>Ga0206961_1059_pt1 | contig 29676 bp, 19 predicted proteins | sample Alteio_BWOrgHeat_30_FD_153238 | JGI IMG/M metagenome (GOLD analysis project Ga0206961, IMG submission 153238) | Enriched cells from forest soil in Barre Woods Harvard Forest LTER site, Petersham, Massachusetts, United States -... | ecosystem: Environmental > Terrestrial > Soil > Temperate forest >...
GATTCGTCTACGGTAGCAGAAAATTCTTACTACGATGTAGTAAATACGGCCATTGTTGGTTATTCTGACAATGCCACGGTGATGGGTACTTCCAGCCTGCAGCATGGAAGGACTTCTACTTTATCCACAGGCACGGAAGGAGGATCAAACCATCTGGGTTGTGCCATCTATACAATCAGCGATTCGGTTTATGGTCACTATCCAAAAACCCTGACGCTCGATTTTGGAACAGGTTGTTCCAGTGTGGATGGAGTACTCCGCAAGGGAAAGGTGATTTATACATTCAGCGGTCCTTTGTTTACTGCGGGTACAACTGTTTCTGTTTCTTTTAATCAGTATTATGTAAATGGATATGGTATCCAGGGGGCATATGTGATTACCAACAATTCCACTCAAAGCGGAATTGTTCTAAATACATTAGTTACTAATGGTATCATAACATACCCCGATCTGACCAATTATCATTACAGTCATAATAAAACATATACCCAGACTGCCGGTGCTTCCACACCATACAATGTGTTGGATGATGTGTATGCCATCACAGGTAATAGTGCATTTACTTCTTCTGATGGATCAAGCCTTGTGTTAAATGCATCCACGCCATTGGTAAGAAATTTTACCTGTTTGAATATTACGCAGGGTATTGTGGCATTTGTTTATGATCAGGAACTCAATGGAACCATTGATTTTGGAGATGGCGCCTGCGATGATCTCGCGACGTTAAAAGTAGGCAACGTTACTAAAACGATTACGTTAAGATAGGCCCAAAGTCTAAAGCCATTAAAGTCTAAAGCCTAAAGCCTAACACTGATACATCGAGTTTCAATTCACCAACTGTTTAATAAAAAAACTCCTTCAACTTTTTGAAGGAGTTTTTTTATTAAACAAAGATTCAAAATCCGATGTTTCAGTTTCAGGCTTTAGGCTTGGATGGCTTTGAATGTCTTATTCAGTTAACCCCGGCACCTGTTTCTCGATCTCTTCCAGTTTTTTCTTTCCATAAGAGAATCTCGTAATTACAACAAACAGAACCGGAACAATAAATATCGCGAGTGAAGTGGCTGCTAACATTCCACCCAACACCGTCCAACCGATGGTAGATCTTGCCACACTGGCCGCGCCTGTTGCCAAAGCCAGCGGTAGCACACCCAGAATAAACGCCATAGAAGTCATCAGAATGGGACGAAGGCGGAGCTTAACGGCTTCAAGCGTGGCGTCTACAACGGGTATTCCGCGATCCACCCGTTCTTTTGCAAACTCTACAATCAGGATCGCATTTTTGGCTGACAGTCCAATCAGCGTGATCATTCCGATTTGAGCATATACATTATTTACCAGACTGGGGATCAAAGTGAGCGTAAGAATCGCACCCAGCATACCTACAGGAACGGCAAGTAACACGGAGAATGGTACCTGCCAGCTTTCATACAGAGCGGCAAGAAACAGGAACACAAATACGATGGACAGGGCAAAAATTAATAACGTACTACTTCCGGCTTTCAATTCCTCACGACTGAGCCCGGCAAATTCATAACCATATCCTGCGGGCAATGTTTTGTCTGCTACTTCTTTCAGCGCCTGCAACGCCTGCCCGCTGCTGAAACCTGGTTTTGCATCACCATTAATTTCAGCGGTCCTGAATAAATTAAAATGAGAAATAAGCGCGGCGTTCTCTACGACCTTGTAAGAAATAACAGCACTTAATGGCACCATCGTGCCCGCTGAATTTTTTACATAGTAAGTGTTCAGGTTTGTAATATCCCCGCGGTAATTTGAGTCTGCCTGTGCAACCACGTGGAAATTACGGCCATATATCGTCAGGTCATTTACATAAGAACTACCGAGATAAGTCTGAATGGTGTTATATACATCTGTCAGAGACAGCCCCAGTTTCTTACATTTATCGCGATCAACGTCCAGCGCATAGCTCGGCGTTTTAGCATTGAAGAAAGTATAAGCACGGCTGATTTCCGGACGTTTATTTACAGCACCCAGAAAAGCATAAACATTTTTTTCAAAAGTCTTGATATCATCCGTACTTCCTTTTTGCTGAAGCTCAAAAGTAAATCCACCGGTTTGTCCAAGACCCGGAATGGCCGGTGGTGAAATCACCAGTATGTTTGCTTCTTTGATAGCAGCAAATTTTTTCTGAAGCGTGGCGGTAATCCCCTTTAGCTGCAATGCTTTATCCTTGCGTTCATCCCATGGATTTAACGAAGTAAAAATGGTACCACTATTAGCCTTCGTGGCAAATGTGATCGCATTCAGACCGCCCAGCGCCGCATAGTGCTTGATGCCATCGGTATGCGCAATAATGTCCATAATCTTATTCAACGTTGCAATACTGCGTGTGGTAGATGATGCCTCGGGAAGTTCATAAGTGATATACAATCTACCTTCATCTTCCTGTGGAATGAATCCGCTGGGTTTTTCCTTGAATAACAGGAAGACACCGGCACAAATAAAAACAAGCAGTATGATAACATAAGGAGCCCGTTTGATCCATCCATTTACATTTTTACCGTAATGGTTTGTTACTCTGCCAAACCAGCCATTGAATTTGTAAAAAAATTTGTTCAGTCCACGTGATTTCTCATCCAGATGTTGTTCTCTCAGTAGCATGGTACAAAGCGCCGGCGTAAGCGATAAGGCGATAAAAGCGGAAATCAAAACGGAGATTGCGATGGTAATGGCAAATTGCTGGTATAAGCGTCCGACGATTCCCGGTATGAATCCCACGGGCACAAATACAGCTGCAAGAATTAAAGCAATTGCAATAACCGGCCCCGAAATATCCTTCATGGCCCGCTCGGTAGCTTCCCGCGGCGAAAGTTTTTCCACATCTATATAGTGTTGTGCTGCCTCTACCACAACGATGGCATCATCTACTACGATACCGATGGCCAGTACAAAACCAAACAGGGTAAGGGTATTGATGGTAAATCCAAGAGGTATAAAAAATATGAAAGTGCCGATGATGGAAACAGGGATGGCGAGAACGGGAATAAGTGTAGCCCGCCAGCTTTGAAGAAATAAAAATACTACCAATATAACCAGTCCCAGTGCTTCCAGTAATGTCTGCACTACTTCATGTATAGAAACCTGGACTACAGAAATGGATTCAAACGGAACCACATAATCAATATCCGGTGGAAATGATTTTTTCAGTTCATCCATGGCAGCATATACGCCTGTTGCCGTAGCCAGTGCATTACTGCCTGGAGCCTGATACACGAGCAGATAAGAAGCTCTTTTTCCATCAACGAATGAGTTACTGGCATAGCTGAATTTTCCAAGCTGCACCCTGGCCACATCTCTCATGTAAACAATCGATGCGTCTTTTGGATTTGAACGTACGATCACATTATTAAACTGTTCTTCGGTAGATAAGCGGCTGTTGGCCACCACAGAGTATTCAAATGCCTGATCGGTATTCTGAGGCGGCGCTCCGACGGCCCCGGCTGATATCTGTACATTCTGCTCAGCCAGTGCGTTGGTAACATCGGCTGCCGTAAGACCCAGCTGGGCCAGTTTATCTGGTTTTAGCCAGATGCGCATACTGAAATCATCCGCTCTTGTAAACACATCACCTACTCCCTTTACGCGCAGGAGCACATCACGCACAAATATATTTGTATAGTTATCTAAAAATGTAACAGCATGACTGCTGTTCGGTGCGTATATCGCCACGAGCATCAGGATACTGGGATTTCTTTTACGTGTAATAACCCCCAGTCTTTTAATTTCATCCGGCAAAGATGGCGTCGCAATACCCACGCGGTTTTGAACATCCAGCATGCCGGTATTTACATCTGCCCCTACTTCGTAAGTAACCGTGATGGTGCTCTGACCATTGTTTGTGCTATTACTCTGCATATAGGCCATGCCGGGTGTACCGTTTACCTGTACTTCGATGGGTGTTGTTACCGTCTGCTCTACAGTTTGGGCATCTGCCCCAATAAACTGACTTGTTACCTGAACCGTAGGCGGCGTGATATCCGGATATTGACTGACTGCCAGACTGTTCATAGCAAGTAAACCGACCAGTACAATAACAATCGACACAACAATGGCCGTAACGGGCCGCTTAATAAAAGTATCTGCAATCATATTTTCTACCGATTACGATGATTTTCTTTTCGTTGAATCTGCAGTTGGTCTTCCAAGTGAATCGACTCCCGGCGCAGTGGCAGGGGTTACCTTTACCTTAGAACCATCCTTTAGTTTCTGAACGCCGTCTAATACAATGACCTCATTTTCCTGAAGACCAGATTTTACCACGGCCATGTCCCGGATATGTTGTCCAATAAATATTTTTCGCTGAGCTACCGTATCCGCATTTACGACAAATACAAAATATTCTGCCATCTGTTCTACCACTGCCCGGTAAGGTATCAGAATCGTTTGATCCCCGCTGTTATTTGAAACTTTCAGATTCACAGACATGCCGGTACGAAGCAGGTTTTGTGGATTTGGAAATGAGAGACGAACTTTAATAGTTGCTGTCTGCGGATCTACTGCGCGGTCTATTATGAAAATAGTTCCGGGATATTTATATTTTGACTGATCTGCCAATGTAATGGTGAAAATCGAATCGGAAATCAACTTATTACTTTTACTTTCTTTTTCTATAAAGGGTATCAGGGTTTCGTCGAGTGCAACGTCCACAGCAATCGGGTTGTCAGAAGAAATTGTATTGAGTAAAGTAGTTCCCGGTGAAACAGAGGCGCCAATTTTTACCTGTGAAATGCCGATGGTTCCGGAAAGTGGCGCCGTGATGGTTGAATATCGAAGGTTTACTTCAACGGCACTCACATTTGCCTTTGCTGCATCTACCTGTTTTTTGCCTGATTCCAGATCTGCCTGTGCATGCTGAACCGTTTGCTGTGCAATGGCATCCTGTTTGCCCAACTCTTCATATCTGTCTGCATCCTGTTGCAATTTCGCCAGATTCGCCTGCGATGCATGCAAATTCGCAACAGCCTGTTCATATGCGCCACGGTATTGCTGCTGATCTATGGAATAAAGTTTTTGTCCTTTTTCTACGTGCGATCCTTCCTTAAAGAAAACACCCGTAATATAACCGGCAACCTGAGGCCTGACTTCCACTTCGTTTACCGCAGTGACTGTAGCGGGATACGAGTTGTAATATTGGGCACTGCCTTTTTTTGCCGTATAGATATTTACAGGGGTCGGTTGGGGCGGCGGCGGAGGTGCCGGATGACTGCAGGAAATAAAACCGGCAACAAGCATTAAAAACATCCATGATTTCATATTCATAACAGAAGATTAGTAGTTGTATTTTAAAGTTCCAAGCGCCCTTTCCACATCAATTCTGTCACTCAAAACCTGGAATATGGCATTTGTATAATTAATCTGGGCGGTGAACAAATCATTGTTGGCAACAACTACATCCAGGTAGGTTTTGATACCCGAACGATACTGTAACTGAATAATATTGTATACGTCCCTTGCAAGTTCCATATTGGCTTTCTGCTCGTAATAGTTGTTCAGATCTGCTTTATAGGACGAAAGTGCCTGCACGTATTGTGTACGGATTGAATCAGACAGGGAAATGAAATTATAATTCAGACGATCAATTTGTAACTGGGCAATGCGTACCTGTTGTATGCGTTTGGTTCCGGTAAATATGGGGATGGTAACCGATAAACCGGCATAGGAATTCGGGAAGTTTTCCTGATACAGGTTTTTAAATTCATTGTTATAATAATTAAGATTGTATTGTCCGAACGCAGAAACGGTCGGAAGAAAACCCCACTTGTAATATTTCAGGTTGTATTCATAAAGCCTCTTTTCTGTAATGAGCTGCTGGAATTCAATCCTGTTTTTTATATCAATATCCTGCAGCGTATCGAAAGATGAAATCTGTTCTTTCATCCGCGCGCTGTCGAATATAACCTCGAGTTTTGCGTTCGTTGGATAACTCATGAACAGCTTCAGATAAGCCAGTCGGGTTTTCTGCGTTTCAATGGCAGTCTTGCGCTGCGCATTGGCATTGTTCAGACTGATGGTAGCGCGCTGGTAATCTGTTTTATCAACAACGCCACCCTTGTACTGATTATATGCATCTTTGAGGCTCCTGGTCAAAAGTACAATATCTGTGTCCAGCAGAGATATTTGTTCTTTTGACAAGAGCAGATCATAAAAAGCTTTACTCACATTCGACACGACGGCAATCTGGTTATTTACAGTATTTTGTTTTGCACTTAGTCTGACATCTTTGGCAGATTGCTGGGCGACCACCACATCCCGGTTGAAAATAGTTTGATTTAGTCCGAAAAAACCACCTGACTGATTATAGGTTCCAATGGGCGTGGCCGCACCATTGAAAATGGTTGTCTGCCGCTGGAAATTATTCTGGTATGATCCGGCAAAATTAATTTGGGGAAACCATTCCGAAAGCGCCGATTTGATTTCGCGATCAGCAATTTGCTCATCTATCAGTGCCTGACGAATATTTGTCTGATTGTCCAGCGCATATTTAATACAATCTTCCAGTGTCTTGATGGAGGAGGTATCTTTTGTTTGCGCATTTGCTGTTACCAGTAAAAAGATTACCGGAAAAAATAAAGTAATTCTTTTCATAAAATGTGAAAAATATTCGAAGACAGCTTTTTAAAAAAGCCGTCTTGTGGACGCCGGAAGCAAGCAATGGAATGCAAAAATAGGATATCCTGATAATAATTAAACGTTTGTTTAATTTTTTTTAAAAAACAATCAGACTGATGATTTCAGTGAGGAATAATTCATCTGTTTTATCAAACGTTGCGTATTCGGAATGATCAACGTCGAGTACACCAACCACCAGATTATTACGAATCAGAGGGATTACTATTTCGGATTTGGATAAACTGCTGCAGGCAATATGTCCGGGAAACTGCTCCACATCCTGAACTATGATAGTTTTCATTTGTTCCCACGAAATTCCACATACACCTCTCCCCTTTTTTATTCTGGTGCAGGCGATCGGTCCCTGAAAAGGACCCAGCACCAGTTCATCTTCTTTTACCAGATAAAAGCCAATCCACAACCAGCCGAATTGTTCTTTTAATGCCGCAGTAATGTTGGCGAGATTTGCAATCAGATCCGTTTCTCCTTCCAGGATACCAGCAATCTGGGGAATAAGCTCAACATACTGCTCTTCCTTCGTGCCGGTTTTTATAATTAACTCTTCCGCCATTTTAAGGTTTTTAATCCTGCAAAGGTAATCCCGTATAGGTAATCCCCAACCCGGCTTGTGCCGAAAGTATTACTTTGCCTTGTTCCATAACCAGACCGCTGGCAATATCTTCATCCAGCAAAAGCGGTCCATCCATATCTACATAATCTAACAGGGGCAGCAAATGTCCGATCGCGGCTGAACCAATCGTACTTTCATTCATACTGCCGGCCATTACTTTCATGCCCAGTTTTCTCGCCGTTTCAATCATCCGGAGAGCCGGTGTAAGTCCACTGCATTTTGTGAGTTTGATATTAACGCCATGAAACAAACCATGGCATTTTTCCACATCTTTTTCAAATACACAGGATTCATCGGCAATTAATGGAATGGTTGATTTTTCGTACAAAATACGCATGCCTTCCAGGTCATCTTTTGCCAGCGGCTGTTCTACCAATTCAATATCACATTCATTCAGCACCGGTAAAATATCGAGGGCCTGTTGCAGGTTCCATCCGGCATTTGCATCAACGCGTAGTTTTGCCTCCGTATTTTTTCTTAACACGCGTATCATAGAAACATCATCCGGCGTGCCCAGTTTTACTTTGTAAATGGGCCAGGGTTGAACCCGCATTTTCTCCAGCATTTTTTCGATGCTGTCTATACCTATTGTATAATCTGTTAACGGACCTTCATTGATATTCAGTTTCCAGCATGACCACAATGGTTTTTTCTGAAGCTTTCCATAAAGATCCCAGGCCGCCATGTCCAGTGCGCATACCAGAAATGGATTGTCCGGAATCAGGTGATGCAAAAAATGCCAGAAACGGGACGGCTCGGTAAAAGCAAATTTTTCAATGACCGGTTTTTTCAGTTCCAGGTCGGCGATCATTTTCTCCACTGAAATATTATAGTAGTTAATCGCCGGTGCCTCTCCGTATCCCGTTAAGCCAAATTGTTCGATGCTGACAACCAGAATGGGTTGATGCGTTTTGGTACCCTTTGAAATTGTGAAAGGATATTTGAAACGAAGATTATACGATGTGTGCCGGATTTTCATTTCGTATAAATTATCTGCCGGCTGATTTGATCATTTCCCGAAGCTGCTCATTAAAAGGTTTTGCTTTTATCAGATCTTCCAGATAGACATGGATCCTGTATCTCCAGTAATAATTGGGGATCGCAGGTACATTTATGCGCTCATCATGGGGATTTTCCCTGCGGATATTTTCATCCATACCCATCAGATCCTGCAATTGAAAAATACTCCACATGGCCGGTGAATGAAGGTGCTGCTCCAAGATTGCTTTATTGATCCATGCATCACAGAAATAAGGAGCATCGCCCCACTGGCCAAGTTCTTCATTGAAAAACTTTTGCGTCTTGATCCGGTCTTCCTCCCACCATCCGCGAATCGTGCTCATATCGTGTGTGGATGGCGTAACTACGGAGAGATAAGGTGCCGAAGCAGGATTAAAAAATTCCCTCGAAATATCTTTCGGCATGCGCTGAATTTCCAGACTGAGTATGCCTGTTTGTTTCATCACATCCGGAACACAGGAAGGCACCATACCCAGGTCTTCTCCGCAAACCAGCATATTGGTCGACCTTTTCAGTAACGGAAGTTTTTTCATGGCTTCCTTTTTCCAGAAATTATCCTGACGGCGATAAAAATAATTTACATAAAGATCCCTTAGCTGATTTTGCAAGTGCCAGTCAAGATAACGGAAGGAAGAGGTGGATTCCATTTCAATCCGGAAATGAAATTGTTTTTCTTCTGAATCTTCCACTTCAAATAGTATAACATTAGAAATCAGGTTCATCAGTGCGTCTTTGCTGATGATGTCCAGTGTTTCTGTGGTTCTGTCTTCGAAATAATCAACGATCTTTCTTTGTGTATCTACAAAATCTTTCAGCTTCAGATTTCCATAAACCGCTTCTTCAAAGTATATGGGTTTTACTGTTTCAGTTTCATTACCAAAATATTCCCAAAGCACGGCTTCATTGATAAATGGTTTGGTATAACGTTCTTTGTTGAAGTAAATATTTTTTTCATCAAACTCCACACGGTGTACGGGAATGGCATGTTCGAAATGACCCATGATTCCTTCCGTTTGTGAAATAGGAATGCTCCAGATGCGAAAAAATCCAAGTATGTGATCGATTCTAAATGCGTCGAAATAAATGGCCATCTGCGCAAATCGGTTTTTCCACCACTGAAAAGAATCCTTTGCCATCCGCTCCCAGTTGTACGTTGGAAATCCCCAGTTCTGACCTTTCATGGCAAAAGGATCAGGTGGTGCGCCAGCCTGCTGGTCCATATGGTAGAGCTCAGGTGAAACCCAGGCATCGCAGCTATGCCGGTAAACGCCAATGGGTATATCTCCTTTAATAATGATACCATTTTCATGCGCATATACAACCGATTTCCTCAGTTGCCGGTAAAGATGATATTGTATGAAATAATAAAAAGCAATCTGATCATATTGTTTGGATTGTGGTGACGTCAGTTTGTCGATCGCCAGTTTGGTATAACGTCCATAAGTTTTCCATTTGCCAAAATCCACTGTATTATTGGAATCCTTCAGATAACAAAATGCCGCATAAGGAACCAGCCACGGTTTATTCTGGTTAAAAAACTGAATAAATTCCGGGTCATCCAGAAAGTTTTCCTTCTCGCCCGAAAATATTTCTTTGGCTGCTTCTGTTTTTGTTTGCATGACAGCCTCATAATCCAGATCAGGCAAACTGTTCAGCTGCTTTTGTTTTTTCTTCAGCGATTTGATCAGATGGGCATTTTTCTTTCCTGCCATCTCTTCGAGATTCAGATACAGTGGATGCAAGGCAAAAGCGGAAATCGCGGCATAAGGATAGGAATCAATCCAGCTGCCGGTAGCGGAGGTATCGTTTACAGGGAGAATCTGAATCAGCCGGAGACCGGTTTTATGCGCCCAGTCTACCAACAGCCGGATATCTGAAAACTCTCCGGTTCCCAGGGAATCCCGGCTTCTCAGACTAAATACAGGTATACTCACCCCCGCTCCCTTCCAGGTGCTGTTGGGTAGCCGGATGAATCCATCCTGTTGTATGGTTAGTCTGCCTTCCCGGGCATCACCCAGCAGTATGCGATTTGGACCGTTTTCAAACTGAACCAGTGTTTTATGTTTCGTGTCGTAAACACCGTATTTATAATGAATGGGAAATGAAAGTCCGGACAGATTCAGCTCAATTGTCCACCAATTTCCTTCTCTTCTCAGCAACAGCGGTTCATCCGTTGACCATTCCCCAAGCGCTTCGCTGTTACCTGAAATACATACTGCTTCATTGGCGTGCAACAGCGGAGCCTTTATTTTAAAAATATGGGTGTATGACTTCGGGGGTTTTTTCCCGGATTTTCTGGAAGGTTTAGGAAGCAGAATTTCCTGAAAAGGTGCGGTATAAAAAGCGTTTTCGTATTCGCCGGCATGATTCCAGGTGTCGAAAACCTGGAGATCGTCGTGGCGGGAACTCAGCCTGATTTCGCGGTCATTGCCCCACTCGTGTACCATACTGCCGTCTTCCATTTTCAGCTGGTAGTAATATTGAACAGGATCCGGGGGCATGCTGGCTAAATCGAGTGTGATCTCCCAGAAGTCGATACTCTTGTATTTCATGAGTACCGGCTGGGAAGTTAGTTTATTCTCATAGCCCAGTTCGGGAATATTTCCGCATATATATAAATCCTGACCCTGTCTCGTACTGAATCGTAAGTAAAAATGTATTTTCATCCTGGATGGAAGTTCAAACTCCTGGTTGTTAAGAAAGATGACGCGGTCACGAAAATACCAAAACAGGAACTTGTAATAAAATTAATGTCCGGGTACAAACAGAATGGCTAATTGGAATATATTTGCGTATCAAACGATTACATGGAAAATACTAAAAAAAGCACAGGTCTCTACTGGTTCCTCTTCATTCTTTCTGTAATTGCATTTATCGGCTTGTATCAGGTAATCGGCGGCGTAAGCATTCTGGTTCTTCCTTTCAACTGTACTTTTTTTGCTAAGGCGCTTGACATCATGTAATTGACTTTACAAACTCCCTAAAATAAAAAAACACTGTTTTCACGAACAGTGTTTCTTCTCGACTTCACAACGGATCCTTTCCATGTGTCAGATTCAATTTATTAAATGATCTGAATTAGAGTGCCCATTTTCTGGTGATACGCGCAGTCTGCTTTGGAGCCTGGTGTATTTTCCAGAGATCAACGACAGCGAAACGTTTTTTATTTGCCGGCATAACGATGCCTGTAGCGAGCGTTTCTTTTACTTCAGTTGTCAGTCTCTTAAGCGATTCTGTATCCATCTTTACAATAGATGGCATAGATACTTGGTTCATAAAAATGTACTTTTTAAGATTAAAAAAATGCAATTGGCAATGTGAAGGAGAACACAGAAGAATCGTTAGTAAGAAGTGTAACCTGGTTGAGCTTGCAAGCTGTTAATTGCTATTGATTGCGATGCAAATATACGACGCATTTATATTTGCTCAAACCCTTATTATAAAAAATTATATCATGTCCAACGTTGATTTTCATACATAACTGCTTAAAAAAGAAGGGCTGACGCATGCGTCAGCCCTTATCTCCATCAATGCAGTTAAAATCATTTAACTTCTTCAAATTCAGCGTCTGTAACGTTTTCAGCATTCTTCGCGCCGTTCGACTGTTCGTTACCGTTAGGCTGACCATCTGCAGCTGCCTGAGGGCCGCCTTCCTGTGTTCCTTTATACAGATGTTCTGATGCTGCTGTCCAGGCAGTATTTATTTCTGCTATGGCCGCATCGATTTTTGCAATGTCTTGTGCCTTCTGTGCTTCTTTCAGACTGGCCAGTGCCGTTTCGATCGGTGCTTTTTTATCAGCAGGAATTTTATCTCCCAGTTCTTTGAGTTGTTTTTCTGTCTGGAATACAAAGCTGTCGGCCTGGTTGAGTTTATCAACGCGTTCACGGGCTTCCTTATCGGTTGCTTCGTTTGCCTTTGCTTCGGCTTTCATTTTTTCAACTTCCTCCTTACTCAAACCACTACCCGCTTCAATGCGAATCTTCTGTTCCTTTCCGGTTCCCTTGTCTTTAGCAACCACATGAAGGATACCATTGGCATCAATGTCAAAAGTGACTTCGATCTGAGGTACACCACGGGGTGCCGGGGGGATACCGTCCAGGTTGAACATACCCAGACTTTTATTCTGATTGGCCATTGGTCTTTCACCCTGCAATACATGTATCTGTACACCGGGCTGATTGTCGCTGGCAGTAGAGAATGACTCTGATTTTTTTGTCGGAATGGTGGTATTGCTGTCGATCAAACGGGTCATCACACCACCCATGGTTTCAATACCCAGGCTCAGTGGCGTTACGTCGAGTAACAGTACATCTTTTACTTCACCCGTTAATACCGCGCCCTGTATGGCAGCGCCAATGGCAACAACTTCATCGGGGTTCACACCCTTATTGGGTTTTCTTCCGAAGAATTTTTCAACGATTTCCTGAACTTTCGGAATACGGGTACTGCCTCCGACGAGGATTACTTCGTCGATCTGGGAAACATTCAGTCCTGCATCCTTCATTGCCTGTTCAACAGGTTTAAGACATCTTTCGAAAAGCTTGTCAGAAAGCTGTTCAAATTTAGCACGGGTGAGTTTCTTCACCAGATGTTTGGGTACGCCATCAACGGCCGTAACATAAGGAAGATTAATTTCTGTTTCGGCAGAAGAAGACAGTTCGATCTTCGCTTTTTCAGCGGCTTCCTTCAGACGCTGTAAAGCCATCGGATCCTTGCGGAGATCTATGTTCTCATCTTTTTTAAATTCGTCTGCCAGCCAGTCGATGATGATTTTATCAAAATCATCCCCACCCAGATGGGTATCTCCATTGGTTGATTTCACTTCAAAAACGCCGTCGCCCAATTCCAGTACGGATATGTCAAAAGTTCCGCCTCCCAGGTCAAATACTGCTATTTTTTCATCTTTGCCAGCCTTATCCAGGCCATAAGCCAGGGCGGCAGCGGTAGGTTCATTTACGATACGACGAACATTCAGGCCGGCGATTTCGCCTGCTTCTTTGGTAGCCTGACGCTGTGCGTCATTGAAATAGGCAGGAACGGTAATAACCGCGTCCGTAACTTCCTGACCCAGATAGTCTTCTGCCGTTTTCTTCATTTTTTGAAGAATCATAGCACTGATTTCCTGGGGGGTATACTGACGACCGTCTATGTCAATACGGCAAGTATTGTTGTCACCCTTTACTACTTTATAGCTCCAGTGACTGATTTCGTTGGTTACTTCGTCGAACCGGCGTCCCATGAAACGCTTTACGGACGAAATAGTATTTACCGGGTTGGTAATTGCCTGACGCTTAGCAGGATCGCCTACCTTACGTTCTCCGTTTTTCAGGAATGCCACGACCGACGGCGTCGTACGACGTCCTTCTTCATTGGCAATGACCACAGGCTCATTTCCTTCCATTACGGACACGCAACTGTTGGTGGTTCCGAGGTCTATTCCGATTATCTTACCCATAATATTGATTTATTTAAGGTTAGTATTTAATTATTCATAACTGAATGTCAATCATTATGCCATGCAGGAAATCGTGCAAAAATGTCAGGAAAGCCCAAAGCCTAAAGCCTAAAGCTCAAAGCTTACCGCTGAACGCCAACATTATCGGCGGTTCTTGAAAAGAAAGACCCCTAAATACGCCCATGCTGACGGGTCCTGCCATGTTCTTCCTGCCCGGACCCATTTCCACTTGTTCGCCCAGGTTATTTTTTCGGTGGAAAGGCGCCGGAGCCAGAATACGGCAATTTTCTTTTCCAGTGTTTTTATTGACTCAACGGTGCTGAGCGACTGCGGAAGACCTTTTGAAAAGACCTTATGCCAGCTGAGCGTTGGTTCAAGCCAGGCATCTCCATAATTGCCACCCTGCGTGAAATGCATGATATCTATGCTGTAAATAACGGCAGCTTTCCAGCTTTTTGAAACATGGAAGGAAAAGTCTAAATCATAGAGGTGAAATCCCCTAAGATCTTTATCATTAAAATGAACATCTTTCCAAACTTCCCTGCGAATGGCAATAAAAACGCCATCCACATTTACAACCTCCTCGAAATCCGATTTCCCCGGATTCATATGTATGTGCAATTCATGACCATCTTTATCCTTATGGTAGATATTACAACAATCGAGCTCCCGGACTCCTGTTGACCATCCTGATGGAATTTTACTTTTGTATTTCGCGCCTGCGATGCCGATAAGCCCCGTTTCCGGGTGCCTTTCAAATGCTTTTTTTAAATGATCCCCCCAGTTGATGGTAAGAAAAGAGATATCCTCGTGAATAAAACACCAGTATGGATATTGTGCTTTGGAAGCAAGTTTGTTATAGACCTCAGTTATGGGTTTCGGTTCAGCCAGGTTGTCCCATACTAATAGTTCAAAAGGATGGCCGACTGTAAGGCTGAGGTTTATTTTTAGCCTTTCAAGATAAACAGCGTTGATTGAACAAATGATAATAGAGAACATATTCGAGGCCGTTGAAGGGAATTAGAGTAACTATTGTAAATTGTCGACTTTTCAATCAAACTATGACGCAAAATAACTCCTTTGGTAAAAACTTAATCAGAGGTTTTAAGGAAAAGGTGAACAAATGGACGCATAATCCTTTTAAGGAAGTAAATCTCAGCCAACCCAGGCTTATTTATTATAAACATCTGTCGCCAGGTACTGTCAGATCACATCTGCTGTTTGGAAAAACCGTATTCTTCTCCAACGCTACAGAATTTGTAGCCGGTCTTAAAGAAATTTTCATTGATAAAGTTTATTTACAAAAACTTCCCGATCGTCCTTATATTATTGATTGCGGTGCTAATATCGGATTGAGTATAATTTATATGAAGAGGCTCTATCCGGAAGCTGAAATTCTTGCTTTTGAACCTGATGAGCAGAATTTCAAATTGCTTGAAAGAAACGTGAAATCAGGCGGGTATTCAAATATTAATATCAGACGAGAAGCCATCTGGATTGAAAACACAATGATACAATTTTCTTCCAATGGTACTACAGATAGTCGAATCAGCTTAAATACTTCAAATACTACTGAAGTTCCTGCTGTGCGGTTGAAAGATTTACTGAACAGAAAAATAGATTTTCTTAAAATTGATATTGAAGGGGCTGAATATACAGTGATTAAAGATATTTTTGAAAATCTTGATTTGGTTCAAAATTTATTTGTTGAATATCATGGGAGTTTTTCAGAAAATCATCAATTTCTGGAAATGATGCAAATGTTTTCAGAAAAGGGATTTCAATTCTATTTCAGGGAAGCAGCGTCGGTTTTCAAACATCCCTTTATGCAACCTTTAATAAGTCCGCTCTTCGATATCCAACTAAATATTTTCTGTTTCAGGAAAAAATAGACTTACATAATAATTTATAAATTAGATAAGATATGAACGATCTCGAAAAGTTCTTTTTTGATGCAGACCACAGATTGATACACAAATGGCGCCATTATTTTGAAATATATGACCGGCATTTCAGTAAACTGAGAGATAAAAGAATCAATGTCCTTGAAATTGGAATCATGCACGGCGGATCCTTACAAATGTGGCAAAATTATTTCAAGGGGAATGCCATGATTTATGCCCTTGATATAAATCCCGAATGCAAAAAGTTTGAAAGTGAAAACGTCAAAGTATTTATTGGATCCCAGGAAGATAAAAAGTTTCTACAACAGCTTGCTGAGGAATTGCCGCCCTTAGATTTGTTGATTGATGATGGTGGACATAGCATGAAACAACAAATTACAACCTTCGAGCAATTGTACGATAAAGTGAAAGATGACGGGGTTTACCTAATTGAAGACCTTCATACTTCCTATATGAAATTTTATGGTGGAGGATACAAAAAAAGCAGATCCTTTATAGAATTCAGTAAAAATTTCATTGATAAGCTGCATGCCTGGCATACGAAAAAAATTCCTGTGGACAGCTTTGTGAAAAGCACCCACTCGCTGCATTTCTATGACAGCATTCTCGTTTTAGAAAAACGTAAAATGTCGGCCCCTTTTGATGTGAAATCTGGAACACCTGCTATTGTTGATAAAAATGCTGGCATGTTATTGGCCAAGCCGCCGGAATCTAATTGATCCGGTCCAGAATAAATGTTCCTGTATAACCGACCCCAACTGTCTGGATAGTTCCCGATTTAAGTTTGCCAAGCGCTTGATCATAAACGGCTGTAATATTCTGTTTAACCCCCGCCTGACTAAAATTCGAAACTGTAATGAAAGCTGTAAAAGCTGTCCCGTTTAATGTCCATGTTCCAATAGAATAATATGTATTTCCATCTGCGCCTGAACCCTGCACCAGCAGCGTGCCATCGCTTTTTATCTCGAAACTATAATACAGCGGTGTCGTAGTACTGCCATCGCCTGCAATCTGACTTCCAATCCAAAGTCCTACAATGGCATTAGGAGGAATGCTTACAATAGTATCTCTTATAATTGACACAACCGTATCATGTGTTACAATGGGAGCTGATGGCGTGGTGTTATCTTTCGAGCATGAGCAAAAGAGAATGATAGATAATGAAGAAAGGAAAAATAAATTTTTGATATACATATTGACGTTTTGGTGCAAAGTAATTAGTAAAGAGCGATATAAATTTTAAGATTTTTAAGTTGATTTAAATCAAAAAATCTTTCTCCGGTTTTTTCTGATATTAAAAAATTAATAGATTATTTATTACGTTTGTTTCGAATGAACCACAAGATTGCCGTTCTGCTACTAACTCTCCTTTTGTCAAATAATTGTTTCTCTCAAAATAATTTTCTGTCAAATGACAATACGTCTAAGAGTAAACCCTTAGGTGCTTGTAATAATTGGCTTGGGCTGCCATCTCAACCTTCTTTTATGACAGTAGGTGACCTCGATGTGCCCGGAGATCAGATTACGGTTGAAGCGGTGATTAACAGAACTACACCTTATGTGGGCGGCTTCCTGTACGCTGGTGATATAGTTTCAAAACATCAGGATCCTATAAACTCTAATTATTTGTTACGACCGAGTGATGCTGAGATAACAACTGCAGACGGTGTTTATCACATTACCCCACCCGTTTGCGACATTGAATTGAATAAAACTTATCATGTCGCAATGGTATATGATGGGAAATTATTAAAGTTTTATCGTAACGGATTTTTACTGAGTCAGGTTGCTGTTTCTGGGAATCTGTTTCAGAATGATTTTCAAACTCGGATCGGATTTTATCAGGCTCAACTTTATAATGAAAATTTTATTGGCTATATCAACGAAGTTAGAATCTGGAATGTGGCACGAACGCAGGCTCAGATTCAGGCATATATGAATAGTCCTCTCCCTTCCCCAGCTTCACAAACCGGATTGCTGGCGTATTATTCTTTTAATAGCCTCACCAACCTGCAGGGCAATCCAACATGGAACGGAACGCTCGGGGGTTCTGCCGCAATTAGCCAAACGAATCCCACCTGTACAGCCTTTGTTGCGGACAATCAATGCTGCCCGGTCAATGGCGGAACTCTGACAGGCGGTTCAACCTGTGCCGGAACATTTGGAAACCTTACATTTCATTCTACATCGGTCAACGCCATCGGACCGTATAAACTTACCTATTCGGATGGCACAAATGTTTTTACTGCCGACAATATTACCGACGGAATCAGTTTTCCGACATCGGTGGTTGTTAGTCAGAATACAAACTATTCGCTGTTGAGTATTCAGGATGCTTCCGGTTGTGCGGCGACATCTGTATCCGGAATATCTGCATTCATTACAGCGACGACTTGCGGAACACCAAATACAAGCTTTACAGCTCCTGATGAGATTTGTCTGAATAAACCAGTCAGTATAGTGAACACATCGGCCAATGTCAGCAGTTATTTTTGGACTTTCTGCTCTACAAATTTCTCTCAGCCACCAGATGCTGTGAATATTGGCAATCCGGGCAACTTATTGAGTGGTCCTGTTTTTACTGAAGTTACTAAGGACAACAATGGAAATTATTTCGTGTTTGCTACAAATAACTATAATGCACATGTTGTGAGAATGAGTTTCGGGAACAGCTTGCTGAATACACCCGTTACCGATGATCTCGGAAATTTTGGCGGAGTAATTCCACCGCACACGGAAGGTATTCAGATTATAAACACAAACGGGAGATGGTATGCTATAGTTCAGGGTGGAGATCCGAGTGTGGGCGATGCGTCCAGTATTGCAAAAATTGATTTCGGCACTTCACTGTCTTCCACCAATCCAGTGGCAACCAATTGGGGTAACATCGGTAATATGGCTTATCCCCACAAACTCTATCTGTTTCAGGAGAATAACCGATGGTATGGATATGCGACAAATTCAAACAGCAACACATTGACCCTCTTAGACTTTGGAACAGATTTTTCAGCAATACCTACTGGTGTCAATTTAGGCAATCTGGGTAATCTCAATCTTCCGGTCGGAGTCACTGCAATAAATCACCTCGGCAACTGGTATCTTTTTATTCTTAATAATCTGGATGCCACGATCACCAGATTATCCTTTGGCAATTCTTTGTTGAATACACCAGTTGCAGAGAATATCGGTAATCCACAGGGCAATCTGGTCACTCCGAGAGATATTTCATTTATTGAACTTTGCAACGATATCAAAGCATTGGTTGTAAATGCAAATCCCAATTCATTAACCCAGCTGGATTTTGGCAATAATCTCACATCGGTTCCCACGTCTACGAATCTTGGGAATCTCGGAAATCTGAATTTTCCACATTCCATTTCAAAACTCTTTAGGGTCAATAATGATATCTATGCGTTTATTCCCAATGTGAATGACGGAACCCTGACCCGTTTGCGATTTGCAGGTTGTGATTTGCCGGGCTCTACACTGAAAGACCCTGCTCCAATCGTTTACAACCGAACTGGGACTTATTATATAAACTTGCTGACAGATGTTGGCCTGCCGACTCAGGCCTCGTTCTGTAAAGAAATTATAGTGAAGGATTGTTGTTCACCAATTGCAGGTGATTTAATGGGCAACAGCATTTGCAGGGGAGATTTGGGAATGTTACAGTTTCATCCGACATCAACTGTTTTGGCGCCTCCATTTATCTTAGTATATAGTGATTCGCTGAATAGTTATTCCCAAAATAATGTGTTTGACAATAAACCATTTTCTTTACCCGTAAATCCGCAGACAACCACAAGATATACACTATTGAAAATTATTGATTCTAACAATTGCTCAACAAATATCACGGGAGAAACTGCCATGATTACTGTGAATATTCCGGCTACACTGACTATCTCTTCTGACACAACTATTTGCGCTAATACAAGTTTGCAACTCAATGTTTCAGGAGGAATTAATTACGTTTGGTCCCCCGCAACTCTTTTAAATAATCCAGGCATCCCTAATCCCATTGCACAACCTATTCAGTCTACGAAGTACATAGTCGTTGGAAAAGATGTGAATCAATGTAATGTCACGGCTTCTGTTCAGGTAAATATGGAGCCGGCTCCTCTTTTTAAAAAACCTTCAGACTTTTCAACATGCTCCGGCATACCTGTTCTATTAAATGGAAATAATGATCCGAATTTATTGTACAGCTGGACACCAATTGATAATCTGGACAACGCCGCCGCTGCTTCTCCTCTGGCAATTTTAGATCAAACTACAGACTTTAATCTTGTAATTACAGATGCTTTCTGTCCTCAATTCACTTCCTCCTATGGCGTGCATGTTACTGTGAATCAGACGCCTGTTGTTCGGGCGTCCAGATCGAACGATATAGATTGTTCAAATCTCATTTCAACATTAAGTGCCAATGGAGCTTATTCCTATGAATGGCAGCCGTCATCTAATTTAACCAATCCGGATATTTCATCCCCCATTGCTAAACTGTCTGCTACAACACAATTCACAGTGAAGGGCACCAGTGAAAACGGTTGTTCTTCTTTTGACTCCGTAACAGTGATTGTAACTAAAACAGGGCAAAATGCTTTTTCAGTTCCGAATGCGTTTACGCCGAATGGAGATAATCTGAATGACTGTTTTGGTATCCGAAATTGGGGGAGCGTCACGTTGCAGCAGTTTACCATTTACAATCGCTGGGGACAGAAAGTATTTGAAACAAACGATCCCAATGCCTGCTGGGACGGTACTTTTCAGGGTGTGATGCAGCCGGCCGGAAGTTTTGTTTATCTTATTCGGGCCACATCATTTTGCGGTGATGTAGTTAAAAAGGGAAGCCTGCTTCTTATACGATAGTAATATAGTCAATGTTATTTGAGTCAAGGAACTGGAAAATTTATTGAATAACGGCAGCACTTTTCTTTTTAATGAGTGAAAGAAAGAGTTCGAGACCCTTTCTTTTTTCTTCATTCAGTGAATAACTGAGATATTTAGTGTAATAGGACTGCAGATCAAAAGTATTTTCCGGTAACTTTCTCAACACCTCAGGAATATGTTCAATCCCAAAACCATTGGCCTGATTAAATCTTTCAACCCAACCTGGATCCAGCGTTTTATTACTAATCCAGGCGGCAAATACAAAGGGCAACCCCGTCATTTGTTTCCAGGCGTCTCCCAAATCATAATGATAAGCCGATAAATTTCTTTGATGCAGTGCCCTGTCTCCAATTACGACGGCGGCTGTATCTCCGCCGATCTCTGATATGAAATCCGTTCCGGCCTGAACGAAAACAGGTTTCTGTTTCCAGTGTTTTTCAAAAAGAATTTCTGCCAGCGCAACAGATGTCCTGCTCTGGTAATCCAAAATTACTCTTTTAACTTTTTCAATGGGCACTTCGCTGAATAAACATACGGATGCAACCGGACCGTCACAGCCTATGCAAAACCGCGTATTGATATGATATTCTCTCATTTGAGGAATAATGGAAACGGGTACCAGACCGATATCGATTTCATCCGCCAGCAGCATATCCGCAATCCGGGCGGGGTATTCGGTAAACAGCGAAATTTCATCAAAGACCGGAGAATGCTCTATTCCGTACAGAAGTGGCTTGGTATTCAGGTAACTCACAGCTCCTACCCTTATTTTTCTGTCCAATGCGATTAGTTTAATTTTGGGTGCAAAAGTAGGGAAGGCATCCAAATAATCCCTGTTTGCAAATGAGTATATGGAACTTCACGCACTTACAGCCATTTCACCAATAGACGGCAGATATCGCAGCCAGTTACAACAACTGGGAGAATATTTCTCTGAATATGCGCTGATTAAATACCGTGTGGAAGTAGAAGTTTCCTATTTTATTTTTCTTTCGGAAAAAAAGTTTTTTACCCTCTCTGCCCATACTAAGAAAACCCTGCTGGCAACGGTCGAAAATTTTAGCATGGAAGATGCGCTCGAAATAAAAAAAATTGAACGCACCACCAACCATGATGTAAAAGCTGTCGAGTATTTTCTCAAGACGCGGCTGGATCAGACAAAAGATGCGGATGCCAAAGAATGGATTCATTTCGGACTCACCTCCCAGGACATAAATAATACGGCCATTCCCCTGCTATGGAAACATGCCGTGGAAATAGAGTACCTGCCCTTTGTGCTGAACCTGAAAAAACAACTGGGTATTCTGTCCAGTCAGTGGCGCAATATTTCCATGCTGGCACGCACCCATGGACAGGCTGCTTCCCCTACCACCCTTGGAAAAGAACTGATGGTTTTTGTTGAAAGAATTCAAAATCAGGTGGAACTACTGATACAGATTCCATTCATGGCAAAATTTGGTGGCGCCACCGGAAATTTTAATGCCCATCTGGTGGCATTTCCCAATAAAGACTGGACAAAGCTCGGGAACGAATTTATTGAAAAAAAACTCGGATTGAAACGTCAGCAGTTTACAACACAGATTGAACATTACGATATGCTGGCCGCTCAATTCGATTGCATGAAGCGGATCAATAATATCCTCATCGATTTCTGCAGGGATCTGTGGACCTATATTTCGATGGACTATTTCAAACAGAAAACAAAAGAAGGGGAAGTCGGATCTTCCGCCATGCCGCATAAAGTAAATCCGATTGATTTTGAAAATGCTGAAGGCAATCTCGGCCTGGCCAACGCAACATTCGAATACCTGTCTGCAAAACTTCCTATTTCCCGTTTGCAGCGGGATCTGACAGATTCAACCACACTGCGTAATATTGGTGTTCCCTTTTCACATACCATCCTCGCCCTCAAATCCATTGAGCGTGGACTCACCAAGCTGGTGCTCAATACCGATAAGCTTACCCATGATCTGGAAAATAACTGGGCGGTGGTCGCCGAAGCCATTCAAACGATCTTAAGAAGAGAAGATTACCCACAGCCTTACGAATCCTTAAAAGCACTTACCCGGGGCAAGAACGGCATCACCAAACAATCCATACATGAATTTATTGACGGACTCACAATCTCATCCACCGTTAAGAAAGAACTTAAGAAGATCAGTCCGCATAATTATACGGGGGTGAGGCTCAAGTAGTGTAGGAATATAAGGGTATAGGAGTGTTAGGGGAGATTTTTTTTAGTGGTGGTTACGATTTTTGAGAGAATTGCTAAAATTCGTTCGCAATTATCATTAATTCTTTTTGTTCAGCAGACTCTTCCAATGTCTCGCAAATAAGAATCCAATACAAAGATTCATTAGCCTCTTTTTGAGCAATTTTCATTTTGTGAATAAAATCAAATCTGCTTTCTGCATATTGTGCTTCAAACACATTTGCTCCGATAGAAGTCCCGGATTTCATCAACTGATTAGAAATGACAAACTGCCTCTTGTCAGAAAGATGTGTACAGAATTTGATAATAGCAATGGAAAACGAAAGCGTTTTTTGGACTATCAGCCCATCCCTCCGAATCATGGTTTGAGTTTTATAGAAAACCCAAAACTGTATAATTAAAATCAGAAGAATATGTGCACTTCACCCTGCCTTCACCGACAATTCCTCACCCACTCCTATACCCTTACACTCCAATACTCTTATACTTTACTTATGTATCTCTGAAGTATAATGAAACTCAATATCCGGATTGTTACTGATTTCTGTTTTCAGGAACCATTCGCTTTGGGCCAGATAAACCAATTGCCCGTCTTTGTCTTCCGCGATGTTGTTTTGTTTGAAGCGGACAAAATCCTGCAGTTTTTTTTCATCCTTACTCGTCAGCCAGCAGGCCTTGAAGAAAGGCATGGCATTGAACTGAACCGAAGCAGAATATTCATGCAACAGCCGGTACTGAATCACTTCAAATTGCAGCTCACCCACACATCCGATGATTTTTTTATTTCCACCAAACTGGGTAAATAATTGCGCGACGCCTTCATCCGTCAGTTGCAACAATCCTTTTTCAAGCTGTTTGGTTTTCATCGGATCCTTGTTCTGCACTTCTTTAAAGATCTCCGGTGAAAAAGAAGGAATGCCGGTGAAATAAAAGTCGGCTCCTTCTGTGAGTGTGTCTCCGATTTTAAAGTTTCCGGTATCAAACAAACCAACCACATCACCGGGATAGGCTTCTTCGATCACATCTTTTTCCCGGGCGAGAAAACTATATGGATTGCTGAAACGAACATCTTTATTCAGGCGCACATGATGGAAGTATTTATTTCTTTCAAAGCGGCCACTGCAAACCCGAATAAAAGCAATGCGATCGCGGTGACGCGGATCGAGGTTTGCATGGATCTTAAATACAAACCCGCTCAGTTTTTCATCTTCCGGACAAATCATTCCATTGGTCGTTGGTCTGCATTGCGGAACCGGTGCAATGCGAATAAAGTTATCCAGCATCTCGCGCACGCCAAAGTTGTTGATCGCTGACCCGAAAAAAACAGGAGAAATTTTACCACTGAGATATTCGTCCACATTCAGCGGACCGTATACGCCATCCACCAGCTCTACATCCTCACGCAAAGTAGCGGCGTCTTTTTCTCCCAGTTTTTCATCCAGTAAACGGTCACTGAGATCACTGATCTGAATGACATTTTCATCAGCTGCTTTGGTATTGGCAGTAAACAGAATCAGGTTTTTATCGTGCAGATTGTATACACCTTTAAAGTCTTTCCCGCTGTTGATGGGCCAGGTCAGCGGATGTAATTTAATCTTAAGTTCATTTTCAATTTCTTCCATCAGCTCAAAACGATTCCTGCCGTCCCGATCCATTTTGTTCACAAATACAATGATGGGTGTATCCCGCATGCGGCAGACTTCTGTCAGTTTACGGGTTTGTTCTTCCACACCGTTCACGCTGTCTATTACCAGGATAACGCTGTCGACCGCCGTGAGTGTCCGGTATGTATCTTCAGCAAAATCTTTATGGCCGGGTGTATCAAGCAGATTGATGAGCATATCCTTATACTGAAAACTCATTACCGAAGTAGAAACAGAAATTCCACGTTGTCTCTCAATTTCCATGAAATCACTGGTGGCATGTTTTCGGATTTTATTGCTTTTAACAGCGCCCGCCGTCTGGATCGCTCCCCCGAATAGAAGGAATTTTTCAGTCAGTGTCGTTTTCCCGGCATCCGGATGGGATATAATGGCGAATGTTCTTCTTTTCTCAATTTCAGATGTGTACTTCATACTTAAAAGGTCCGGGATCTCTTCCCGGAAGCGCGCAAAATTAAGAAGTTCTCCGGGATGAAAGCGATCTTTCTATGGATTGGCCAGGCGGTTACTATAGCCGTTGTTCAGGATATTCAGCGGAAGAATCACTTCCCATTGATTGGGACCCCTGCCGCCGTAGTCGGGATCCAGCAGTCTGCTGTAACGGATGCCAAAACTCAGCGCCAGCTGGTTCCACCATTTCGTGTCAAAGTAAATTTCGATACCGGTAGAACGATACCGGGATTGTACCCCCGGACCATTTGTCTCGTAAAAGGGAACAGAAGTATAATCATAAAATAAATTCGCACGGATTCTCAGGAAGTAAATCATATCAGCAAATCCCCAGTCGGGATATACCAACGGAAAATTATAATTGATTCCAAATCCCGCCATCCTGTAAAAGTTTCCTCCTGTATAACCTCTGGAGAAGGGAAAGCTGTTACTAAAGCGAACCTGATCCAATGAATCTCTTTGCTGTATGGCCAGTTTGATTACCAGGCTATGCGTCGTGGTCAATCCAGGGAAATAAAAATTTCCGGAAGCAAGAAACTGGTTCCCGGAAATATTTGAAATGGCGCGGTTATAAATTACCAGCAGGGTTTGCGCAAAGGAAGGATAGATCTGCATCCTGCCTGCCTGCAATTGATGTGTAAACGTTAGTTGGGGATCCAGGCTCAAATAAGATGTGTTGCCAATACTGTCTTTATATATTCCCTGGAAGTACTGCTGATGGTAAGAAATATTTGTTCCTCCCTGCAGACTGGTCAGCCACCTGCCCCTGCTCAGATTCAGTGGAACAGAAACGCCTGCATAGGGCAACAATTCATTCCAGTATATTTTTTGTCCGTTGAAATAACCATTCCTGTCAATCCGGTATTCAGTGCCGAGATTGAAATAGGGAAATAAGCCACCATACGCAAAATCAGCCCCAACAGTTTTATATTCTTCATTGCTGTTGTATCCGACAAATATTTCCGACTGTATTGTATTCAGCACATTTTGTCCTAAAAGCGCCAGCTGATAATCTGGATCATTGATATAAGGACGCCAGCTGTAAAAATTCAGGGGATGCGTAAATGCTTTGTATGGTTTCACTGCAAACGCGGTATCGGGAAAAGGAAATGGAATCTGAAAAGGCGAATGATCGAGTGAAAATACCCGGTGCTTTTCAGAAGTATCCGTCAATGGAAATTCCACGGGATCTTTGCTGAAAGCAGTCTTCAAATCGGCAGTCTGCAAACGAAAACCCGAACTGCTGAAACTGTTCCAGGTGATCCGGTTATATTTGGCAGACAGCTGATAGTTGCCGGCACTTGCATCGGCCAGCAATCGGAAAACCTTTCCTTCCCGCAGACAAAAACCCTGATCCTGTCCCTCAAAACTTCTGCTGAAGAAGATCTGATCGCCCTCTACCGAAAGAAACCCGATCGGTTCCATCGACCAGCCCACCAGTAATCTCTGCATACCGGAAGGAACATCCATTTGCATCAGACCCATCTGACCTCTTTCATTTCTAACCGCCGAAACCAGCTGGCTGTCGGTATAGAATTTAGGATAGCTGTATACGAGTTTATCCGGATTGGGTAACTGTAAAAAGACTTTTCCATTATCAATATCCAGGATATCCAAAGAACTTTTTTCTGTGATGGACATATTTACAGACACCACACGACTGCCATCAGGTGAAATATCCGGAGAAAAATATTTTGATCGGGAACTGAGGCGCTTGTCTTTTTTTGTTTTGATATCCATGACGCGGATCACTGAATAATCCAGCCATCCCCAGCGCAGATCAGGTTCGTAGGCAGAATAGACGATCAGGTTATTCCGGTATGAAAAGGCATCGTCGAGAGAAACCGCACGATACCGGATACGGCTTATTTTTTCATTTCCTGTTTGCTGTGTTGCAAATTCCGGAGGAAGATAATAACTGCTGTTCACGAAAATCAGCTGGCTGCTGTCGGTGAATTGCGGAAATAATTCATCTGCAACAAAATGAATATTAGATTTTCCAAAACCTGCAGCAGGGTTTTTGTATGCGCTCTCACCTAACTGATCGCGAAAATAATCCAGCGCGCGGGTTCGAAAGGTATCGAAGGAAATATTTGCATTTCTTTGAATCGATTTCTGCAGGGGGAAGAAGATTCCTTTGAAAGCAGCCGCCTCCACCGCCGTTTTCGCCCAGAAATCTCTGCCATAGATTTCTCTGCCATAAGCCACCATCATATATCCCAGCGGATAGTGGTCCGGTGTATAATCGCGATACGACCCGTTCCGCAGTTTCATCCAGCTGTAATCTCTATCAGCCACCCAGAGTGCTTCGAATCCTGTGAGGAAAAGAGGCAGCCTTCCCCTGCCCTGCTGACTCACCAGTGTTTCCTGATAAACGGCGTCGCCTTCAAAAAACCAATTGGGCACTGAAAGACTATTGGCCAGCGCCAGACCATCCTGACCAAATAAAATATAAAACGCTTTGGAAATACCCACGCAAAAATTATTATACTGTTGTACGTGGCGGTACTCATGTATAGCCAGTGTCTGATTCCAGGGCAGGCTGCCGAGTTCAAAACTATTTTGTGGGGGCGTGAGCTGAAACTCACTCCGGAACGGACCCAGCTGCACATACCCGTTCGGTACAACGGTCTGATTGTGAAAAACAATGTCCACCGGTGTTTGCTGATTTCCGATGGTGGCCAAAGTGTTTTTGCTGAGCGATGAAACCAGAAAGGCCACCTGCTGTGCTTCTTTTTCCAGACCCGGCGGATAGATGATGTTGGCAGGAATTGAACGAACCGCTTTCCAATGAACAGCAGGTGGTGTGCCACCAAACACCTGTGCCTGTACAGGAACTGAACAGATAGCAGTCAAAAGGACGAAAAAGTAACGGAATCTGTTCATCAAAAATTTGATCTTGAACAAAAATTGAAATTAGGCCTTCGGGATGATAGAAGAACCATCATAATTCCTATATCTTCGAATTCACGCATGCAGTTAAAGTCGAATTTATTTTCCCCTTCCAGAAACCTGGATTCATTGCTGGCTGCAGTGATTGCATTTGTCATCATCCAGGTTTTTTCGAAACACAGTGGCATCGGGATTTCTCCCGATTCCGTTACTTACCTGGCTGCCTCACGGCACATGGTTCATGGTTTGGGATTTATATCGTTCGATAATCAGCCGGTGGTTGATTTCCCATTTGCCTATCCATTTTTATTAACAATCATTTCATTTATTTCCCGGCTGGATGTACTACAGTTTGCTCCTTTATTAAACGGCATATTGTTCGGCGGGTTGCTTTATCTGAGCGGCAGTATCATGAATGGATTTAATAAATCATCCGGGTGGTACAAACGTATACTTCTGCTCTGCTTTTTGTTCAGTCCCGCTCTTCAGGAAGTCTATTCCATGCTTTGGTCCGAAACAGTTTTTATAATTCTCATTCTGCTGTTCATCCCGGCCATAAACAACTACCTGAAATTTAATTCAAGGAAATGGCTGTTGATATCGGCAGCCATCTGCGCAATTTCATGCTTAACCCGCTATGCAGGTGTTTTCATGATGTTAACCGGTGGTACCATTACTTTTTTTAATACTGGTAAAGCCTGGAGCAGACGTATCATCGATTGTTTAATATTTGGATTTCTTTCCATCCCATTTTTATTAATCAATGTCATCCGCAATTATTACCTGACCGGTTTGGCCACGGGCATACGTCCCAGAAGCGAGGTAGGTATTTTCAAAATAATGGAATATTTCGGCGGGGTAATCTGCGACTGGCTTTTAATAGAACGACGTCCTGGGCTTTCCATATTCCTGACCGTCCTGGTTTTGATCCTGTTTGCAGTGATCGTCGTTTATTGCTATTTAAAAAACACCATCCGGGGACTGAACTATGTGATCGCGATGACCGGGCTGCTGTATGTTTCTTTTATGTTGTTTTCGTATAGTATTACCCGTTATGAACCATTTACGAGCCGTCTGATTGCACCGATTTTCATACCGCTCTTATGGAGTCTGAGCAGCTGGATTCCGGGTCTGGTTTCAGAAAATTCTATCAGGATGAAATGGCTGATCGTCGTTTCCACACTCATCTTAACCGCCCTGTTTATGAATAAGCAGCTGACGGCGGATTGGGAATATTATGACGGAGTGAGGGATGCAGGCGTACCGGGCTATCGGGAAGATCCGTTTGTAAAAACAGAGATCGTACAGTTTCTTGAAAAAAATATAAACATATTCGATCCCCGGGTGCCCATTTTTTCGAATGCAGGAGACGCCGTTTATTTCGTCACTGGTCTGCCTGCCGGGCAACTTCCCTTCACTGATTTTCCAAAAAAAAGTGGAACAGTACTATAGCCAGCGTCCCGGATACCTGGTCTGGTTTCAGAATGAAGAGGACCTGCAAATGCCCGCACTCGACAGCATTCTCCTGCACAAACAACTGGAGCTGGTGAAACAGCTGAAGGATGGGGCGGTTTATATCACGAAGTAGTTGTTAGTTATTAGTTGTTAGTTGTTAGAAGAATTGTCCGTTAACAACTAATAACTAACAACTAATAACTAAGGTTATAGCCGCCTAAGCCAGATATTCCTGAAACTAATCGGTTCGCTCTTGTCTCCATGTGCCTGTAATTTGATGGGTGCAGGACCGTGTTTGATATAATGCGGGAAACCGATATATTCTGTGCCTCCGATTAAATGATAGTCGTTTTGCACCAGCACACCATTTAAAAATACGGTCACTTCGCCTGGCGAATTAAGGGTTCCATCGTCTTTGAAACGTGGTGCTTTCCAAATGATCTCATAATTCTGCCATTCACCGGGTTTGCGC
>Ga0206961_1060_pt1 | contig 29392 bp, 21 predicted proteins | sample Alteio_BWOrgHeat_30_FD_153238 | JGI IMG/M metagenome (GOLD analysis project Ga0206961, IMG submission 153238) | Enriched cells from forest soil in Barre Woods Harvard Forest LTER site, Petersham, Massachusetts, United States -... | ecosystem: Environmental > Terrestrial > Soil > Temperate forest >...
TAGCGGGACAGCAGTACCCTGTACTGAACCTTATATAAATTCCTTTCCACTTCTTTAAAGAAATCATCAATTCCGTTCACATCCTTATTACCCTCCCACAAAAGCTGGAATTGCGCCTTTGTAAGATCAATGATGGGTTTATGAATGGGGAAATCGTATTTTTTAGCGGACTTAATAAAATGATCTTTCCAGGCGCTCAGTTTCTCACCCTTCCAGGGAGCTACGGCCCCTTCAAATAAGCTGAGCCTCTTATCGGGAATTACCAGTTCGGCGTCTATCCCGAGTACCTGCCCGAATCCTTCACAGGTGGGACAGGCTCCATAGGGATTGTTGAAGGAAAAGAGATTGGGCACCGGTTCTTCAAAGCGGATGCCATCCATTTCAAAACGATTGGTGAAAGCAAGCTTTTCCTCCCCATTTATTTCTAACAACATCTGGCCTTCTCCCTCGTAAAAAGCAGTACCGATTGAATCGGCCAGCCGGTGCTGGTCATCTTCATCAAAATCCTTCACGACGATCCGGTCAATCAACAGGAAAGAATCTGTTTTAGGAAGTTTGGGCTCCTGTTTTTTGGATTTGGGTGCGTTGTCAGGGACGGTCAGCAGATCTTCGATCCGAACGGTTTCCTTATTTATATAAAGCCGGCTGAATCCTTTCTGAAGAAGAATATTCAGCTCTTCTCCTGTACTCCGGTTCGTGTGTTGTTTAAAAGGTACCAGAATCAGAATTCTGTCTCCTGCAGGCCGTGACTGCATGCTGTTGATTACATCCTGTACATCATTCTTCTTCACAATCCTGCCGGAAACCGGAGAATAGGTAATGCCAACACGTGCATAGAGGAGTCGCAGGTAATCGTATAATTCTGTCATGGAACCCACGGTAGACCGGGGTGTGCGTGTGGTTACTTTTTGTTCAATGGCGATGGCCGGACAAAGCCCTTTGATATAATCCACATCCGGTTTATCCATTCGGGCCATGAACTGACGCGCATAGGCACTAAGGCTCTCCGCATAGCGCCGCTGGCCTTCTGCAAACAACGTGTCGATCGTCAACGAAGATTTGCCGGAACCCGATACACCGGTAACGACAATAAATTTATTGCGTGGAAAGTCAACCGAAATATTTTTCAGATTATGTACCCTTGCGCCTTTTATTTCGATGAAATTATTGTTAGAAACGGATTTGGGTAAGGGAGAAGCCTTTTTGGCCTTGGTGGTCATTGTCATAAATGGGAAAACAAATATATTGGAAGTGAAACAATTAGCCTGTAGTTTCCCATTAGGGGAAAGAACGATATGAACCTCTACAACAAATTATTTTCCCAAAATGTTGTTTTTTCCAAAAATTGTATATCTTTAAATTCAGATTAACATTTAAGAACACAATAAAATAGATTTATAGAGTAAGAACTTCTACACCGAAAAGCCAAGTATTTTTTAGAAATCCAACATATATCCTATCACCTTTAAAAACCGTAGAAGTTTATGAATTCGCTACGTACGAAAACCGACCATGAGTTAATCCATTCGTTTCGCGACGGCGATTTGAAGGCTCTTGAAGCCCTCGTAATCCGCCACAAGGACAAATTGTACACTTCCATTCTCTTCCTCGTCAAAGACAAGTATCTGGCTGAGGACATTTTCCAGGATGTTCTGATTAAAATTATCGACACCATCCGTGGTGGCCGGTATACAGAAGAAGGTAAATTCCTTCCCTGGGCGATGCGCATTGCACACAACCTCTGCGTAGATCATTTCCGCAAGGTGAAAAGAACGCCCGCCATCAAAACCAGCGATGACCGGGATATTTTCGAAGTCATCAATTTTACTGAAGATGGTGCTGATGTAAAAATCATGAAAAGGCAAAGCCACGACCGTGTACGACGGATGCTGGACCTGCTTCCTGAAGATCAGCGTGAGGTGATTATCCTCCGGCACTATGCCGACCTGAGCTTTAAGGAAATCGCATCACTGACAAACTGCAGCATCAATACGGCCCTTGGCCGGATGCGCTATGGTTTGATCAACCTGCGTAAAATGATGGTGGAAAAAAGGATTGCCCTCTAGCAAATTCTACACTGAATTAAAGAAAAAGGTTGTCCTGTATCAGGGCAGCCTTTTTTAATGCCTTTTTGGTTAAACCAAGCCTCATCCTTGTCTAATCCTTGTGTGATCCTTGTGTCAAATAGGCCATTTTAGCTTTAAACACACAACACCGACACAAGCCCGCACAAGGATTAGAGAAATATGGGGCCATTTTCGCCCATATTTATGGAAGAAAAGGGAATTCCCAGATCTATCGGTTCCTGAAAGCGGCCAAACCGCAATCCATCCATCCGGAGAATTGTGAAGCCTGGGGCGTATATCCTTTTGTGAACGTTAGAATCTTCTCATCCGGGCTGATAATGGCATACTGGGGCTGGGAAACTGCATTAAAATTCTCTGACTGGAAGGTGGCCCATTTATCTCCCACGGTAATGATATTCTTTTGCGCACCGTCTTTTGTCGGGTAAACCATCTGGGCGGCAGCCGGTAAGAGCCTGCGCTCATCCACGTATAAGGATACTACCACAAAAGAGTCCAGCATTCTTTTCTTTACTTCAGGATCAGTCCAGACATTCTCTTCCATCCGCCGGCAATTTACACAGGCCCAGCCGGTGAAATCGATCAGTACCGGCTTATGTAGTTTCCTGGCCAGCGCAAGTGCCTCTTCGTAATCCCTCAGGGGCTCCACCCCGCGGGCACAGTTCACCGGGTTTTTGTATACCGAATAACAGAGCGGAGGCGGAAAACCACTGATCAGGGTCAGGTTTGCGGCGGGTGTATTGGTTAAACCGGGAATGAGGTAAATGGTGGCTATTCCGAAGAAAAGGAGAAAGCCGATGCGGGAGGCGCTGAATTTCTTCACGGGGCTGTCGTGCGGAAAACGAATTTTACCAGACAGATAGAGGGTAATCAGAATTCCGATCAAAACCCAAAACCCGATAAATATTTCTCTTTTTACCAAACCCCATTGTTCCACCAGATCGGCATTGGAGAGAAATTTAATGGCCATGGCGAGTTCCAGGAAACCGAGCACAACCTTTACAGTCCCCAGCCAGCCTCCGGATTTCGGCAGGGAACCCAGCCATCCGGGGAAAAGCGCGAAAAGTGCAAAAGGCAGCGCGAGGCCCAAACCGAAACCGCCCATTCCAAACGTAAGTTGTATGGCACCCCCATGGTTTGAAAGTGCCCCGGCCAGCAGTGAACCCAGAATCGGTCCGGTACAGGAGAATGAAACGATGGCCAGGGTCAGTGCCATAAAAAAGATACCGGCAATACTGGAGCCTCCGGATTTTGTACCCACCGAATTGGCCACACTTCCGGGAAGCGTAATTTCAAAATAGCCAAAAAAGGAGATGGCAAAAACCACAAACACGGCAAAAAACAGCAGGTTCAGCCAGACGTTGGTGGAAATATTATTTAAGATTTCCGGATCTGTATGATCCAGTAAATGAAATGGTAAACTCAGCAAAACATAAATGAGGAAAATAAAAAACCCATATAAAAAGGCATGCGCCTTTCCTTTTCCCTGGCTTTTTGTAAAGAATGAAACAGTCAGCGGGATCAGCGGAAAAACGCAGGGAGTCAGCAGGGCAATGAAACCACCCAGCAGTCCCAGCAAAAATATACTGAGTAATCCCTTGCCTGCCGTGCCCGTATCCCCGCATGGGCTCACCGGATGTTTCAGGTCAAAACTATTAATCCGGATACGGGTTGTTTTATTTACGCCGCCTTCCAGTGCAATGCTGAATGAAAGATTCCCGGTATAGAATGAATCTTCTTTTCCGTAGAAATAATTTAAAGTTCCAAAAACGCGACCAGGCACCACCCCTTTGATCTGAATGGGAATGGAAAATTTCGCATCGGACATAAACAAATTGAATGACGCGTTATCAAATAGTGCGATGGCACGTTTGGTGATTTTGCCATCAATAATAAAAGGGGGCTTTTCAGAAAAGGAGCTGTCTGCAAAATACAGTTCCATGGAAGGTGTTCCACTGAGATCCTGGTTCGGCGCATATAGATCCCAGCCGGATTTCACATGCGCGTTGAATGTTAACTGATACGTTCCGCTGGTTGATTTGGAGGAACCGGTTTCCCAGGTAATAGCCGTACTATCCTGACTTTTACTTTGAAAAAAAACCAAACTCAAAAGGAAAAATAAAAACCCGGATCTCTTGTACATACGCCGATGAAGATACTAATGAATTGCCATTGCAGATTGTCGGGCAGGTGACGGATGATTCATTCCGGATAATATCTGCTGAAACAACTTGCACCCGTCTGTATTTCCCAGATTTTCGGAAACGGCTCTTTCGGGATGGGGCATCAAGCCAATCACATTGCGTTCTTTATTGCAGATGCCTGCAATCTGCCGGGTGGATCCGTTTGGATTGGATTCTGTATTTATATTTCCTTCCGCATCGCAATATTTCCAGAGTATCTGTCCTTCCGCCTCCATCTGATCCAGTAAAAGATCATCCGCATAATATCTGCCTTCCCCGTGGGCAATGGGAATTTTCAGCACCTGTTCATTTTCGCCCTTCATATAAATATTCTTTCCGATGAACTGCTGGTTGGCATTTCTTAATAAAACACCGGGAAGCAAATGGGATTCGCATAAAACCTGAAAGCCGTTGCAAACACCCAAAACTTTACCGCCTTTTTCCGCGAAACGCATCAGTGGCTGCATCAGCGGGCTGAACCGGGCAATCGCACCGCAACGCAGGTAATCACCATAAGAAAAACCGCCTGGCAGCACAATACAGTCTTCGGTAGAAAACATACTCAGGTCATTGTCTTTATGCCATAACATAATCACTTCATAACCCAAGTTTTCCTGAAGCGCAAATTGCATATCTCGGTCACAATTGGAACCCGGAAAGACGATTACGCCAAATTTCATTCTATTCGGTTTTGAAGGCCAAAGATAATTCTTTAATTACAAAAGGTAATTAACCACGATGGCAACGCTGAAAGATACCCAGTGAAGAACGTTCACAAAAACCCGATTAACGGGATAATAATAGGCAGCAGAATGAAAAACGGCAAAAGGCATCACGGTTACAATCCAGTTTTCATAACTGCCTGCCTTGTTTATAATGATTACAAACACGGCGGAGATCAGAAAAACCAGCAGAAGGCTCCAGCTTTTCCTCACGTGAATCAACATTTTATTTAGATTATTCTGCACATAAATGCCGCCCACTATAAAAGGAATAACCAATAGGCTGATGGATGCGATGATCCAGACAGAAGCCGGTATCGCAGGAAATGTAAAACGGATATGTGGCAGGAGGTTGGTCCAGTTCAGCTGGTGGGTAAAATATAAAAACAGAATAAGAAAATAATAGGGAGAAGTAAAGCCGACAAAACCCACCGCCCATTCCTGAATTCTGAATGGTCTCATGATCAGCAGGGCAAAAAACAGCAGAATGAGAAAGGCCATGGCGGGTACGTATAAAAGTGTGGCGAATCCCAGGAAAATACCAATATTAAAAATCGCGGTTACCGGATTCGGGCTATTATACAAAACCACCATCCGATACCAGCACCAGATCATAATCGTATTGATGAGCAGGGGCGCTGAAAAATGACCCCAATCTGGCAGCAGGGAAGAAATCAGGATATAACACATGGCCGGCAGATAAGTGGCCCGGGGGAGCATTTTTTGATAATTGCAAATGCTGTTGAGCAGGGTGGCCTGTGAAAATAAAATAAGAAAACTGAGTATGGCAAAGGGTTCAGCAGTGTTTCCGAAGAGAGAATTCAGCGCCGTTAAAATAAAGCGGTACAAATAATTATCCTCTGCGTGAAGAATGGGAAGGAAGGGATGCAGAAAATGGGGAAACTTCAGTACCAGCGCATATACAAAAAGAAATAAAGCATTGGTAGATGCCTTTTGTTTGAAGATACCGATCACCTGCAGGTTGTTTTAAAAATCTATTTTCGCGAAGCAAAGATAATTCTTGAACTGGCAAGGTATCACAATTTGATTACTGGCAACCTGTTTTCCAATCCTTGGCATAAATGAATATCCTTTATCCAGGTTGTGAAAGGTAGGCAGCCTGGTTACTTTCCCGTCTGCCGAAATACTCTGATCCATCAGCAACAGGGTTCTTTTTTCAAACTGGTTATAAAGAAAATGTAGTTCCCCACCTGTATTCATTGTCTGGTAAGAAAGCTGGCTGGTACCCTCATCGTCAAACTGACTTTTCGGAATCACGTTGCTCCATTCCAGATTGCTGCTTTTATCGAATGAAAGCACAAGAATATTTTCTGCATTGTAGCGGTTGATACCCGTGTTTCCATAACGATTGTAAGGAGAATAAGGGGAATAGGGGGAATAGGGTGAATTGTAATAGTCAATCGGGTTCATGGGTCCATACATATAATCCATCCGGTTAAACGCAGATCCCCGGGTTGTAGTAAATTCCGATTCGCTGATCAACAGATATCCACCATCTTTTTTTACTACTATCTTTTTAATAAAATAGTCATTGAAAGCCATCTTGGCATTTGATTCGGAGCTTTTTGCCTGCACCCGCAGATCATCGCTGAAAATGGTGACGGCTTCCCTGAATTTCGTATCGGTTGTCTTATCCCAGATCACCGTATAAAGACCTTCAATATTTCCCCTTCTTTGTTTGTAATAGAAGGCCGACAGGAGGTAACGCTTATTGAAATTATCCACTTTCAGTTTCAGTTCGTCCAAAATCCGATCGCTGGTACCCACTTCGCGGATCGCAAACGTATCAGACAGCGCCCCTTTTGAAACGAAAGAAACATGGGTCAGGTAGTCGCCATTTCCAATTCTGGCGGAACGCGTAAAAACCAGCTGGCCGTCATTGTCCAGATCAAAGTTTGTAAACAGATCGGCATGATCCTGCACGAGCATGGGGATCTGGTGACGGTCGAGCAACTCCAGATTTTTATTGAAAAGAAAAGAAGTAAAGTTGTATACTTTGGGATTTTTTGTGTTGATCTTGAGTGCCATGAAACGCTCCTTGTCCTCACTCAGCAGATTGGTGTAAATTTTTCCATTATTGGATCCGCTGACCAGGGTCGTATCCAGATCAATGGCCTGCCCCTGCATCTGCGCCATTCCATCCAGCTTATAGGCCGTCAGATGCACGATATTTTTCTTCTGATACTCACATAACAGATAGAAAAAATCAGGATAATGAACAAAATCCACGTTGGTGAATTTGTCAGGCAGAAAAGACAATGGAACCCGTTGAACCAGTTTCATATCGGGACCATAAATAGAGATGGCATTGTCGGAACGGTTATTCTTAAAAACCAGGACATTGCCACCTACCCGGCCGATGATTTCAAAGTCTGTCTTGCGGGAATCGTCCTGTTCAGGTTCAGAATAAACAATATGTTGTGCCTGGGTAATGAAAGGTAGTAGGAAAAAAAGGGCAAGTAATCTTAAATTCATACAAAAAGCGCTTATAGGGATTGGTACAAAAGACAAGTTACTCAAAACTCAGATTAGAATCTGTTAATTTCATCCTATTCCCTATATCTTTGTGCCGATTGCTTTAGGACATCTGCCATTGGTTGCCATTGAAAATATCCGGCCCGTTTCGAAACCAATATAACTTGCACAGTAGTGAGCAAACAAATTGACAAGGTTACACTCGGCAACCTGGTTATTGCATTAGGAATTATTTACGGAGACATCGGAACTTCACCGTTGTACGTATTGAACGCCATTATCAACGGCCGCGCCATCAGCGAACTGTTAATTATCGGAAGCCTCTCCTGTATTATCTGGACCTTAACACTTCAAACCACCGTAAAATATGTCTGGCTCACCCTGAATGCCGATAATAAAGGGGAAGGTGGAATATTTTCACTCTATGCATTGGTTCGCCGTCAACGCAGATGGCTGGTTCTCCCTGCCATGATCGGAGGTGCCGCATTGCTGGCAGACGGTATGATTACTCCACCCATTTCAGTTACCTCCGCCATCGAAGGCTTGCGTCAGCTGCCCAGTTTAAATTTTATTCCCCAGGATACCATTGTAATCATCGTTTTGGGATTGATGGTGGTGCTGTTTTTTCTCCAGCAATTCGGGACCGATTCCATCGGAAAATTATTCGGGCCCATTATGTTTATCTGGTTCGGCATGATGGCCGTTTTGGGATCCGGTCATTTGCTGGACGACATATACATATTTAAAGCGCTGAACCCCGTATATGCAATTGAACTGCTGACGCTTTATCCAAAGGGCTTCTGGATACTGGGTGCGGTATTTTTGTGTACGACGGGTGCCGAAGCGTTGTATTCCGACCTCGGCCATTGCGGAAAAAGTAATATCCGGATTTCATGGATCTATGTAAAAACCTGCCTGCTGTTAAACTACCTGGGGCAGGGTGCCTGGCTTTTGCATAACCAGATGGGAAAGGTTTTCGATACCGCACATAATAATGTATTCTATAGCATCATGCCGGACTGGTTTCTGATACCGGGCATTGTGATTGCGACAGCCGCAGCGATCATTGCCAGCCAGGCATTGATCAGCGGGTCGTTTACACTGATCAGTGAAAGTATGCGACTGAATCTCTGGCCCAAATTCAGGATCAGCTATCCGACCGAACAGAAAGGACAACTATATATACCTGCCATCAACTTCCTACTGTTTATCGGCTGTTGCGGCATTACGCTGTATTTTCGGTCCTCTTCTCATATGGAGGCAGCTTACGGTTTGGCTATTACTTTATGTATGCTGGCAACTTCCATTCTTTTTGCCAATTACATGATCTCACGCCGAACGCCGACCATATTTATTTATCTGTATCTGAGTACTTATCTGATTATTGAATTCAGTTTTCTCTTTGCCAATCTCGACAAATTTCCACACGGTGGATTTGTGACCCTGCTGGTAGGCGGTGCATTGTTTGGGATCATGTATGTATGGTACCGTTCCAGAAAAATCAAGAACCGTTATGTTGAATTTGTGCGGCTGGAAAATTATATACCTCAGATACAGGAGTTGAGTACGGACCGCACGGTTCCCAAATTCGCCACCCATCTGATGTATATGACGAGTGCGAATAATCCAAAGGAAATTGAACATAAAATCATCTATTCGATCCTGAATAAAAAACCCAAGCGCGCAGACATCTATTGGTTTGTGCATATTGATACACTGGATGATCCTTATACTTCAGAATATTCGGTGGACCACATTATTCCCAATGACATCATACGGGTGGAGTTCAGACTGGGTTTCCGCATTGAACCCCGCATAAATCTGATGATCCGGAAAGTGGTGGAGGACCTGGTAAAAAACAGGGAGGTGAATATCACAAGCCGTTATGAGTCTCTGGAACGCAATAACGTGGTAGGCGATTTCCAGATCGTGGTGATGGAAAAATACCTGAGCCAGGACAATGAACTTTCATTCTTTGAAAGGGTGATCATGAAATTATATTTCTGGCTGAAAGAAGCCAGCCTTTCTGAAGAAAGGGGTTTCGGACTCGATCCATCCAATGTATTGATTGAGAAATTCCCACTGATCGTTTCTCCCCTGCCTGATCTGAGTCTCAAAAGAATCGGCGGATAGTACGCTTCGCAATGTGGGAATTTGACATTATGAAATAAGCGTTTCTAATTTTTGGAGGCGACCCAGAGGAATGAAATAATGATTGTGCGAGACCGGATCAATCAAACTGTCCGACGGAAGTGGTTTCAATTTCTTATTCTCGAGGTAGTAAAGACGATAATCGAAAGGCTTAAACAAATCCAGCAGGGTTTGTCTTTCTTTCGGATCTTCCAATTCGCATAAAATAACGGGTTTGAACTTTTCGATTGTCTTCAGGAATGAATGAAATACGGGTAGTTCAAGGCCCTCCACATCACACTTTATAAAATCCATCCTTGGCAGATCGAGAAACAACTGATCTCCGTAAACATTTTTTACTTTCTCGGATTCTACATACTCGAGGTAAGCATGGGTGCTTTTTACCCGTGCGTAGGCAAACTTTTTTACATTATTTACTTTCGGAATACCCATTTCAACAAACTCCGTATCAGCACCCATGGCGTTCTGATAAAGTGTAATATTCTTCAGTTTCTTATCAGTCGCTATATTCTTCAGTGTATTGAAAAACTTTGACATGGGTTCAATTGCAAATACATGTCCGTCATTACCGACCAGGCGACTCATTTCGAATGCGAAATAACCCAGGTGCGCCCCAATGTCAACGCAATAATCTCCGGGTCGCAGGTATTGTTTCAGGAAATAAATATCCTGGTAATCTACACCCAGACGGCCGGTTCTGTATAATTTCTGAAACGATCCGGCAAGCAATTGCAGGTATCGTTTTTCACCAAGGGAATACAGCAATGCCTTTCTGATACGACTCATCTGAATGATTATTCACAAAGGTACAATATAGGATTCTTTGTTTTTTCTGATCTTATCCGGAATGGCATTTAAGATTTCTTCTTTCAGAATCTTTACAAGGCGCTCTTTCACAAAATCACGTTGGACCACCATACTTACTTCCCGCATGGGAGTGGGTTTCCTGAACCGTCGGATCAGGCTCAGTTGTTTTTTTGAGAAATCCATCGTGGCCAGCTCAGGCAGAATGGTAATACCATCATTGAGTTCGACCATTCGCCGGAGGGTTTCGAAACTACCGGCCTCATAATCAAAATGACTGGTGCGGCGACTTGCTTTAAAAAGTTCACAGAGGTGTATCATTTGTGTACGGAAACAATGTCCCTCTTCCAGCAACCACAATTTATTGGGATCGATTTCTTTCGCCAGAACATAAGTCTTTTTATATAGTCCGTTGTTTTCTGATACATATACCAGCAACTCTTCATAAAAAAGGACTTCTTCCTTTACACCTTTTTCATTCAATGGCGTTACCAGAATACCTGCGTCCAGACTGGAATCGCGCAGTCCTTCCAGCAAAGCCTCCGTGGTTTTTTCAAAAACAACCAGCTTTACTTTGGGATATTTCCGGAGAAAATGATTCACGAACAGTGGCAACAAATAAGGCGCCAGTGTCGGAATGATGCCAATACGCAACTCGCCTTCAACGGAACCTTTGTTTACCGAAATAATTTCTGACACCCGGCTTTTCTCCAGTAATATCTTTTTGGCCTGTTCCAGGATCTGCTTTCCCGCCTCCGTTGGTACGACGGGTGAATGGCTGCGATCAAAAATTTTGACGCCCAGGGTTTTCTCCAGTTTACTTACCTGCATGCTCAGGGTAGGCTGCGTTACAAAACATGCTTCCGCAGCTTTTGCGAAATGCCGGTGTGTATCAATCGCGAGAATATATTCAAGCTGGGTGAAAGTCATAAGAATACATTTGCGTTCAGCGTTGGCCTTTCAACCTAAATTATACTTCTTCCAAAATCACTTTATCTTTTCCGACTTTCAGTCTGAATTCCGCTCCGCATTTCAGGGCATAATTTTGTTTTACGTGACCTACCGGAAAACCATAACAAACCGGGAAGTCGTAGGGATCAAGCACATCGCGGATGATTTCATAAGCGTCTTTACCAAATGGTCGTTCGGTATCTTTCATGTCCGTAAAGCTGCCAATAATTAATGCTGCCGGTTTGTTGAATTTCCCGGCTGCTTTCAACTGGTAAAGCATTCTGTCCATATTGTATAAGTACTCTCCGATGTCTTCAATAAATAAAATCAACCCTTTGGTTTTAAAATCGGAAGATCCGCCAATGGCATGTGCAAGCAATGTTAAATTACCACCCATTAAAACAGCTTCCGCCTCTCCCCTCCGGTTGAAAGGATGCGGATCACAGATATACTCCGCCTGTCCGCCCGTCAAAAGTTCTCTGATCGAAAAAATGTAGGGATCATCCGGACCCGCGTCTCCGAAAGCTCCGGCCATGGGGGAATGCCCGGTGGCGATTTCATAGTTTGAAAAAATATGGGCATTCAATAAAGAAATGTCACTGTATCCCAGAATCCATTTGGGCGATCTTCTGAATTTCTTAAAGCTGATCTGATCAATTATCCTGCTCAACCCATAACCACCCCTTCCAAATAATATAGCGGCGATATTTTCATCGTCCAGCATATCCTGCAAATCTTCTAACCGCTGTGCATCGGTACCTGAAAAATAATTAACCGAGTCCCCGCCTACCGTTTTACCTATTTTAACCCGGAATCCCCATGACTTCAACGTGGTTACACAGGCGAGTATCCTTTCAGCGGCCATGTAACCTGATGGACAGACTATGCCGATTGTATCGCCGGTTTTTAAATAAGGTGGAAGAATATTCGACATAAGATTTAGTTAAGTGGTAAAAAACATTACCATTGATCATTCATGATTTTGATTCCTTCAGCTTTGGAGTTCTTTGAACTGTACCCGGCCGTCGCCTATATTCAATTCATGCCGGACGCCGCATTTGAGGGCATAATTTGTTTTTACATGACCGACCGGAAAATTAAAACAAACAGGATATTTATAAGCCGATACGAGGTCCAGTACAATATTATAAACACTTCTGCCAAATTCGTCTCCAGGATCATCCGGCTTCACCCGGAAGGCGCCAATCAGCAAACCGTTCAGCCGATCCAGTTTCCCTGTGCGTTTCAGATTATAAAACATCCGGTCGATGCTGTACAGATATTCGCCCACATCTTCCAGGAAAAGGATCATGCCGTCCGTACGCAGGTCAGATGCTGATCCGGCCAGTGTTTCAATCGTTTTAAGATTTCCACCGGCCAGAATGCCGCGGCCCAGGCCCGGACGATTGGAGGGATCATAAACAATGGGATATTCAATCGTTTGTCCGGTTAAAGCCTGCTTAATTGACAAAATACTTTCCCATTGTCCTTTTTCGGTCTGCTCCGGGTGATCCGGAAAACTATTGCACATTTTTGAATGGATGGAAGCAATATGAAACTGATGATTGAGTTCAGCATGCATGACGGTAATATCACTGAAGCCGATGATCCATTTTGGTTTCTCTGTAAATTTTTGAAAATCCAACTGATCGATGATGTGTACGCAGCCATAACCGCCCCGTGCACACATGATGGCCTGAATGGTTGGATCGTCCAGCATTTGCTGCATATCCGTCAGTCGCTGGGCATCCGTTCCACCGAAAATAAAATCACGGGCTCCCACGGTCTTGCCTATACGCAGATTGAATCCCCAGCCTTTCATGATTTCGATGGCGGGTTGCAATTCAGCCAGCGTCATAAAACCTGCTGGGCAGGTAATACCAATGGTATCTCCTGGTTTCAGATAGGGCGGGATGCGCCAGGGTAAATCGTCATAAGCCGGTTTTTTTGAATCCGTTCGGCCCGGCGGGGAGGCTGCTACCAGTAAAGGGCCGCCCAACAGGGATCCCAGAAATCGCTTTCGCTTCATCAATTAAAGTTAAAGGATGAACAGGAATAATAAGCTTTCACACTACGCTTTACCCTTTCCCTGTGATTAGCGTATTTTTGCAGTCCCTGCGGAGCCAGATCCGCTGTTAATATATGAAAGAATTCAATCGCATCCTGGTCACTGCAGCACTGCCTTATGCAAACGGTCCCGTTCACATCGGTCATCTGGCAGGCTGTTATATTCCGGCAGATATTTATGTTCGATTTGAAAGGTCCCGCAAGAAAGACATTCTCTTTGTCGGCGGAAGTGATGAACATGGTGTTCCCATTACGATCCGGGCCATGAAAGAAGGAATAACCCCCCAGCAGGTGGTTGATAAATATCATGCGCAGATCAAAAAAAGTTTTGAGCAGATGTTTATCTCTTTCGACATCTACTCGCGTACATCCAACGAGGTGCATCATGAAACGGCGGCCGGATTCTTCAAAAAATTATACGACGAAAATATTTTTGAGGAAAAGGAAACGGAGCAATACTATGATGAAGACACAAAGACTTTTCTTGCCGACCGTTATATTACAGGTACCTGCCCGATTTGCGGCAACCCCAATGCTTTCGGTGACCAGTGTGAACGCTGCGGATCTTCTTTAAGTCCCGATATGCTAATCAATCCGAAAAGCACCCTCAGCGATGCCGTGCCTGTAAAAAGAAAAACCAAACACTGGTATTTCCCGCTTCAGCATTATGAGTTATTTCTGAAGGAATGGATACTGAACGGCCATACCGAATGGAAAAATAATGTATACGGACAATGTAAAAGCTGGCTCGATAACGGATTGCAGCCCAGGGCCATGACCCGCGACAGCAACTGGGGTATCAAGGTGCCGTTGCCGGATGCGGAAGGAAAAGTTTTGTATGTATGGTTCGATGCGCCCATCGGTTACATTTCTGCAACCAAAGAACTAACTCCGAAATGGGCTGACTACTGGCAGCAAAACGATACCAAGCTGGTTCATTTTATCGGCAAGGATAATATCGTGTTTCACTGTATCATATTTCCGGCCATGCTCAAAGCACATGGACATTATGTTTTACCGGACAATGTGCCTGCCAACGAATTTTTAAATATAGAGGGTGAGAAAGTTTCCACCAGTCGCAACTGGGCTGTTTGGGTGCATGAGTACCTGGAAGATTTCCCCGGCTGTGAAGACGTGCTTCGTTATGTGCTTTGCGCGAACGCACCGGAAACAAAGGACAATGACTTTACGTGGAAGGATTTTCAGGACAGAAATAATTCTGAACTCGTTTCCATCTTTGGCAATTTTGTAAACAGAACTTTCGTACTCATGCATAAATTATGCAAAGGCAAAGTTCCCGTTTGGCATGAGCATATCAAAGATGAAGCGGATACTGAACTGATAAGGCAGATTGAACAATCAAAAAACACAGTAGAAAATTTACTCGAGACCTATAAATTCAGGGATGCACTTTACACCGTGATTGACCTGGCAAGAAAAGGAAATAAATACCTGCAGGATAAGGAGCCATGGAAAAAAGCGGGGAAAGAAACCACAACGCCTGAAGATCAGGAAAAAATTGACAACTGTTTATTTCTCTGCCTGCAGCTGACAGCCAACCTTTCGATCCTGATTAACCCGTTTCTTCCGGCAACCGGTAAGAAATTGATATACATGATGAAAGTAGTTGAAAGGATGCTGGACTGGGAAAATGCGGGTAAAATAAATTTATTAAAAACAGGATACAGTCTGCGAGCGCCGGAATTATTATTCAGGAAAATTGAAGACGATGAAATCGTAAAACAAATGGACAAGCTGCATCGAAATGCGGTAAAGCCAAATTCGGCCGTGGGACCAATCACTCAGGTTCAGGTGAAAAAAGCCGAGATTCAATATCCTGACTTTGACAAACTGGAACTTCGTTCAGGTATTATCCTGGAGGCTGAAAAAGTAGCTAAAGCCGATAAACTATTAAAGCTTTTGGTGGACCTGGGTATTGAAAAAAGAACCATTGTGTCGGGGATCGCATTGAATTTCAAACCGGAAGACATCATTGGAAAGCAGGTAGTGGTGGTTGCCAACCTGGCACCCCGTAAAATGAAAGGCATTGAAAGCAATGGAATGATATTGATGGCCGAAGACGCTGCAGGCAAATTGATTTTTGTTGCGCCGGACGAAAAAATATCTCCCGGATCAGAAGTGAAATAAAAACTGTGCATTTTATATAAAACGATTCCATTATGAAAAGAATCATCCGTAAAGTGGCTGTATTGGGAAGTGGTGTGATGGGTTCCCGTATTGCCTGCCATTTCGCAGGCACTGGTGTACAGGTTTTATTATTGGATCGTGCGCCTTCGGAGTTAAATGAAGCAGAAAAGATAAAGAAACTTTCATTGGATCATCCGGCTGTTAAAAACCGGATTGTGAATGAAGCGCTGACAGCTGCTATCAAATCCAGCCCCTCTCCGGTATACAACAGTGAAGTGGTGAAGCGCATACAAACGGGCAACTTTACGGATAACATGAAAGATATTTCCGGCTGCGACTGGATCATCGAAGTAGTGGTTGAGCGGCTTGATATTAAACTGGCCATCTTCGGGGAAGTGGAAAAATTCCGTAAGCCGGGTACACTGGTCAGTTCCAATACTTCGGGCATACCCATTCACTTAATGAACGAAGGCAGGTCGGAAGATTTCAAAAAACATTTCTGCGGAACCCATTTTTTTAACCCGCCCCGTTACCTGCGGTTGCTCGAAATTATTCCAACGCCGGATACAGATCCTGAAATCATTCGATTTCTCCTGGAATACGGAGATCTGCATTTGGGAAAAACAACTGTACTATGCAAAGACAGTCCGGCTTTCATCGCCAACCGTGTCGGCGTATTCAGTATCATGGCGATTTTCAAGCTCATGGAAAAACTGGGATTGAATATTGACCAGATCGAAACACTAACGGGCCCGGTCATCGGACGTCCGAAATCTGCTACCTTCCGAACAGCGGATGTTGTTGGCCTGGATACACTGGTTAAAGTTGCCAGGGGTGTTTCCGAAAATTGCCCTGCCGATGAAGCAAGAGCAACATTTCAAATACCTGCCTGGCTCGATAAAATGATTGCCAACAACTGGTTGGGTGATAAAACGGGACAGGGATTTTTCTCCAAGAAAAAATCAGCCACCGGGGAACGGGAAATATTCACGCTCGACCTGAAGACGTTTGAATACAAACCCAGAGAAAGATCATCGTTTGCTTCCTTAGACGCCGTTAAACCACTGGATGATCTTAAAGAAAGGTTGAAAATACTGATACAGGCAAAAGATAAAGCAGGAGATTTCTACCGTCAGTTTCATTATGAATTATTTTCTTACGTATCGCACCGGATTCCCGAAATCAGCGATGAACTTTTTCGTGTAGACGATGCGATGCGTGCAGGCTTTGGCTGGGAAATCGGTGCATTCGAAACCTGGGATCTTTTTGGTGTGGAGGCGATGGCAAAAGAAATGGAATTGGCGGGATACCAAGTGGCGGATTGGGTAAAAGAAATGATCGCTTCCGGTTTTTCCAGTTTTTATAAAGTGGAAAAGGGAACCAAACTTTCTTATTCCCCGGGAACGAAAAAATATATTTCAGCAGTAACGGGAGATACCAGTGCATATATCGTGATGCGGAATTTTGAGAATCAGACCATCTGGAAAAATTCGGCCGCCCGCTTATATCATCTGGGTGACGAGGTGCTGGGACTGGAGTGGTACACCAAACTGGGAACCATCGGGGGGGAAGTGCTGGAGGGAATCCAAAAATCCATCGGCATTGCGGAAGAAAAATACAAAGGATTGGTGATTGCCAATGAAGCAGCTAATTTTTCAGCCGGTGCCAACGTAGGTATGATATTTATGCTGGCAGTAGACCAGGAATTCGAAGAGCTTGATATGGCTGTTCGATTATTTCAGAATACGATGATGCGGGCGCGCTATTCTGCGATTCCGGTGGTAGTGGCACCGCAGGGACTTACGTTGGGTGGCGCCTGTGAATTGAGTTTGCATGCGGATAAAGTGGTACCTGCTGCAGAATCCTATATCGGTCTTGTAGAACTGGGAGTCGGATTAATTCCGGGTGGCGGTGGCTCCAAAGAATTTGCACTGCGCGCCTCAGATGAATTACATGCGGATGAACCTGAAACCATCACACTTAAAAACAGATTCTTTACGATAGCAACCGCTAAAGTTTCTACATCTGCACTGGAAGCATTCGACCTCGGCATATTGAAAAAAGGAAGGGATTATATTTCCATCAATCCAGACCGGAGAATTGGGGATGCAAAAAATGCCGTGCTCGAATTGTATCAGGACGGTTACACGGCCCCAACACAAAGAACAGATATTAAAGTATTGGGGCGTTCTGCACTCGGTGCGCTGTATGCAGGGATCCATGGTATGTGGAGAGGAAACTACGCGACGGACCACGATGTGCTGGTAGCGAGAAAACTGGCCTATGTAATGTGCGGCGGAGACCTGAGCGAACCAACATTCGTTTCAGAACAATATCTGCTCGACCTCGAACGGCAGGCATTTCTTTCGCTTTGCGGAGAGAAAAAAACACTGGAGAGATTACAAAGCGTAATAAAATCCGGCAAACCTGTTAGAAATTAAATTATATGATCAGAAGAATTTTATTCCCTGCCATTTGTTTCTGCGTGATCTGGCTTTGCGGATGTCATAGAAGTGATACATCCAACGCAGCAACCGAACAAAAAGATACCGCCTACGCGATCATAGGAAAAGTGACAGGGTTAAACAACGGCATTATTTATCTCACGCACCGGCAAACAGGCCAAACAGACTCTGCCGAATTGGATCACGGCTTTTTTAAATTCTCGGGCAAGGCGGATACGGCTGAACTTTGCAGGATCAGTCTGAACGAGCAGACAAAAAGTTTCTTTCTGGAAAATGGCAAACTATCGATGCTGATAAAAAACGATTCCATCCGGTATGCGCTGATTTCCGGAACGAAAACCCAGGATGAATTCAGTAATTTTCAAAACCAGACCAGCAAATACCTGACTGATCAGATGGAACAGGTCGACAAGGCACAGGAAGATGCTGCGAATGGTAAAAACCAACAACTCAAAGACAGTCTGAACCAGCGGGCAATTGCACTTGACCTCGAGCTCAAACAATTGGTGATGGATTTTACCAGATCCCATCCCGCTTCTGTCGCAACTGCCTTTCTTATTTTCAATAATTTCTCATACAACTCACGGGTTGGTCAATTGGACAGCTTGTACAGGCAATTGGACACGACTATCCAGATCACTTATTTTGGAAGACAGATTCAGGATATGGTTACGAAAATGAAAATGACCGCCGTTGGAAATCCCGCTCCGGAGTTTTCTGCGAACGATGCCGATGGAAATCCCGTAAAGCTGTCCTCTTTCAGGGGAGGTTATGTACTGCTTGATTTTTGGGCCAGCTGGTGTGGGCCCTGCAGGTTGGAAAACCCTTCTATCGTGACTGCCTATAATCATTACAGGAAAAAAGGCTTTGATATATTTGGCGTGTCGCTGGATGATAATAAAGCAGACTGGCAGAAGGCGATCAAAAAAGACAAACTGGACTGGACACAGGTTTCGGATTTAAAAGGCTGGGAAGCAGGTGTTGTTTCATTGTATGGTATCAAAGCCATCCCAATGAATTATCTGCTGGATCCAAAAGGAATTATTGTGGCCGAAGGATTACGCGGGGAAGACCTCGAAAAAAAGCTCGCAGAGCTGCTTAAATAATTAATTTATATCCCCTGAATAATGGGTGAGGCTGAATGGTTAAAAGAGGAATCTAAAATCCGGATTTTTTCGGATTTTTATTTTTATGGCGAAGCTGCATCCTCCACACTCGCGCAATCCATTGCGTCGGATATTGCTCAACACTGGAACGAAGCGGAAGGTACTGTGGCGATGAAAAATACACTGTGCAGAGTTGAATTTATTATCCGGGGATTCTATGAACAAGATTTACCTCCGGAAAATGTTTGGTTTAACACAAATCCCCGGAACAATTATTTCCGGATCGAAGAAGTCTCTCCTGTACATGTCTCTTTTGTAGATGGCATTCAGTGTAACACCGGTTATTTCAAACTGGATAATCTGATTAATAATTCAACTACAGCCGCTCATGAATACGGTCACACCATTGGGTTGGACCATCCGGATAATCTGGACATCCGCGGTATGGGTCAGCCTGGCATCATGTATCCAAGGGGCACGGTATGCGATCCGCTTTATCAATATGATCCATTGGCAGAACCTTTAAAACCGGGAGGAACCATCAACCCTTATACGAGAAAAGTTTTACAGGCTGATATCGAACATCTTCGAATTCATAAACTGAACTGGAACAAACAGGGATTTGCAATGCTGGGTGATTTCTCCAGCATCTATCATGATAAGCAACACCCGATTCAATAAAACGCAGATTCCATCTTATATGGCTAATTTAGCAAATCATCCATGCCATCGATTCTTTCCTTAAAAAATATCAGTAAAAATTACGGCCGTATTCAGGCTTTAAAGGGAGTTTCTTTTGACGTACCTGCCGGCTCTGTATTTGGCATTCTCGGCCCCAACGGCAGTGGTAAAACCACTTTACTTGGAATCGTGATGGACGTATTGATCGCAAGTGGCGGAACCTATGCATGGTTTGATATTGAACCATCTGAAAAACAGCGAAGGGAAATTGGGACACTGCTTGAAACACCGAACTTCTATCATTATTTATCGGCACAACGGAATCTGGAAATCAGTGCCGCCATCAAACACAAACCACCGGAGGATATAGAACGGGTTTTGAAACTGGTGAGACTTTTTGAAAGGAAGGATTCAAAGTTCCAAAGCTTCTCACTGGGAATGAAACAAAGACTCGCCATCGCCGCCTGCCTGCTCGGCGATCCCTCCGTATTGGTTTTTGACGAACCGACCAATGGATTGGATCCGTCTGGCATAGCAGAAATCAGACAATTGATCATTGATTTGTCGGCCGCTGGTAAAACAATCATACTGGCAAGTCATCTGCTGGCTGAGGTGGAAAAAGTCTGCACTCATGTAGCGGTTCTTCAGCAGGGTCTGCTGATAAAATCAGGCGATGTGAAGTCCGTGATGAATCAGGAAGAATGGCTGGAACTGGGTTCTCCTGAATTAGAAAAACTAAAACAGGTTTTGGAGCATCTGCCCGGAGTAAGAAAAATTATTCCTTCCGGGAAATTTTACCGGGTTTATTTTGATGACGATCTTCCCGAAGCAGCGTGGCTAAACCGGTATTGTTTTGAACATGGTGTAGTGCTAAGCTCTTTGCAGGCTATGAAAAAAAGTCTGGAATCGGCTTTTATTGAACTCACGCATAATGCGACTAACTAATCATGAGCGACTTTTTAAATACCATACGGGTTGAATGGCTGAAGGTTAAAAACTACAGAACCTTTTGGATATTGCTGGGTGTGATTACTGTATGTATCCCGGCATTTAATTATGTGATCTTCGACCTTACAGATAACAGCTTTCCCAAGATGAATGGTCAGAATATATTGGGTAACCCTTTTTCATTTCCCAATGTATGGAGTACAGTACCCTATAATGCAGGTATCCTGATATTTATCCCTGCCATCCTAATCATCACGTTATTTACCAATGAATACGCTTTTAGAACACACCGGCAAAACGTCATCGATGGATGGAGTCGCTGGCGGTTCATTCAAATCAAAATAGCGGAAATATTTCTTTTAAATCTTTTTGTAACGGGCGTCGTGGTGCTTACCTGTTTGTACTTTGGCTTTTTAACCAGAACTACTTTGCAACCGAAAGCGGGTTGGGAACAATATCGTTTTATCCTGTTTTTTTTCGTGGAGATGCTCGACTATTCGCTGATCGCTGTTTTCATTTCCCTGCTGATTAAGCGGGCAGGACTTGCTATGGGTATTTTTTTCCTGTATATGATTGTCGAACAATTTGTGGTTTCCCTGGGCAGGAATAAATACAAACAGACCTGGGTAGATTATTTACCTGAAGAAGTTTCAGACCGGTTGATTCCGCAGCCTTTTGCCCGAAAAATTTTAGCCCCCGGCAATAATGCAGCTTGGGAGAAACAGATTCCTTTATACCTTACAATCGCCGTCATTTACATTCTGCTGTATGTGATTATTATAAGCTGGCGATTTCGCAAATCCGATCTATAGCAATTAGACTGATAAGTTCATTAAACTTAATGGGCAATGAGATCTGTGAATGCCGTATCGATGGTTGGATATATAAACTGGAAACCCTGTTGTTTCAATTTATTTGCACTGACATTGCTGCTTTTAAGAACTTCTTCACTTCGTTCACCCAGCATCAGGCGGAGTATAAAATTTGGCACCGGCATCGGAATAAAAAAACTTCCTTTCATTCTTTTGGCAAGCTCTATTGTGAAATTCCGGTTATTGACAGGATTTGGAGCAACTGCATTATAAACTCCTGCCCATGAGGTATTCGTCATAGCTTCCAAATAAATGCGGCATAAATCTTCCATATGAATCCAGCTAATTATTTGCTTCCCAGTTCCCAGTATACCCGCAATACCATATTGAACCGGTTTCTTGAACGCCGGAAAAGCCCCGCCATCATTGCTCAGTACGATTCCCGTGCGCAATATCACCAGTCTTTTTCCCAGTACCTCAGAGGGCCTGATGGAATTTTCCCAGGCCACGCAGGTCTCTCCCAAAAAATCATCGGCCGGAGGATCTGTTTCCACTGCGGGCTGCAACATATTTTGTTTGTACCATCCGATAGCAGATGCACTTACGACGGATATAATTTCGTTGGGAATACTACCCATCGCCTTTACAAGCAGTGCACTGCTTTTAGTTCGGCTTTCAACAATTTCTTTTTTTCTTTTCTCCGTCCACGACTTATCCGCAACGCCGGCACCCGCCAGATGTATCACGTATTTTGCTTTTCTGAATACCTCCTCGTTGACGCTATGTTCATCAATATTCCAGGCCGCAAATGAAATACCCGGGGAGGAACTCCTGTGAGACTTCGGATTCCTGGTTAAAATAACAACCTGGTAACCGCGGGACAGGAGAAATTTTGACAGGGCATTTCCGATCAATCCAGTACCACCTGTAATAATCACAGTATCCATGCAAAGTATTTTTAAATAGGCTATGAAAAAATCCCCCCGGCAAAGCCGAGGGGACTAAACAACTAAAAACAAACGATATGAACCGCGCTAATCTGGCTTTTTACCATCCAGAAAGCTGTTGATTGTACTGATTTCACCCTGATTATTATTCTCTGATTTAACTTCATACTGACTGTAAAAGTTTTCTACACTGGTAACCGTGTTATACAGTTCCAGATTTCGGCGGATGTAAGCCGGCACAATTTCAAACTCATTGTTGGGATCCGCAGCATTCATGTTGAACGACAAGTTGCGCAATTTGTTGATCCGCTCTGCTGCACGACGTCTCAGACCTTCTGCTTCGTCCTGCACGGCAGGCTCCTCTGCAGGCTGATCCGCCATAGATACCGATTGAGTTTGATGGGCCCGAGGCACATCCGCCGCTGGAATTTCATCTTTGAAAACGAGTTGCATATCAGCGGAAGGATTTTCATCCTGTACCGGATTTTTTGCAGTCGCAGTTAAGACGGTCTGGTCCTTCAGTTTTATTTCTTCAGACAGTGGTTCTGATGGTTCTTCGTCATAAATATTGGCAGGCCTTGTAAGGTATCCGCCGGATATAGCCGGAGGAATATGAATGGCTGGTTTTTTCTCGGGATCCTTTTCTCGGAATGTGGGAACGTTGTCTTGCGAAAATATCCATTCTATTGGTTCTTCTGCTATCTTTTTTTCAATGGGTTGTTCCGCAGGCATCCGGTTTTCAGTTCTGGCCGGCATAACCACTACCGGTCCTGTTTTTTTAAGCTGTTCAACCGGCTCAGGAGCCTCTACCAGCCTGGGTTCCATTTCCCTGGAACGATCCGGAACCGCTGCGGTCACTTTATTTACTATAGTTTCCTGAACAGCCGGTTTTTCTCTGGCTGGTTCAGAAACCGTTGTTTCCTTCGGTTTTATCATTTCCTGAACGGGCATCTGCAAAGGCATTACAATCTTTTCTTCCTTCTTCGGAGCCGCAGGCTTTTCGGCACGTTTAAACGGATCCTTATACTCAAAACCTGTAGCAATGATCGTGATACCAATTTTATCGCCCAGCGAAGCGTCGTATCCCAGTCCAAGAATCACGTCGGTATCTTCACCCGCCTGACCAATCAGGTGGTGCTGAATGATTTCCACTTCATCCATGGTGAATTCATGGTCTCCTTCCGAAGAATTGATATTAATCAGAATCCATTTAGCGCCTCGGATATCGTTGTCGTTCAGCAATGGTGAATTCAATGCTTCTTCAATGGCTGTTTGTGCCCGGTTATTTCCACTGGCTACAGCGCTTCCGAGAATGGCAACACCACCATTCCGCATCACCGTACATACATCCGCAAAATCCACATTGATCTGGCCGGTGCTGTTTATTACATCCGTGATACACTTGGCCGCTGTTGCGAGCACATTGTCAGCCCTCGAAAATGCTTCCTTCATTTTGAGGTTTCCATATTGGTGGCGCAGTTTATCATTACTAATTACGAGCAGCGTATCAACATAATCTTTTAAATACGAAATTCCTTCTTCAGCCTGCAATTGTCTTTTTCTGCCTTCGTAAGAGAATGGCGTTGTAACGATGCCTACCGTAAGAATACCCAGGTCCTTGCAGATTTTCGCAAGGATGGGTGCGCCGCCGGTGCCTGTTCCACCACCCATGCCCGCAGTAATAAAAGCCATCTTGGTATTGACCTCCAGAATGGATTTAATTTCTTCCAGACTTTCTTCTGTGGCCTGACGCCCGATATCCGGATTTGCTCCTGCTCCCAGCCCCTGCGTTAACAGCGGACCGAGTTGAATTTTATTCGCAACACGACTTTGCGCGAGAGCCTGAGCATCGGTGTTGCAGATAATAAAATTTACTCCCTCTATATTCTGCCCAAACATATGGTTGACTGCATTGCTTCCACCTCCACCCACGCCAATCACTTTTATAATGGACGATCTTTCTTTTGGTAAATCAAACTGGATCATAAAATAGAATTAATGGTTAGTATAGTATTAAAGTGCGTGATCTTCTTCTTCTTTGAAAAGGTCAATGATACCGTCTTTGAACTTACCCCAGAAATCTTTTATTCCACGTCTGTTGATAATCCTCTCCAGCTGCTTGGTTTCTTCCGTGACAACTACCTCTTCTTTGACAGTTTCGAGGGTTTTTAAAGCCGTTGGAATATCCACCTGAACATGTGTTTTTTCAAACTGTTTGCGGTTATGTTCATAATCGCTATATCCCTTTAATATTAATCCGATGCAGGTCGAATAGGTTGGTCTGGCTAGTTCTTCGATTTGTCCGGATGCCAGGTGTTCATTTGGATAACCGATGCGTGCATTGAGACCTGTTACGTATTCAGTGAGCTGAATCAGGTGTTTCAGTTGTGCGCCCCCACCAGTAAGGACAATACCGCCATTCAGCATTTTATTATCCAGTCCCACTTGTTTCAAATGGTATGAAACAAAATCCATGATTTCACTCATACGGGCCTGTATAATATTGGCCAGGTTTTTCACACTGATTTCCTTCGCCGGCATACCACGCAGTCCCGGAATCGTGATGAAAGCATTTCCTTTTGCTTCGTTTGAAAGAGCAGAGCCAAACTGGACTTTCATTTGTTCCGCCTGTGTTTTCAATACCCCAAGACCGGTTTTGATATCGTTGGTAATATTTTCTCCGCCAAACGGTATTACAGCAGTATGCTTGAGGATACCTTCATAAAATACAGCCAGATCGGTTGTGCCGCCTCCGATATCTACAATAGCTACACCGGCTTCCAGGTCCTCCTGACCCATCACGGCTGCTGCTGAAGCCAGTGGTTGTAAAACGAGATCCTTTGTTTGAAGACCGCTTTTTTCCACAGCACGGCTAATATTTTTAATGGCATTTTTATCTCCGGTGATGATGTGGAAATTGGCTCCCACTTTTACTCCGCCGTATCCAATGGGGCTGATGATGTTCTGAAAATTATCTACGGCGAACTCCTGAGGAATCACATCTATGATCTGATCGCCTGCCGGAATATAGGTTTTATACTGATCAGCCACGAGCTGATCTATTTCTTTCTGGGTAATTTCATTTTCTGTACTCTGTCGGACGATATCGCCACGGGTTTGCAGACTTTTAATGTGATGGCCTGCAATGCCCACGTAAACTTCTGAAATACTCAGATTGGGATTGGAAGCATAACAATTGTCCAGCGCCATCCGGATGGCCTTGATGGTTTCGTCGATATTAAGCACCTGGCCATGTTTCACACCATTGGAATTTGCACGACCAAAGCCCAGAATTTCCAGCTTGCCGTATTCATTTTTACGCCCCGCGATGGCGGCAATCTTGGTTGTTCCTATATCTAGGCCTACAATAATGGGTTGTTCCTGGTTCATGGTTTGGTTTAATTTATTGTTGTTTTTGATGTTTACTGTCTGGTTGATTCTGTTTCTCGTTTCCGGGCTCGTCCGGAAGATCGTACCCCTGAAGATTTTGTTCAGTCATGGTATTTTTTTCCAGGGGCTTCACTTCCCTGGGTTTTGCTGTATCCGATTCCATTTTTTGGGCCAGGCGGATCATTTCCATCACATTTTTCCTTGCCTGTATTGAATCTGCCCGGGATATTAATCCCTGCTTGCGAATGGCAATCACCTGGTTGGTAAAAGCGATATTAATACCAGCATATTTCTCAAAACCAGTTTGCGCGATCACCTCTTTATAAAAAATTAAAAGCTTATGAAATTTATTTTCATAGTCATTTCCATCTCCGAATTCAATCGACTGGTTTCCAATAAGTGGTGTCAATACGAAGGTTTTTGAAGACCTGATATTTATTTCCTGTACCTGATTTGACCAGAATAAATCTTTGTTCAGAAAAACTGCCATGTTCCTGATTTGCTGATTCAGCGCGCTGTCTTTTTTCAATCCGAATTTATCTCCGGGATAACCTGTAAAAACCGGCAATCGAAAGGCATTTCTTTCAGCCAGCGCCATCTGAACGCCACTGCTGTCTATCAGGAAACTGTTTCCCGATATTGTGAATAATCTCGCAGCCGGCTGCCGTTCCTGTATCCGTATTTTCAGATTTTGGTTGTTGTCAAAATAAAGCTGTGCGTCCCTGATCCAGTTGTTTTTTTTCAGGATACCTTCCATTCGCAGCAAATCAAAGGAGGCCATCTTTTTGTTATGCAAATCCTTTATACCTTCCACTTCAAGCATCGTAACGATATCCTTTTTGTTCAAAAAGAATACTTTACCGCCACCGTTTATCTCCACATCCATGCCATTGCAAAAACTACTGTTTTTCGAATTGATCGCGGCAATCAGCAAAGCCAGTCCCGATCCACCCAGTATACACCAGATTACGATCGTAAAAAATCTTTTCAATGGGCTCTTTATATTCATTTTGCTTTTAGTAGTGTGGTCAGTGGTTGTATCAGTTCGTCGATGTCTCCCGCACCCGCTGTAATAAGTAAAATCTTATTGTCTGTTTTAATTCCGGCGGCCCAGGAAATTACCTGCTGTTTATCCAGAATTTGATTATTTGCATTTAGCATTTTGCCCGTAATAGTTGCGGAACTGACTCCTTCAATGGGTAATTCCCTGGCCGGATACAACGGTAATAAAATCACTTCATCGGCTTTATCGAGAACTGCAGCAAATCCATTTGCGAAATCACGGGTTCTGCTATACAGATGCGGTTGAAAAATCACCACGATTTTCCTGTCAGGAAAAAGCTCTCTGGCACTGCTGATCAGTACTTCAAGTTCTTTGGGATGATGTGCGTAATCGTCTATATAAACGACTGCTTTGCTTTGCATATGATATTCAAACCGCCTCCTTACTCCCTTGTAATGTTGAAGTGCCGGTATGATTCTCTCATCAGTCAGACCGAGTTTTCTGCAGGCCGTAATCGCTGCCAGCGCATTTTCCACATTATGCCAACCGCCTACATTGAGTTGTACGTTTCTCATTATTCCGTCCTTTCCCCCCACATCGAAAATGTAATTTCCGTTGAGGATACGCAGATTACTGGTATATACGTCAGCCGTCTGATCTGTTAAGTGATAGCTCAGTTGCGCTATATCTCCACCTGGTTTAGGAAGCGGCAGCCCGTGTTTCTGCACCAGTGTACCACCGGATTTAATTTTTTTGCTGAACGCAATAAATGCCTCCCTCACCGCATCTCCCGTGCCATAAATATCCAGGTGATCGGCATCCATCGAGCTGATGATGGCGATGTCGGGATGTAACTTCAAAAAACTCCGGTCATATTCATCGGCCTCCACTACGCACACATTATTTTTATCGCTCCAGAAATTCGTATTATAGTTTACAGAAATACCACCCAGAAACGCATTGGATCCCATACCGCTGTCGCGTAATATGTGTGCGATCATGGTACTGATGGTTGTTTTGCCGTGGGTACCCGCCACACATACATTCCTGGAATCTGCAGTTATCAATCCCAGCACTTCACTCCTTTTCATTAGCTCATATCCATGATCCCGAAAATAAATTAATCCTTTTTGATCTTTTGGAATAGCCGGCGTATAAACAACCAACTGGATTCCTACTGGCAGGTTATTAGTATCATCTGTATAAGAAATATGTATTCCCTCTTTTTCCAGGGCCTTTGTCAGATCCGTTTCCGTTTTATCATATCCCGAAACGGTCTTTCCCTGTTGATTGAAATATCTTGCCAGGGCACTCATGCCAATTCCACCAATACCGATGAAATAAATATGCTGTATGTTTTTCAGATCAGGCATTCAGTGTTTTCAGGATTTCGTTCGCAATTTTATCGTCGGCATTTGTAATTGCCAGTTTACCGATATTATTCTTCAGTTCTTCTTGTTCGTTTCTATTTGCAGCCAGTCGCAAAATTTCCTTCACCAGTTTCCCGGGAGCGTCTTTATCAGTGATCATAATGGCTGCATTCTTTTTTACCATGTTCTCTGCGTTTACTGTCTGATGGTCTTCGGCAGCGTGCGGGTATGGAATAAAAATAACCGGCTTTTTTACCACACACAATTCATATAAGGTAGATCCGGAACGGGAAACGATGATATCAGCAGCGGCATAAGCGTATTCCATCTTAGAAATAAATTCGCCGGTCCAGATCAGTTTCGATTCGACCGCGTGGGCCGATGCCTGAGCGGTAAAAGTTTTTCCGGTCTGCCAGATTAACTGAATTTGATTTTTAATAATTAACGGAATACCCGCATCGATGGCTTCGTTCATTGATCTGGCACCCAGGCTGCCTCCGGTAACAAAAACCGTGATTAATTTGGGATCCAGTCCAAAAAATGCCAATCCTTCTTCTCTTGTCAGTTTATTAGCCACAATATTTTTTCTCAGCGGATTTCCCGAATAAACCAATCGTTCACCCGGAAAAAACTTTTCCATTCCGTCGCTGGCTGCAAAAATCCGGGTTGCTTTTTTTGCAAGCATTATATTGGCTTTACCCGCCATGGAATTTGACTCGTGAATAAATGTCGGGATCCCTTTTGCCTGCGCATAACGAAGTACCGGAAATGTACTGTACCCTCCCACACCAATGGCTGCCTGCGGTTTAAAAGATTTGAAAATTGCCTTTACCTGTAAAAAACTTTTAATCAGTTTGAAAGGCAGACCGATATTTTTAATCAAAGAACTTCTGTTATAACCGGCGATATCGATTCCACGAATGGCATATCCTGCCTCCGGAATTTTTTCCATTTCCATTTTTCCGTTCGCGCCTACAAAAAGAATGTCCATATCCGGTTCTTTTTTCTTTAAAGCACTGGCGATTGCCAATGCCGGAAAAATATGCCCGCCTGTTCCACCCCCC
>Ga0206961_1062_pt1 | contig 28468 bp, 23 predicted proteins | sample Alteio_BWOrgHeat_30_FD_153238 | JGI IMG/M metagenome (GOLD analysis project Ga0206961, IMG submission 153238) | Enriched cells from forest soil in Barre Woods Harvard Forest LTER site, Petersham, Massachusetts, United States -... | ecosystem: Environmental > Terrestrial > Soil > Temperate forest >...
AAAATTCCAAAAGACACTTGCTGTAAATGATTATTATTTCGGAACCGATGATTTTACTTTTCCCATGGGTCATGTACAATTATTAGGAAAATCAGACAAGGATCAGATATCGCCGGATGCCCCGTTTTTTACACCAGGAAAAACTTTGAGTGAAATGGCTTCCCATTCCATTGACTGGTGGTTTACGGGTGAAGATCTGCCGGTATCGGATAACCGCGTTACGGTGAAAGAAGGTCAGATTCATCTCGATTACAAAGAAAACAATCAGGAAGGATTTCGACGCCTGATTCACACCTGGAAAGAAGTGCTGGGCAGTATCGATACGGGTCACAGTCTCATACCTCATGCCATTTACCTGAGCAAGGACATTCCGTTGGCCGGTGTTGCGCATCAGGTGGGAACACTGCGTTTTGGAACAGATCCTGCCAGTTCTGTTCTTGACGTCAACTGCAAATCGCATGAAATTGAAAACCTGTATGTGGTGGACGGAAGTTTTTTCCCTTCAATCGGAGCGGTGAATCCTTCACTGACGATTATTGCCAATGCGCTGCGTGTGGGCGATCATTTAATTTCAAAAATGAAATAGCATTTATTTGATCACTTCGAAATCAGAAGCCTTCACTTTTCCCAATTGCTGAAGTTCATCGTTGTTCCATCTTTCATCGGGTGCGCCGCTGATATACATATTACTGCCGATATCGGCCAGGATCAGTCCATATTTTTTAAGCGCATTCAATATGACCTGATCGTGTGCCGGATAACTGCTGACATCAAAATTTGCTTTCAAACGGATCTTTGCACCAAATGGAATGGAATACTGTCCGCCTTTGCTGTTTACCTGATGGGTGGCCGGTGCAATGTATCCCGGTTTCACATTGGCTGATGCGAGCGTAAATCGGATGGCATGATGAATGGCACCGCTGGCCACTTCATCGTATTTGACCAGACCAGGGAAAATCGGAAGGCCCGCGGCATCGGCCGATGTCCAGCCGTCCGGACGTACAGCATCTGAAGCCAGGTTAAATACTGCGCCGGAAGAAGCTTCCCAATGATCTCCGTTCACACTGGCATTGTATAACTCGTATAACATGTTGTGGTCTTTATCAACCACCAGCACATGCGAATCACCGGACCCATTGCCTTCAACCGGTGCATTGAGGGGCACCGGATACGGCCCGGGATCACTCTCATCTCCATAATTGCCGTCGTATCCGTTTGAACGAAACACGATGGGTAACTTTTGCTGACCACCACATACCACGACAAAAGGAATTCCTATGGGGGCATTATCCCATAGTCCGCTTCCAAAATCTGCTTTAAGACCCGTGGTGCCGTATGCCGCCAGAATCTGGCTGCTGGACGGATCGACTGCGGAGGTGGAAATGTCTTTGTTCCAGGCATTGTCAGCCGGGAAAATCATCATGTGTAATATATCAGTGGAAGCACCTGTGCAGGTTGTATTGGGCGTAGTAACGATGGGATTGGTTGAATCTTTACCTGTGACGGGTTGAGCTCCCGGATCCACTACTTTTTTTGAACAGGATGCAACAGCTAGTAAAAATACAATCGTAAAAAGACCATGGTGGCGTTTCATTGGGTTGGATTTGGACAACATAACAGTTCAAAATTTGTACCAATAACAATTATTGCCTTGTGGAAAAATGATAAATTTACTTCCGAATAATGCGCAAGATTTTCATTCTGATCATAGTCTTTCCTCTAAATGCCATACGGGCACAGCAAAAAATTTCTGTTGACATTTGTGTATACGGAGCTACTTCAGGTGGTGTGATTGCTGCCTGTACGGCTGCCCGACTCGGAAAGAAAGTACTGTTGGTATCACCTGCTCTGCATCCGGGCGGCCTCAGCAGCGGCGGACTGGGCAACACAGATATTGGGAATAAGGTAGCTATTACCGGACTGGCCAGGGATTTTTACAAGCGGGTAGGACAATATTATGGTAAGCCTGAACAATGGATCTTTGAACCGCATGTTGCGGAGAATATTTTCCGTGCCTATATCGCAGAGGCCGGCATTCATGTTTTATATCAGCAGGCGATTCAGAGGGTATATAAAAAAGGTCGTGCCATCCAGGAAATTCAAACCATCGCAACGGAGGAAGGTCCGGAACAAAAGGAATATATTATTCACGCCAGGGAATTTATAGATTGTTCTTATGAAGGCGATCTGATGGCCCTCGCAGGTGTTTCTTATGCAGTCGGCCGCGAGGGCAATCAGCAGTATCAGGAAACTTATAATGGTGTTCAGCTTTTGGACAAACATCAGTTTCCCAATGGTGTTGATCCTTTTACAAAAGAGGGAAAAGCCGAAACCGGACTTCTTTGGGGTATTCAGTCAGGTGAATTGAATAATCGTGGCTCAGGAGATAAAAAAATTCAGGCATATAATTTCCGTATTTGTTTAACAGACAGTATGGAAAACAGGATCACCATCACGAGACCGGTACGTTATGACAGCAGTCATTATGAATTGCTGATCCGGTATATTAAAATAAAAAATCCGCAATCACTGGAAGACGGAATTCTGAATATCAACCGGATGCCGGGAAGAAAAACCGACATCAACAACAACGGTCCCTTTTCAACAGACATGATTGGAATGAATTATGAATATCCGGATGGAAATGCAGAGCGCAGAAAAAAAATAATACAGTATCATACAGACTATAACAAAGGACTACTCTATTTTCTCGGGCATGATGAAAGAGTACCGGAATATCTGAGAAATGAAATGCTCCAATGGGGTTACCCCAGAGATGAGTATCCGGATAATGATCATTGGTCGCCCCAGCTCTATATCCGGGAATCAAGACGAATGATCGGATCTTATGTTATGACTGAATCCAACTGCACCGGAAAATTAAAAGTAACAGATGGGATCGGACTGGCCGCCTATACCATGGATTCACACAATGGTGAGCGCCTCGTTGTAAACGGCATGGTAAAGAATGAAGGCGACGTGCAGGTAGGTGGCTTCCCACCCTATCCGGTTTCTTATTTCTCCATTGTGCCCAGACAAAATGAATGCGATAACCTTTTTGTTCCGGTTTGTTTGTCCGCCAGCCACATTGCCTATGGCTCCATCCGGATGGAGCCGGTATTTATGGTGCTGGGACAGTCGGCCGCGACCGCTGCGGTTATGGCCATTGACAGGCAGGTGCCCGTTCAGAAAATAGATATCAAAAAATTACAAAAAGAACTTAAAGAAAATCCAACCGCTATACATCGCATAAAATATTAGAAACAAATTGCAATTCAATGATTGAAAACGGTTATATCGCCAGTGTAAAATATCAGTTTACACAATACAAAACCCTGGCAGAAAAAGCGATCGACCAGATTCCGGACGAAAAAATTTACTGGCAGTACAATCCGGAATCCAACAGCATCGCGACAATTGTAAAACACATGTCCGGAAATATGCTTTCCCGTTTTACAGATTTTTATACCAGCGACGGGGAAAAAAAGTGGAGGAACCGGGATGCAGAATTCGAAAATGAAATACTCAGTCGTGAACAGCTGAAATCCCTTTGGAACAGTGGCTGGGATTGCCTCTTTAATATTCTTAAGGATCTGAAGCCAGAAGACCTGATCAAAACGGTGATGATCCGAAAAGAAGACCACACAGTCATGGAGGCAATCAATCGCCAGCTGACCCATTACGCATATCATGCCGGGCAGATTGTTTTTATCGCCAAGCTGATTGTTGATCATGAATGGAAAACGCTGTCCATTGCTAAAAATTCATCGCGGGCATATAATTCTCAAAAGGGCCTCTGATTTCGCTTCGTATATTTTCTTAACTTACAAGTGAACAGACACGTGCGCCGGATCATTCCATATTGTTTTGGCCTGCTCCTATGGCTTCCGGGCAAATCAACTGCCCAACGGGTTATTTATTCTCAAACCATCCATACCCGGGGCGCCATCCGCCTTCGCGTGGTGGGGAAATCAGAAAATTCCTACTGGGTAGAAAAATTACAGAAACAGAAATCAAAATCTAATTCCGTTGCGGATGGAGATGACGTTATTCAGGGCCTCGGACTATTTGATGCGCATTTGAATTTAATGGAAGAACAACTGCCAGTGACTATTCCGGAGACAATGAAACAATGGCTCATGACCGGCACTGGGAGTCTGGATCAGATAGTCGTTGCCCACTCGGGGGATCAGCTGATCATTACCTGTAATCGATACCGGGAAAATCAAATCGCGGAGACCAAATCCATTGACAGTCTTTCTTTTTTATCTGCCCCCTCCTGTCTGCTTCTGGTGCGGTCTGAAGATCAGACGAAGAACCTCCTGATCGCTTTTGAAAATACAGATCCTGACATTACCCGGGTGCATGCCATATTATTTGATGCGGACTGGCATACGCTCTACCATCGGATTATCTCAGATATACAAATGTCACAACCCTGTATACAGGATGAATTTATTGGATTTCCATCTGAAAGTTTTGACAATCTGCCGGTTAAACTGGCAAATAATGGCGAGTGGCTGATGGCATTTCCTTCACGCGTAAGTCATAATTTTTCGCTGTTCCATGCAAGTCCGGACGGCAGTGGATTTTCATTTAATGAAATACCGGTATCCCCATTTTACAAAATGGAGGATGTTTCGATGTCAATAGACAATCAAAAAAAAGAATTGAACCTCGGTCTTTTATCAGCTTACCGGAATACGTCTTTAAAAAATGTTCAGGTTTACAACTATTCGATTTCCCGGAGCCAATTTACTTTTGACTCTTCTTATCACTTCAATGAACTGCATCGTGATCTCCAGAGCAAAAACCTCAGTCATGAAAGTTTCACTGCCATACCGGGCGGAGGATATATGTTATTAAAGGAATATGGTTCTCCTTTTGAACCTGAAAAGCCAGACATTCCATTAGTGAATAATTGGGAAGCGACCTATCTGATGGCAAATTATGCGGAATCAAATACAGAAAAGAATGAAAACGGGAAAGGATATTTGCTGAACCGCGGACTGACTCCTCTTTCCATGGTACGCAACCGGGGTGATCTCAATATTTTTTATTTTCCAGGCGTTTCAAAAGACAGCACCTGGAGTGGTATCATTTCCACCGAGCAACAGGCAGAAACAAATAATCCGGATCTCTCCTATCTGATGATGCCTTTAAAAAATAAACTTTATCTGATATATAACAGCCCCGAAGGATTCACAGATCCCATTGCTACCACCACCACTTTAAATTTGCGCGGCGAAGCGACCGGCGATGCGCTGGTATTCTGGAAAATGGACAAGTTGCTGAATTTCCAACATGCCCGCCGGTTCTCGCAGGATGAAGTGGCGGTGCCTTATCGCGACAATCAGCAGTCAGGCTTTGCCATCATCAGACTCCGGTAAACAAACCTGTTTTTTTCACTCCTTTTATTTTTCCCTCTGAGCTGCAGACTATTGAATAAAATAAGGTATTATTTTATCTCTTCTTTTTTTTACCTCGCGCCAGGTTGTAAGTATGATTCCTTCCTGAGCAAGGGCTTCCCGGAATTTAGGATTCATCATGGCGAGCAAATCGCCTTTACGTGTCGGACCGCTGCTGGAAATATATTTGAATTCAGGACTCGTATTTGTACAATGCATGATCATCATAGTCAGTCCCGGTTTCAGTGATTTGATGGCTTCGATATATTTTTTTGTTTTAAAATCATTCAACTTTTTATCGTCCGAAGCGATGTCGGCCGGAATCACCCAGTCATAACTATAATTGTGCAGATCATCCAGAACAGGAAGGCCCGCATACCAGAGTTGCCTTCCAAGTAAACGCAATTCAACAACCATTGCATCGGGCAACATGGCTTCTGCCTTTATCAATTCATCGTTGCCACCCGGCAGCATAACCGGAATATTATATTTCAGTCCAAGTCCTATATAACGGGTGATGAATTCGGGAGAACCGAAAACGGTTCCCATATGTGTGTCCAGATGCGTAGGATTGAAACCCATGGATCTTGCTTTTTCTAACTGCGCTTTCATTTCCATCTCTATCTCGTCGGCCGATGCATGTTTTACCACTTCGGCAACGCTGGGCCAGAGATATCCGCAGGAATCTATGAGGCCGGAACCGATCTTTCGGATGGAGACCGGACCCCAACGGTAGGAATCCCATTCTGAAGTAAGGGTCAGATGGATACCTGCGTCTATTTCCGGATGTTTCTTCAAAAAAGCGACAAATCCCGGAACCCAGGGACAGGGCATCATAACGCTGACTGAGGTGGAAACGCCTTTTGTGAGGGCCAATTCTGCCCCATCATTGGAGTCGAAACTCATTCCTGCGTCATCCACGTGCAGGATCAAAACACGTGAACCTTTGGGGAATCCAAGTCGGTCGGCATAAGTGGAATCCCCTGCCTGCGCGTGTAAAAACCATGGTATCAATGTGATTATCAGTAGTTTAAAAACTTTGGCAGGCATAAAATAAAGTTTGAAATAAAGGTAACAAAGCCTTTTGATGTGTAGTCCTATTTAGGGAAAATATAGTTAAAATGACATTCATCAAGCCTATTTCACCGCTTATACATATTATTATGCCATTCATACTACTATGTTTTGCATAGTACATACTTTAACCCTTATCTTTGAGGTATCAAACGAAAAACACAAACCAATAAAAACACAAAAAATGAAAAAGAGAATCCTGCTTTTAAGTATCGTCATGGTAAGTTTCACTGCTTTCAGCTTTGCCGCAGACGCCCCCGCCATCAGTAAAAATGTGATCAGTTCTTTCAACAAACAATTTGCAAACGCCCGGGATATCAAATGGGAACATCAAACAAATTTCACCAAGGCTGAATTCAAGGTGAACGATATGGTGCTGTTTGCATACTTTAATAATAATGCGGAATTAATCGCCGTTACCCGGTTCATCAGCCCCAATCAATTGCCGCTCTCCATTCTCAGTTCCCTGAAAAAGAACTACACCGATTATTGGGTGAGTGATCTGTTCGAAATCCAGACTGAAAATGGTACTTCTTATTATGTTACTGTAGAAAACAGCGATCACGTGACCATTTTGAAATCTGAAGGCACCAGCGGTTGGCAGACTTATCAGAAGGTAACAAAGAACCATGCTGAATAAAAGGCAACGCCTTATCAAAAAATAAAAGGAAAGATCCGGTTAAAGATCTTTCCTTTTTCTTTCTCTCCCGTTTATTGCTCTTCTTATAAAGCGCCCAGTTGCTTCAGATATTTTTCAGAATTTGCTTTTGTTGCAGCCGTCGGATTTGAATTCATCGATTTTTTAAAGTTTATAATCGCATTCTTTTTATCTCCGGACAAAGCATAGGCTTCCCCGAGGCTGTCCCAGGTATTTGCATTATCCGGATGTTTCACCGTATTTAATTTTAGTACTTCAATGGCCTGAGCATATTTCTGCACACCGAGCAACTGATATCCGTATGCATTGAGTTCGGCATCTGTGGCAAAGGGTTCTGCTTCTTTCATCAGTTTAGCTGCCGCATTGCTGTCACCTGCATTTTTAAGGAAACCGGCTTTAATCGCCAGCGAGTTGAATGAACCGGGATTTGCGGCAATGGAACGATTGATCCATTTCAGTCCCAGCGCGGTATCTATATTATGTGCGAGTGAATAATTTGCGGCGGCATTCAGATTCTGATAAAGAAAAGCGGTTTGTCCATTTAATAATTCGCGGGCATTGTACATCACTATTTCATCCACAGCAAATTCAATCTTTACAGGAAATTGTTTTTTTGCCCAGTTAAGATCCAGTTCAGCCCAGGTGCGGCTGACCGTGTCGAACGAATAAAATAATTTTTCCACTGACTGCGGCACATCACGGATGACGATTTTAGCTCTCATCTGATCCTGTTTCGGATTATACCAGAATGCGCCCCAGGATTGATAATCTTTCGAAAGAATAAGTTCTCCGGTGTTGTCTTTGTTCACTATAAAAAATAATCCATAATCACCGGCGGGAACCATGGTACCCTCCACCTTTGCGTCGTGTGACAAATGGAGAACGGTATTTTCATTGGCACCTGCCCTCCAGGGAGACTCAAGACCAATGGCCGATCCGTTTTTGTCCCAGCCATAGGGCACCAGCGTTCCCCAGACTTCCCTGCCACGTATAGAAGGTCTTGAATAATTTACCGTAATACTGGAAATACCGACTGTTTGAGAAACACTTGCTGCCGGACTCGGATCCCTGGGCAACCAGGTTTGTTGTGCGCGACTCAAAAAACTGATCGCCAGCATGGCTGTTAAAAATCCAAATCGGATGGCATTGGGCTTGTGCATATAATGGTTTTGTTTATGAAGCAATACCATTAAGATAAATGTAAGCCCCATTCAATTGCTGCAATCTACCGGAACGGCAATGGAGCATTATAAAAGGTTTTGAAACATGGGTTAACCCTTTTATTTGAATCGCATATACACAACCGCAGCGAGTATCCCACCCAGAATCGGCCCCAACACGGGTATCCATGCATAGCCCCAGTCGCTAGTACCTTTATTTTTCATTGGAAGAAAAAAATGCATGATACGCGGTCCGAGATCTCTTGCCGGACTGATGGCATACCCGGTGGTGCCACCGAGCGATAATCCGATGGCCCATACGAGTAACGCAACCGGCAAGGCCCCGATGGAACCGAGGCCAATATGCGATTTGCTTTCAACAATTTCACCGCCGGTAATAAAGAAGACAGTAAACACCAGAACAAATGTTCCAATGAGTTCGCTGATCAGATTTGGAATATTATCTCTTATGGCCGGACCTGTTGCAAAAGCTGCGAGTTGAAGTGATGAATCTTCTGTTTTGTTGAAATGATCCCGATACATTACCCATACAAGGAAAGAACCGATCATTGCACCCAGCATTTGCGCAATAATATAAGGAAGCACGGAAGCCCAGGGAAGCTTTCCGGAAACTGCCATGGCCAACGTGACAGCCGGATTCAGATGGGCACCACTAAAAGGAGTCGCAATGACAACACCGACATATACAGCCAGTGCCCAACCGGTTGTGATTACTATCCAGCCACCATTTTGTCCTTTGGTACCAGTGAGTACAACGTTTGCAACAACACCATTGCCTAATAATATAAGTGCACCGGTGCCAACCAATTCAGCGAGAAAAGGAGTCATATGGTAAGTTTTATTTTTTACTCCAGGATTGGGTTGCATAGACCGCGCGCTTCCAGGCTTCAATGCCTTTTTCCATGGCAGTTGTTTTAGTCAGCGGCTGAAATTCTTTTTCCACCTGCCACATCTTTGCGATTTCTATTTCGTCTTTCCAAAATCCTACAGCAAGTCCGGCTAAATATGCTGCGCCCAGGGCAGTTGTTTCGGTTATACCGGGCCTGATCACTTTACAATTCAGCAGGTCTGCCTGAAACTGCATCAGCAGGTCATTGGCTGTTGCACCTCCATCTACCCTTAATTCTTTTATGGATGTGCCGGCATCAGCTTCCATCGCTTTGAGTACATCCATGGTCTGAAAGGCAATTGCCTCCAATGCCGCACGGGCTATATGCGCCGCCTTCGTGCCCCGGCTTAGCCCCACCATCGTTCCCCTGGCATCCGGATTCCAGTAAGGAGCGCCGAGTCCAGCAAAGGCGGGAACAAAATAAACGCCATCGGTATCTTTCACCTGCGCGGCGAGGTTCTCTATATCTGCAGAATGACGAATGATACCCAATCCATCGCGTAACCATTGTACCACCGCACCTGCAATGAAAATACTTCCTTCAAATGCATATTGAACCCGTCCGTTTATTTTCCAGGCAACGGTTGTAAGCAGATTATTTTTTGATTCCACAAACTGTTCACCAATATTCATCAGCATGAAACAACCGGTTCCATAAGTATTTTTTACCATGCCCTTTTCAAGGCACATTTGTCCGAATAGTGCCGCATGCTGATCTCCGGCGATGCCTGCAATGGGAATTTTTTCAGAAAAGATATTCTTCTCCGTTTCACCGTAATATTCACTGGACTCTTTTACTTCGGGCAGCATGGATTCCGGAATATTCATTAACTGTAAAAGTTCCCTGTCCCATTTCTGTTCCCTGATATTAAATAACATGGTTCGGGAAGCATTGGTGATATCGGTTACATGAACGCCACCATTTGTTAGTTTCCATACCAGCCAGGAATCGACTGTACCGAACGCAAGTTTTCCCTCTGCTGCTTTTTTCCTGGCTCCTTCCACATTATCCAATATCCATCGGATCTTGGAACCGGAAAAATAAGCGTCGATGACAAGTCCCGTTTTAGATCTGATTTTTTCTGTAAGTCCATTTTGTTTTAACTGTTCGCAAAAAGAAGCCGTCCGCCGGTCCTGCCATACGATCGCATTGTATACAGGAACGCCTGTGTCGCGGTCCCAGACAATGGTTGTTTCTCTCTGATTGGTAATACCGATGGCAGCGATCTCTGATGGAACTGCGCTAATTTTCAAACGCGCTTCTGATGCCACGCTGGCCTGGGACGACCAGATTTCCATTGGGTCGTGTTCAACCCATCCGGGCTGAGGGAATATCTGGGTGAATTCTTTTTGTGCGACGGATTTTATCTGGCCGTAATGATCGAAGAGAATCGCCCGGGAACTGGTAGTACCCTGATCGAGGGCTAGGACATATTTTTTCATAATTATTAATTATGAACTATTAATTAATAATTATTTTTTCAACATTGGAGTTGATAATTAATAATTGATAATTAATAATTCAATACGTAATTTTTCGCAATCTCCATGAAAGATAAGATTTGTTCTTTTTCCCAATGGCTGTCTTTCATTAATTCTTTCGCCATCAAATGTGCCACCGCCGGTGCCATATCCATGGCGGCGTGGGCATCAAGAAACAGGGCCCGGGTTCTGCGTGCCAGCACATCTTCAATGTTGCGCGCCATTTCGTATCTGGTTGCCCAGACCACTTCCGCAGCGATGTATGGCAAACGCGGATCCAGTATTTCTTTCCACAGTGAATTTTCTTTTGTCAGCGCCTTTACCGGCAAGGCATCGCTTCCATATACAAAAAATGAATCCGACCAGTCAACAGATTCATGAAAGCCATGCAAAGGCAGATTTTTTGTTTTACAGGATCTTGCTGGAAGTTTTCCTGTTTGAATGGCCTGATCCACGGTGTCTTCTGCCATCTTCCGGTAAGTAGTCCACTTGCCACCGGTAATGGTAATGAGTCCGGAAGGTGAAATAATGAGTTTATGCGATCGGGATATCTCTTTGGTCTTTTGATTTTCGCCCTGTGGTGCTGCCAGCGGTCGCAGGCCCGCAAACACGCTGAGTACGTCTTTTCGTGTAGGGATTCTCGTTAGATAGACGGCTGCCGTATCCAGTATGAATTTAATTTCTTCTTCCAGGGCCCTGGGCTCGAGTTGATGTGCATTCAGCGGGGTATCGGTTGTTCCGACGAGCGTCCGTTCGTGCCAGGGTATAGCAAAAAGCACCCGGCCATCTTTTGTTTTTGGGATCATCAATGCATCGCGCGAACCGAGAAAAGATTTATCAAAAACCAGATGTACGCCCTGGCTGGGTCGTACCATGGGAGAAGCTTCCGGTGCGTCCATCACCAGTATTTCATCGACGAAAACACCGGTGGCATTGATCACCGTTTTTGCTTTGAGCACATAGGGAATTCCCGTCTCCAGATCTTTTGCAAGAACTCCACTGATTTTATTTGCATTTTTTGAAAGAGACGACACCTGAACATAATTCAGTAAAACAGCGCCCTGTTCGATGGCTGTTAATGCCAGACTAACCGCCAGCCGGGCATCATCAAATTGTCCATCATGATATAGCACGCCCGCTTTTAAATTTTCCTGCCGGATATTTGGAATCCTTCGGATGGTTTCTTTTCCAGAAACCAATCGTGAACGACCGAAACTTCTTTTGCCTGCGAGCAAATCATAAACCGATAAACCGATGGAATAAAAAAAGGCATTGAACCAGGAATAATTCGGAATGATAAAACTTTCGTTACGTACCAGATGGGGCGCATTATTAAAAAGAATTCCCCGTTCGCGCAATGCCTCTACCACCAGGCCGATGTTTCCCTGAGCGAGGTAACGAACACCTCCGTGCACCAGCTTTGTACTTCTGGAAGAAGTGCCTTTTGCAAAATCAGACTGTTCCAGCAATAAAGTTTTGAATCCGCGGGAAGCGGCATCCACAGCAGTTCCCAGACCGGTGGCACCACCGCCGATGATGATGAGATCCCAAACGAAGGAAGGATCCGCGATCTGTTTTATTAATTCCTCTCTTTTTATTTCCATCGCATCCAGCTTTATGAAAACTATTTTATTTTTCTACCAGTTCATCCGGAATATGAAAAATTTTAAGACAACACAGCACAGGCGCTGTCTTCGCTTCTTTCATCATCACTATTATGCGATTCATCGTTTTTGTTGGAAAAGTTATTAAACGCTGATGACCGATGGTTGTATAAAGATTTTTAAACACCAATGAGTCATCACTATAAATTTCCACCGAGAAAGATTTAACCCGCTGACCGAATGCCAGATCCTCTCCCAGCTGAATGCAGTTGACCTGCTGCTTGTCAATGAACCGTATGGTTATTTTTTGATTTTCAGAATCTTTACCCTGAATCTCATATCGGATTTTGTTCGTGTCAGATAATGAATTCATGGGAAACATTAAAGAACTATTTTCATTTTTCTCCAATAAATTATTGGAAAAACTTTCTGTCCGCAATTTTGCAAACCCCATCAGCGCAGCTGAATCATACGAAGAGATCAGTCCCCGGGGATCGGGTGGTACATTTAAAATGAGGTTCGCGCCGCGGCCGACCGACTTTAAATAAATATCAAACAATTTCTCCGGTGATTTCACGAGACTGTCTTCCTTTGCATGATAAAACCATCCGGGCCGGATGCTGACATCACACTCTGCGGGAATCCAGTTTTTGCCATTCACATTTCCCTGATTCAACGTGTCGTTGGGCGGAGCACCCTGACCCCGGCTGAATCCTGCTGTATCCAGTAAATTCCAGTTGGTGGTTCCGACCATACCGTTTTCATTCCCCACCCAGCGCATATCGGGACCGATATCGCTAAACACCATGGTATTCGGAGCGATCTGACGAATGGTGGATTCAAATCCATGCCAGTCATAGATCATTTTTTTTCCGTTCGGTCCTTCGCCATTGGCGCCGTCCCACCAGAATTCAAAGTAGGGTCCGTAATGTTGAACCACTTCTTTCATCATATTTATAAAGACTTCGTTGTAGGCAGGCGTGCCGTAGGCCGGATGGTTTCTGTCCCAGGGAGAAAGATAAACGCCCATCGATAAACCGTATGCGCGACAGGCCTCGGACAATTCTTTGAGCACATCCCCTTTCCCGTTTCTCCAATGGCTTTGTGCGACGGTGTGTTTAGAATATTTGCTGGGCCACAAACAAAAACCATCGTGATGTTTTGCCGTAATCACAATGCCCGTTGCACCGGCAGCTTTGGCGATTCTGCACCATTGGCCACAGTCCAGTGCAGTGGGATTAAATACTTCTTCTTTTTCCGAACCCCTGCCCCATTCCAGATCTGTAAATGTATTGGGCCCGAAATGCATGAATAAATAAAAAGACTTCTGCTGCCAGTCCAGTTGTTTTTGATTCGGAACCGGAGAAACAATTGCCTGTGAAAAACAACAGACAGAAAAAACAAGGCAGATGGATGTATATATATATTTCATCTAACCGATTTAATGAGATTCCGTTATGAAACTAAGAAATGAAAACCTAATTTTGCGCTATCAAAATGGATATGTCTTTTTTCAATAACAAAGTAGTGGTCGTCACCGGCGGGACTGATGGCATCGGAAGAGCCCTGATCAGTTTACTGATTGAAGCCGGTGCAAAGGTAGCGACCTGCGGCCGGCAACACGATAAACTCTATGCGCTTCAACTCGAATATTCGCAGGTAATGCTGCATACCATGGTTTGTGATGTGAGTCACGAGGAGGAATGCAAACGGTTTATTCATTCTACTGTTGAAACCTTTGGTACGATTGATATTCTGATCAACAACGCGGGCATCAGCATGCGATCCCTTTTTGACGATGCCGATACAGAAGTGATTCGCCGCATGATGGATGTGAATTTCATGGGTGTGGTTTACTGTACGAAAGCCGCACTGCCTTTTATCATTGAACAAAAAGGAATCATTGTCGGGATTTCCTCCGTTGCGGGTTACCGCGGGCTGCCCGGACGAAGTGGTTATTCTGCTTCAAAATTTGCCTTACAGGGCTGGCTGGAATCACTTCGTATGGAACTGGTGGATCTGGGTGTTCATGTGATGTGGGTATCCCCGGGATTTACTACATCCAATATCCGCAATGCGGCGCTGAACAGCCATGGCATGAGTCAGGGAGAAGGACCGCTGGATGAATCCAAACTCATGAGTGCAGAAACATGTGCTAAATATGTATTAAATGCCATTGAAAAAAAGAAAAGGGTTCAGGTGCTTACCTTCACGGGTAAGTTCATGGTTTTCTTAAATAAATTTTTCCCCTCTCTGGCCGATAAAGTGGTTCACCAGCATTATTTCAAAAACGGGGAACTGATCAAATAGGAAAACGGCATATCTAAAACGAACCGATTAACGATGGCGCTTATTACCCTTACTTCCGACTTCGGCCTGCAGGATTATATTGCGGGCGCAGTGAAGGGTCAGTTGCTGCAAATAGATCCGTCTTTTAGCATTCACGACATATCCCATCAGATAGCCCCATTCAATTATCCCCAGGCCGCATATATCTGCCGGAACGCAATCTGGCAGTTCCCGGTAAAAACCTATCATATTATTCTGGTCAATCTTTTTGAACAAAAACCAGAAAATTTATTACTTGCCTGTACAAATGGTCAGTATATTTTTTGTGCAGACAATGGGTTGCTGGATATGATTCTTCCGGAAAAAGCGGAAAAGATGGTCGGGATTCCACTGGATAAGAATGAAATCAAAAATACCCTTTACTGCAGCCGGCAGATCGGCCTGGCCATTCAGGCCCTGGAAGCAGGCAGTTTGCCCGAAACCCTGGGTGACCCGGAGATCAAATACATACAGAAAAATGATCTTCGCCCGCTCCTGGGCGATAATTATATCGAGGGGCAGATCATATTCATAGACAAATTCGAAAATGTGGTCGTGAACATTACCCGGGATGAATTCGAGGCCCAGCGCCGGGGACGGAGTTTTCGTATCGTTTTTAAAAGAAATGAGATCATCGACCGGATCAGTGAATCTTATGCCGACGTACCCCAGGGGGAAAAGCTGGCCCTCTTCAATTCGGCCAATTACCTGGAGGTAGCCATCAATAAAGGCAATGCCGCCGGACTATTCGGCCTGCAGGATTTTACCGACCAGAGTCTGCAGCATCATCTGTTCTACCAAACGATTAAGGTTTACTTTGAGTAGTCTGGAAGTGTGGAAGTGTGGAAGTGTGGAGAGTCTGGAAGGTGAGTGAGAGTTTAACAGTTTGTTTGCTAATTACTTCCAGACTTCCACACTTCCAGACTTCCAGACTTGTATTTAGTCCTTCAGTCTCTCTATATTTGTCACTCCTAAAAATCAACGGACTATGAATTATAAGAAGGTGAATAACATATCAGGCTGGGTTGTTTGTCTAATTGCCTGTATGGTATACATTTTAACCATGGAAGCCACCGGCAGTTTCTGGGATTGCGGTGAGTTTGTTTCCAGCGCCTATAAACTCCAGATCCCCCATCCCCCCGGAGCGCCTTTATTCGTGATGATGGGTCGTTTTTTCATTATTCTTTTTGGTGACAATCCCCTGACTGCGGCACGGGCTGTCAACTTTATGAGTGCTATTTTGAGCGGGCTCACGATTCTCTTTCTTTTCTGGTCGATCACCCATTTTGCACGCAAAATCATTCAGAAAAATGCCCTGGTGCTGGACAGCCAGCAGGTTTTTACCATCATGGCAGCCGGTGCCGTGGGTGCCCTGGCCTATACTTTCTGCGATTCCTTCTGGTACAGCGCCGTGGAAGGTGAAGTGTATGGATCGTCTTCTTTCTTTACAGCCCTGGTTTTCTGGGCGATCCTGAAGTGGGAGGACGAAGCGGAAAAGCCCGAAGCCGACCGCTGGCTCATTTTTATATTCTATATGATGGGACTTTCCATTGGGGTCCATCTACTGAACTTACTGACCATTCCGGCGATCGTGATGGTATATTATTATAAAAGGTATACACCCACCGCCTGGGGATCTGTATTTGCCTTCTTCATTGGTTGTGTGATCACGGGACTGATCCAAAAGTTTGTCATCCAGTATACCATCAAAGGAGCTGCCTGGTTTGATATATTATTCGTCAACAGTTTTAATCTGCCTTTCTTCAGTGGATTTGGATTTTTCTTTGTAGCCCTTGCGGCGATCCTCGTCTTCGCGCTTCGTTATGCCATCAGGAAAAGATATTATCTGCTGAAAATAGCCGTCTGGTGCATTTCCTTTATGCTGATCGGCTATTCAACCTATTTCACCACGATGATCCGCTCCAACGCAGACCCTGCGGTGGATATGTTCAATGTAGACAATCCGGTTACGCTGGTGGGTTATTTAAGCCGTGACCAGTATGGTGACTGGCCCATCGTTTATGGTCCGGACTTCACCGATCGTCCTCCCCGTACAGAAGGCAGCGATCAATACATTAAAGGAAAAGATAAATATATCGTAGCAGGAAAATCTGTTGGTCAGGATTGGAACAATACCCCCTCCTCCCATTTCTTCCCGCGTATGTGGGACAACAGCAATGATCGCGGACAGCAGGAAGTGTACAAACAATATGGCAATGTGGCGGAAGGCGATGCGCCAACCATGGGAAACAATATCCGTTATTTCATGACCTATCAGACTTACTGGATGTACCTGCGCTATTTCTTCTGGAACTTCTCCGGAAAACAAAATGATCTCCAGGGTTTTGGAAATATACGAGATGGAAATGCCATCACCGGCATTCCTTTTATTGATAATGCTTTGTATGGTGACCAGAGCAAGATGCCGGACAGTATTCATAAGAATAACAAATCCTACAACCGGATGTATGCCCTGCCATTTATTCTGGGTCTGATCGGTCTGTTCTATCAATACAATAAAAACCGAAGGGACTTTATCATCAACATGCTGTTGTTCTTTTTCACGGGAATGGCCATCGTTATCTATCTGAATCAGGCGGGCCAGCAGCCGCGTGAAAGGGATTATGCCTATGTGGGATCCTTTTATGCCTTTGCCATCTGGATCGGCCTGGGCGTACTGTGGGTGAAAGAGCTGTTTGAGAAATTCCTGAAAGCGCCCGTTGCCAATTATGTATCTGCGGGACTATGTTTACTCGCGGTACCGATACTGATGGGCAATCAGGAATGGGACGATCATGACAGAAGTAAGAAAACCCTGGCACGTGATCTGGCCAAGGATTACCTGGAAAGCTGTCCGCCGAATGCCATGCTGTTTTCTTTCGGTGACAACGATACCTATCCTTTGTGGTATGCACAGGAAGTGGAAGGAATTCGTCCCGATGTTCGCGTGGTGGTAAACAGCCTGCTGGGAACCGACTGGTACATGAACGAGCTGCGTTATAAAATCAATAAAAGCGCTCCGTTCGATATCATCTTTACGCCTGAACAGATTCAGGGAAGCAAAAGAGATATTACGTACATCACGCCGCTGCCGGGATTCGATCAGAAGAAATATTATGATCTCTTCGACATCCTGAAAAATGTGGTGGGCAGTGACGATCCGAAATATACACAACAGCAGGATGACGACGTGCTGAACCTGCTGCCAGTAAAGAAATTCACGGTGCCCGTTGAACTGGACGCGGTGAAAGCAGCTGGCCTGATTCATGAAGGCGACAGTGTTTTGAGCGAACTTAAAATTGATGTACCCAATCGTTCTTATCTGTTAAAGAACGACTTAGCCATATATGCCATCATAGCTGCCAACCATTGGAAGCGTCCGATTTGCTTTACCTCCACCCAGGAATTGAATGATCTGGGTTTGAATAAATACGTCAGGCTGCGCGGACTGTCTTATCAGCTGGTTCCGTTTGACAAAGGCGGGGTGGATATAGACGACGCATATAATACGATCATGAAAAGCTTCGCTTATGGCTCGGCTGACAAACCCAACGTGTATTACGACGAAGAAAACCGCCGTCACCTGAACAGCATCCGGATGACACATTCGCAGGTTGCTTTCGGTCTGGCAGATGCAGGAAAAAAAGATTCAGCAAGGCAGATTCTTGAACATTTCGACAAGAATGTACTGGAATCCAACTTCCCTTATGGCATGACGTCCAACCGTCAGAACCAGCAGGATGCGATTTCAACTGATTTTCTTCAATCCTGTTATGTAGCGGGAGATATGGCACTTGCTAAAAAAGTGGAAGCATCTCTGAAAAAAGATCTGCAACAACAGATGCGTTATTATAAATCACTGGGTGATGAAAGCAGCGACGACCAGCTGGCGACCAATGCTTATATGATGTTGCAGGGAAAAGGCGGTCAGCTTTCCGACCGGCAACAACAGTTTACGCAGGATATCTTCACCACTTACCGTATGCTTCTTCAGATTGATCAGATGGATAAGCAGTTTAATGGTAAGCCAGCAGTAGACACCAAGTTGAAATAGTAGATTTCTTTTTAATATAAAAGCCCTCTGTTTAAAAGCAGGGGGCTTTATTTTTTGCCGGCACTGATCCTTTTGAGTTGTTAGTTGTTAGTTATTAGTTGTTAAGGGCGGGTCGCGCAGTTGACAGGATTTGGCACCCGGCTTATTTTTAAATGAAATGTACTAACTTGATAATATGATCGGTTTTCAGTTTGGAAAATTTGACCCGAAGAAGGATGGCAAACCAAAATTTGACCAGTTGCTGGATATATTCATGCAGTTGCTCACTTATACCAACGGGGATGTAGGTGAGGCTTTGCAATGGATGAACCAGCTGGATAAAGAATATGCGCTTACGGAAGGTGAATATGGCATGGGAGATTTTATCGAAGACCTGAAGGATAAAGGATACATCGACGAGAATAAACAAACCGGTTCGATTACCATCAGTCCGAAAACCGAACAGGGTATTCGCAAGCGTTCTCTTGAAGAAATATTCGGAAAACTCAAAAAGACAAAAACCGGCGATCACAACAGTTTCAAGCCGGGGGGTGGTGATGAAATAAATCCCGAAACGAGACCCTTTCAGTTTGGTGATCAGCTGGACCATATCGACTTTACCGAGTCGATACGAAACGCACAGATCAATCATGGTATTGAGTCTTTCCATATGCAGGAAGACGATCTGAAAATCCGCGAGACGGATTATAAGACACAGACCTCAACGGTGCTGATGATAGATATTTCCCATTCTATGATTTTGTACGGTGAAGACCGGATCACGCCGGCAAAAAAAGTAGCGATGGCGCTGAGCGAACTGATCACTACAAAATATCCGAAGGATACGCTGGATATCGTAGTATTTGGAAATGATGCCTGGACGGTTGAAATCAAGGACCTCCCCTATTTACAGGTGGGACCCTATCATACGAATACAGTTGCCGGTGTGGAACTCGCAATGGATATACTCCGAAGAAGGAGAAATCCGAACAAGCAGATATTTATGATCACCGACGGGAAACCAACCTGTCTCAAGTCGGGCAAACGCTATTATAAAAACAGTTTTGGTCTCGACAGAAAAATAACATCCCGTTGCCTCAACCTGGCCGCTCAATGTAAAAAACTCAAGATCCCGATCACGACTTTCATGATTGCCAGTGATCCTTATCTGCAGCGCTTCGTTACTGAATTCACGGAGACAAACAATGGGAAGGCCTTTTTCGCATCGCTCGACCATCTGGGTGCATTTATCTTCCGGGATTTTGAAAATGGAAAAAGAAAAACGGTATATTAATTATTAATGATTAGTTATTAATTATTAATTGATGGGTTTAAGACCCTGTACGCTGGCTTTGAAAAAGTTCACTATCTACACTTACCTTCAGGTAAATTATAACGAACAATCTGCCCGCAGGGGTATAAAATATTATGATGAATATTGAAAAAATAAAGACACTGGGTGAACTGAAAAAATCAGGATATAAAAACCGCTCGGTGAAAGAAGAGGTCAGAGAGAATTTACTGAAGAAACTGAATAAAAAGGAAAACAGTTTTCCGGGCATTGTCGGCTATGAAGACTCTGTGATTCCCGATACGGAAAGGGCATTGCTTTCCAGGCATAACATTCTTTTTCTGGGCTTGCGCGGACAGGCAAAAACGAGGATGGCCCGACAGATGATTAATCTGCTGGATGAATTCATTCCCTTTGTAACGGGCAGTGAAATCAATGATGATCCGTTTGCACCTATTTCAAAATTCTCCCGCGAACTGATTAAGAAACACGGAGACGATACGCCCATTTCCTGGCTGAGTCGTAATGAGCGCTATAGCGAAAAACTCGCAACGCCCGATGTGAGTGTTGCCGATCTGATCGGCGATATCGATCCCATCAAAGCTGCGAATATGCGCCTGAATTTTGCAGACGAGGAAGTAATCCATTTTGGTATCATCCCCAAGAGCAACCGGGGCATTTTTGTAATCAATGAAATTCCCGATCTGCAGGCGCGCATACAAGTGTCTTTGTTTAATATCCTGGAAGAAGGTGATATTCAGATCCGTGGTTTCAAACTACGGATGCCACTCGATATCTTATTTGTATTCACAGCCAATCCGGAAGATTATACCAATCGCGGATCTATAGTGACACCATTGAAGGATCGTATTGAAAGTCAGATTCTGACACATTATCCCAAGAATATTGAACATGCCCTGCTGATTACTGAACAGGAAGCGGATATTACGGACGAGCAGAAAGTGCGGGTGAAGATCAGCGATATGGTGAAACGCATCATTGAGCAGGTAGCCTTTGAAGCGAGAACCAGTGAATTTGTAGATAAGAAAAGCGGTGTTTCCGCCAGGCTGACCATCGCCGCTTATGAAAATGCGGTGAGTGCTGCAGAAAGAAGAGCGCTGCTGAATGGCGAGAAAGAAACGCAGGTATGGATGAGCGATCTGGTTGGCATTATCCCTTCCATTACCGGCAAGATTGAACTGGTTTACGAAGGCGAACAGGAAGGACCCTACCAAGTTGCATTCAACTTACTTGAAAAAGCATTCCGTTCCCAGTTCATCAATTACTTCCCGAATCCCGAATTATTTAAGAAAAGAAAGGGCGGTGAAGAAAATCCATACAAGCCAATCACCGGATGGTTTGACAAGGGCAATCACCTGGATATATTCTTCAATTCAAAAGATGATGATAAGGTGAGGCTGCTTTATAAAGTAGACGGCCTGCATGCCTTTACAAAAAAGCATTTCAAAACAGCCGGTGAAAAGGAAATGGCGCTGTTGATGGAGTTTGTTCTGCACGGCCTCTCCTCTTACAGTATGATCAGCAAGAAAATCGTTGAAGGCAAAATTGAATTCAAGGATCTGATCGGGTCCATGATGAACATGACGCCGGATGCGAGTTATGGTGCGGAAGAGGAAGACTTTGGATAGTTGTCAGTTGTTAGTTGTTAGTTGTTAGCTTCGTCTTTTTGATGATGCTGGTCAACATTTTGATTAATTCGATTGCATCTTTTTCCATACTAGCGTATTGTTCATCAATTAAAAACTGGGTGTCTTTAAGAAGGGATAGCCAGTAAATCGTTTCATTGATTTCCTTCTGGGCAACACTTAATTTGTGGCGAAAATCTGCCCTGGATTCAGCATGTTCTGCTTCTCTGATGTGGGCACCTACACTGGTACCGCAACGCAATAATTGTTTGGATAAAATGTATTCTTTTTTTTCACTACATAAATACTTATAAAGCCGCACGATACGAATGGCAAATGCATAGCTTTTAGTCTTAATAATTATCTCCTTCATCGCATTTCCATTTAATCACGGAACAACTAACAACTAATAACTAACAACTAATAAATGTTAACTTCTTTCTCCAGTGTTACCCCGAATTTCTTGTGAACGGATTCTACAACTCTTGAACTGAGGTCTAAAATTTCCTTTCCAGTCGCATGACCATAGTTCACCAGCACCAGCGCCTGATGGGCGTGCACACCGGCATCGCCTTTACGATAGCCTTTCCAGCCACACTGCTCTATCAGCCAGCCAGCTGCCAGTTTCACGAGTTGATCTTCGTGGGGATAGGCTGGCATTTCGGGATATTTCGCAGAAAGAGAAAGAAACTTCGCCTGGTCCACCACCGGGTTCTTAAAAAAACTCCCGGCATTTCCGATAACGGCCGGATCGGGTAATTTGGACTGGCGGATTTTTATTACCGCGTTCGAAACATCCTGTATGGTCGGAGATTCCACGCCCATTTTTTTCAGTTCTTCGCGGATGGCTCCGTAGTGTGTACTGAGCACCGGATTTTTATGGAGAAGAAAAGTAACATTCAGAATAATATACCGGCCCTTACCGGAAGATTTAAAAATACTGTCGCGGTAACCGAACTGACAATCATTCACGCCAAATGCAAAAACTTTTTTCTCCTTACGGTCATAGGCTTCGAGTTCATAAAAAACATCTTTAAGCTCTACGCCATAGGCGCCGATATTCTGAATGGGCGCGGCACCCACACTGCCTGGAATCAGCGAAAGATTTTCGAGACCGCCCCAGTTTCTTTTCATGGTGTATGAAACAAACGCATGCCAGTTTTCTCCCGCACCCGCCCGAACGTAAATATGCGCATTGTCTTCTTTCACTTCATCAATTCCACTGATTTCGATTTTCAAAACCAGTCCCTCTACGTTTTTCGTCAATAATAGATTACTCCCGCCACCGAGAACGAGTTTGGGTTCCTTTTGGTTCAAAACATTTTGCAAATCTTCTTCCGTAGTTACGGAAATCAATTCTGAAGCATTTACATCCAGATGAAAACTATTGTAAGGCAGCAGCGATGTGTTTGTCTGAACCTGCATAAGAAAGAATTAAACTAAACCGGATCAATATCGGGTGTCACTACAACGGATCTGAATTTCCGATCGTTCTGCAAAATCGCCCGCTGCTGTTGTATTACCTGTTTCGCAAATGCAATTGTACTGCCATTTTTCGGGAGTTTGAGCATCAGCTCCATGATATATTGGTTCCGGACCCGCGCAATCACCGGTTCACCCGGCCCGGTTAAATAATTTCCAAAGTCCTTGTGCAGATGAAGGGCAAATACCGAAGCGGCATCGTGCACGATGTCCTGGATCTTATGTTTAAAAGTTACACGGATAATACGACTGAAAGGAGGATAAGAAAACTGCTGTCTCGCAGCCAGTTCCTGCAGATAAAAAGCTTTAAAATCATGATCAGCTACAAACTGTAAAACAGGATGTTTGGTATTGGCGACCTGAATCAGCACCCTGCCTTTCCCGTCTCTGCGTCCGGCGCGTCCACTCACCTGCTCCATCAGCTGAAAGGCCCGTTCATTCACCCTGAACTCAGAAAAATTCAGAAGACTGTCTGCATCGAGGATGCCCACCAGATCCACATGGTCAAAGTCGAGGCCTTTCACGACCATCTGGGTGCCCACCAATATGTCCACCCTTTGCTGCTCGAAGGATTTGATGAGCATGTCATGGGCGGTTTTGCCGCGCACACTGTCTACGTCCATCCGGGCGATGTGGGCCTCGGGAAAAATGGTTTCCAGTTCCTCTTCGATTTTCTCCGTACCAAAATTGCGCTGAATGAATTCATGGTTGCCGCAGGCGGCACAGGTATGCACGGGTGGATAAGAGCTGCCACAATAATGACAAAGCAATTTGTTTGTGAGCTTATGAAAAGTTAAAGAGACATCGCAGTTTTTGCATTGCGGAATCCATCCACAGATTTTACAAATCTGGTAGGGCGAGTATCCGCGGCGGTTCCGGAAGAGAATCACCTGCTTTTTATGATCCAGTGATTCCCGGATGGCTTCCTGCAAAACAGGCGTGATGATTACTTTTGAACCGTCTTTCTGAAAAAACTTCTTGGTATCGATGAGCTGTATAACGGGCATGGCTACCTGTCCGTAGCGCTCCAGCAATTCTGCCAGTCCATATTTTCCCGTAGCGGCATTGTAATAACTTTCGATGGATGGCGTAGCCGATCCCAGCAATGTTTTTGCTTTGAAAAGAGAGGCGTAGTAGATGGCCGTATCCCTTGCGTGATAGCGCGGTGCCGGATCCTGTTGTTTATAGGAACCATCGTGTTCCTCATCTACAATTACAAGAGAAAGATCGGTAAACGGCAGAAACAATGCCGAACGGGCGCCCAGCAGGATTTTTATTTCTCCCTTGCGCACCTTGTTCCAGATTTCGAAGCGTTCATTCTGGCTAAAGCGGCTGTGATAGATGCCCAGATATCCGCCAAAATGAGATTGCAGTCGCCGGACGATCTGGGAAGTCAGCGCAATCTCCGGAATAAGATATAACACCTGTTTATCTGCCAGCAATTGTTCTTCGATCAGTTTGATATATACCTGTGTTTTGCCGCTGGATGTATAACCATGCAACAGGCAGACACCTTTTGTTTCAAATTCTTTTCTGATCGCGGTCAGCGTCGTTTCCTGTGCATGGGAAAGCGCAAACGGGATATGAATATTTTTTGGTAAAACACGCAGACGACCAACAGGCCGTTGTTCTGCCACGAGAATATTTTTTGTGATGAGCGCTTTTAGCTGCGCATCCGATGCCCCGGATTTTTTCAGCAATGCAGAACGGGATACTTCCGGTTCGGTTTTCTGAATATGCAGAAAAGATAAAAGCAGTTCCATTTGTTTTTCTGCCCGCGACCATTTCTTATCCTCATTTAAAAGTGTCTCCAGACTTGCGTCTGAAGAATAATTTGGATGAAGCGTAACAAATGTTTCCGTTTTCGGCTTGTACAATTCCTTCAGTGATTCATACACATAACAAACAGACAGGTCGATCAGACGTTTGACGACGGGGTAGACTGTTGTGCCATGTAATATTTCCTGGGCTTCCGGAATTTTTAATTCCTTTTTTAATAACAGGGCTTCCGCGATCAGAAATTCATCATGGTCGAGTGAAGAAAAATCATCGCCATAACTTTCATTGAAGACGAGTATACTTTCGCTGCTCAGTTTAAAATGAGCCGGCAGCGAAGCTGCCATCACTTCCCCCTCCGAGCACATATAGTATTGGGAAATCCATTCCCAGAGCGCCAGTTGTTCCTTGTAGATGAGTGGTTCCGCATCCAGTACCGATTCAATTGGACGCGGATCAAATGCCTCAGGCTTTTCGGACAAAAACTTCTTGATAATCCCTGCGTATTTTTTATTCCTGAGGGTCACTTCCACCCGGCAACCGGGCTGAAGACCCTGTATCAAATGATCGGGAATCTGCCAGGTATAGTTTTTCGGAAGGGCCAGTGGTATGATGACTTCTGCGTACAAATGTTTCTGTTATATATAATGATAAAACAAGCCGGGCACCGTTAAGTTTATTCCATTGGCTGCTGAATCCAGGAAGCCTTGTACTCCCTCAATTTGGCCTCCATGATTTCGTATACTTTTTGCTTAAAAAGCGGAATCTGGCGCAAGCTATACCCTTCGGGGCTGATTTCTTCCAGGAAAACAGCCCTGGATTTTCCGTGTTTTAAACTTAAAAGTTCATGATAATTCAGGAGGTTGTAATTGTCGAGAAAAAGCACGGGCTTCACCGGCGTCTGTGTTTCAATGGCGATGCGGAAGGCGCCGTCATAAAATGATTTCAGTGGCTTGCCCGTTTCGTTGAATGTCCCCTCGGGGAAAATACCGATGGAAATATGGTGTTTCAGCAGGGATTTCAGGATTCGTACACTTTTTGCCCTGCGATTGGTATCACCCCGGTCAACCATGACTGCACCGCGGCTGTAGATAAATCCAAAAATCGGGATCTTTTTTATCTCTTCCTTGCCGAGCACCCGAAAGGGTTGTTTACGAATGGCTTTGAAAAGGCAGGGTATATCCATGTAGGAAATGTGATTGAACAGAAAAACATAATTTCTGCTTGGATCGTAGGCGGATTCAAAAATATTTTCGTGACGAATACCCAACAGAAAATACCAGATATCCGCCCAGATTTTGGCCATGCTGCAAATCAGATTTCCTCCCGTCCGTTTGCCAAAAAAAGAAAAAACAAGCACCAGCGGGAACAGCAATATGGTGAAAAAAGCAAACCACAAAAGGGCGTAGAGTGTATATATTTTACTTAGAAATCCGCTCATAATTATTAAGTATCAATTAGTAAATATTAATTGAATTTTGAAAAGACACATTTAGATTTTATATGATTGAAAAATATCAGCAACAGCAATTAATAATTAATAATCAATATTTGATAATTAGTTACAGTGGCAACTCCATTCCACCCCCAGTTCAATACAGGTAATGACGATGAGTCGGGTGTTTTCCGGTGCAATGATAATTCGTAAATGCTGTTGTTCGGTGGTGTAGCCTTCCACGGCATATTTCGGATCGGGCCTTGAATCCGGTTCACTCTTGCCGTAATTAATGGTTCCATTGTCCAGCACCTCATGAATCTCCCGGGCCGTAATATGGCGGCAGTCCATCCGGCAACGGGCATGCCTGGTAAAGATGAGTTGACCATTCCTGTTAAAAGGCTCCTTAGCGGAAAGTCCGGGTGAAGGGCCGTTTTTTGAGGGATCCGACCGGGTATGACAGGATGAAAAAACAGATAAAACAAGTAAAAAAAACACGATCCAGTGCATTTGCTAAAGATACAGGCAAGAACCGGAATGATATTATCTTTGCGCCCCATGTCAGCGCCAAAAACAGTTGCATTTCATACCCTGGGCTGTAAGCTCAATTTCTCTGAAACCTCCTCCCTTTCCAGGCTGATGGAAAAGGAAGGTTTTGAGAAAAAGCCTTTTGATGATCAGGCAGATATCTATGTGATCAATACCTGTTCGGTGACTGAAAATGCAGATAAGGAATGCCGATATCTCGTTCGGCAGATTCAACGGAAATCACCTGAAAGTTTTGTGGTGATCACGGGTTGCTATGCCCAGCTGAAGCCAAAAGAAATTGCCGAAATCCCCGGCGTACATCTGGTGCTGGGGGCAGCAGAAAAATTCAATATGGCCGCCCATATCCGTGAATTGGTGAAGGGCGATTCTGCGAAAATCTGCAGTTGCGATATCGATCAGGTGCAGACATTTCACGAGGGCTACTCCCTGAGCGACCGGACCCGTGCGTTTTTTAAAAGTGCAGGACGGTTGTGACTACCAATGCAGTTTTTGCACGATACCCCTTGCCCGTGGAAAAAGCCGCAGTGATACGCTGACCCATGTACTGGAAAATGTACGGGAGCTGGCTTCCAAAGGGATCCAGGAAATCGTACTCACCGGTGTGAATCTCGGTGATTTTGGAAATACAGAACCCGGCGCCAAAAGAAAATCAGAAAACTTTTTTGAACTCACGCAGGCGCTGGATAAAATGACTGAAATGCCCCGGTTCCGTATTTCTTCCATTGAACCCAATCTGCTTACCAACGATATCATTGATCTGGTGGCCAACAGCGATCGCTTCATGCCGCATTTCCATATTCCCCTGCAAAGTGGTTCCAATAAGCTATTGGCGCTTATGCGCCGCCGATATGTGCGGGAATTGTATGCCGACCGGGTTGCGCGTATCAAAACGCTGATGCCACATGCCGCGATCGGGGCTGATGTGATTGTTGGCTTCCCGGGAGAAACAGACGAAGATTTTCAGGACACCATGAATTTTTTGCACGGACTGGAAATTTCCTACCTGCATGTATTCACCTATTCAGAAAGAGAAAATACGCGGGCGATCGAAATGAAGCCTGTCGTGCCGGTGGGCATTCGCAACGAACGGAATAAAATACTGCGTAATCTTTCATTTCAGAAATTACAATACTTCACGAATCTCCATTCCGGAGAAACACGCAAGGTGCTCTTCGAACGCAGCCGCGATAAAACGATGATGGAGGGTTTTACTGACAACTATATCAAAATTACAGCTCCGTACCAGGAGGAATTGGTGAACAGCATAGTGGACTGGCGGATATAGGCGTTGGGCTTTAGGCGTTAGGCGTTGGGCTTTAGGCGTTAGGCGTTAGGCGTAAAAGACCTGCTCATCCGTATAATAAGTCTTGCGGCTACCCTTTGTATCTATCTGAATGGGATGGCCCGTCGGACTTTTATCTGTTCTTCTGTGAATCTTTAAAAACTCTTTGACTTCATCATTTATTCTTCCGGGGTAAGCTTTGTCAATTTTTTTAATGGCTTCTTTCAAAACCGATGGGATTGCTTTTATCAGTTCTTTAATTTTTTCATCGGGAATTGCAGAAGCAATGGAATATGGCGAGATACGTGTTTCCCAAAGAATTTCATCTGAATATCCATTTCCGATTCCAC
>Ga0206961_1061_pt1 | contig 28448 bp, 28 predicted proteins | sample Alteio_BWOrgHeat_30_FD_153238 | JGI IMG/M metagenome (GOLD analysis project Ga0206961, IMG submission 153238) | Enriched cells from forest soil in Barre Woods Harvard Forest LTER site, Petersham, Massachusetts, United States -... | ecosystem: Environmental > Terrestrial > Soil > Temperate forest >...
CTTTAATGTAGTTTTTTTTTGTTACTTTGTAGTAAAATTAAGGATTATGATCGCAGCAGCAGATTTTAAAATCACAAAGGTAAAACAGAGCAAGTTGAAAGACTTGAGCGTCGAGAATCTTCCATTCGGGAAATACTTCACAGACCATATGCTGGAGGTCGATTACATTAATGGAGCATGGCAAACCGCATCAATTAAACCATACCAACCATTGTTGTTGGATCCATCTCTATCTGTGCTGCATTACGGACAATCAATTTTTGAAGGAATCAAAGCATACAACGATATTGATGGTAAACACATTAATATATTTAGGCCTTACGAAAATTTTAAGCGCTTTAATATCTCGGCAGCAAAAATGATGATGCCGCAGGTGCCTGAAGAAATATTTATAGATGGTATGCGTGCCCTGATCGATCTTGACAGAGCGTGGATCCCTAAGCAGGCAGATCATTCTTTATATATTCGTCCGTTCATGTTTAATGCTGACCAGATGATCGGTGTAAAACCGGGCGAACATTTTAAATTTTTGATCTTGTTAAGTCCTACCGGCCCATACTACGCTAACCCAATGCGGATTTCGGTAGAAGAAAAATATGTAAGAGCTGCTAAGGGCGGACTTGGATTTGCAAAAACAGCAGCCAATTACGCAGCGTCTTTATATGCAGCGTCGGAAGCGCAGAAAAACGGGTACGATCAGGTATTGTGGACAGATGAGATTGAACATAAATATGTACAGGAATGCGGTACTATGAATGTATTTTTCATTATAGGTAACACGGCTATTACTCCGGGATTAGAGGATGGGACCATTCTTGCGGGGGTAACAAGAAACAGCCTGTTAGTATTACTAAAAGAAATGGGCTTTACTGTTGAAGAAAGAGCTTTAAGCATTGACGAAATAATTGCAGCGCATAAGGCAGGCCAGTTACGTGAAGCTTTTGGTGCCGGAACAGCAGCTACAATATCTTTAATTAAAGAATTAAAATACCAGGATTACGTAATGAAATTTGACGTAAGCACCTGGAAGACAGCACCTGAATTGAAAAGCAGGTTAGAGCAGATACATATTGGTGCTGAACCTGATACGCACGGTTGGTTGAATCAGATCTAAGCTTCGCAAATTCCAGATCACAATAAAACAAATTCCAAAACCTTCGACGGTTTTGGAATTTCTGCTTATATCAGAACTTGAAATTGGGCTTTGAAAATTTGTTTTTTGGAATTTGAAAGATATTTGATGTTTTATTTTGGAATTTGATAAAGGACAGTTACCTTTGCCGTCCTAAAAATAAGGGTCAATAATGCCTACAATACAACAATTAGTAAGAAAAGGAAGAGAAATCATCAAAGCGAAAAGTAAATCTAGAGCTTTAGATGCGTGTCCGCAACGTCGTGGTGTATGTACGAGAGTATATACAACTACACCTAAAAAACCAAACTCTGCGTTACGTAAAGTAGCGAAGGTACGTTTGACTAATAAAATTGAGGTTATTGCCTACATTCCGGGTGAAGGACACAATTTGCAAGAGCACTCGATCGTATTGATTCGTGGTGGAAGGGTAAAGGATCTACCGGGTGTACGTTATCATATAGTACGTGGTAGTTTAGATACTGCCGGTGTTAAAGACCGTAAACAAAGCCGTAGCAAATACGGAACTAAGAAAGAAAAAGCAAAAAAATAGTATAAACCTACTCTTTCGGTAATATACCGTTAGATAAAAAATAAAGAACCATGCGTAAAGCGCAAGCCAAAAAATTACCGTTAGCACCAGACCCAAAGTTTAACGACAAATTAGTTACTCGTTTTGTAAATAATTTAATGTGGGAAGGTAAAAAAAGTGGTGCTTACATCATTTTTTATGATGCTATTGATAAAGTAACTAAAATAACCGGCGAAAACGGTTATGAAGTTTGGAAAAAAGCATTAGCTAATATTACCCCGGGAGTTGAAGTTCGCAGTCGCCGTATTGGTGGTGCTACTTTCCAAATCCCTGCTGAAGTACGTGCTGATAGAAAAACTTCTTTAAGCATCAAATGGATGGTTAAGTACAGCCGTGATAGAAACGGACGTAGCATGGCTGATAAATTAGCGAACGAAATAGTAGCAGCAAGCAAAGGTGAAGGTGCTGCATTTAAGAAAAAAGAAGATACGCATCGTATGGCTGAAGCTAATAAAGCTTTTGCTCACTTTAGAATATAATTTAATATAAATTTGGCATATTTTTAGCTGTTCTGAAAAGAACGGCTTTTTTTATTTTCTAATGTTAGTAATTATTATAATTGGTTGATATAAAATGGTATATATATGGTTATTATCTTTTTATAACTGTATAATTTGTTCAAAATAACAACGCTTAAAATATAATAAAACAATAAATATTACGTAGCTTGCGCTTTGAATATCCGATCTTGATCCAATACCCTTCGTAAAATCCTAATTAAGCTTGCTGTAAATTTTAATTTGCATTAAATTTTTATTAATTATAAGAAATTTCCAATGAAACAATTTTTCATTTTAGCCCTATTATTGTCGTCTATAACCGTGAAACTTTCCGCACAAAATACTGCATTAGGTTGTCCCAATGTGGTTAGCGTAGTAGTACTAACTGCTCCAAGTACTTGTGCATCTACGGATGGTTCATTCATTGTGGTAGTTGGTAATCGCGGTGCCAACCCTGCGATCGTTACAATTGATGGTTTTGTTCATTCTCAACAAGATAATAACGCTGTGGGCGATGCTTTTGATCAGGCAGGCGGTTTGGTAGTGAATGCTCCGGGCGGAGTAACTTTTAACGGTAGAGCTGCAGGTGTTTACACTATTAGCATTAAAAGCGGTACCACTTCAGGTATTTGCCAAACTATTACTTATAATTTAACTACAGCTCCATATAAAGCGGGTTTTGCTAATACGCCTTCAGCTAATACTAACGCTGTTTGCGGAACAACACCAAATGGTAGTATCCTGTTAAGCGGTCTTGCAGCAACGGATTCAGTTAGCTGGTTAGCTAGCACTACACCTGTGTTTACTGTGGTTAGTGCTATACCTGCTGCTACTATTTCGAACTTAGCAGCCGGAACATATTATGTTATGGCAAAAGATGCCAGCAATTGTAGCCAAGTAAGTACAACAACGATCGTAGTTGGTGGACCAGCTCCATGTATAGCAACTTTAGCACCAGCAGCACGCGGTGCAGCAGCACCACAATATTGCGATAATGCTGAAAGTCCTAATAACCTTTGGAACAACGGAACCTTCGGAGTAAACTCAGTAGGTCTTGGAAGCGCAGTATCGGATTTCAAAGCTCCGAATGCAGGTTCTTGCGGAGGTGGGATTGTATTAGATCCAACAGGGGTATATAATTCAACACAAACAGGAGGCGTATTAACCGCACCTAATTCTACTTCATTTGGTATGCAGCCATTGGGTGCAGCGGGTCCTACAGATGGTTTTTATGCAATTACAGATAATATTAATGATGGTTTGGCTCCAGGCGGATGTCCTGCCGTAGGTAATCATAATGTTTTTGATGGTCTTACAAATAATTCTACTGGATGGAATGATGGTTATGACCAAGACTGGTTTTTATTGGGTGGCGGCTCTAATAGTGGTGGATTTCAAATGGTAGTCAATGGAGGATCAGTTCCTGCAATCGCTATACAACAAACTATTGGCGGTCTTTGCCCGGATGAAAATTACCAATTCAGTATATGGGTTAGAAGTTTATATGAAGGAGCAGCGGGAAGTTTATATACGAGCCATCCGGCAGGAAATGTTTCACCTAATCTTACTTTTTTAATAAATGGGGTTGCCGTTGAAACAACAGGGGATATTCCTAATGCCTCGCACATTATCAATGGTGCAAACTATACACAATACGGATTCAATTTTAAACCTAACGCAGCATCGGTAACGCTTGCTGTCAGAAGTAATAATAGCGCTACAGATGGGCAAAGTAATGCTTTCGCAATAGATGATATTTATGTTGGAAAACCTACTCCTACAATAGCATATATTACACCCGCTTGTCCAACAGTACCTACAGTTGTTTCAGCTAATGTAACAGATGCTTGTAATGATGTTAGCCTTAACTCATTCGTTACTTACCAGTGGAAGCAGAACGGTGTGCTTGTAGGCGCTTCTTTAACAGGTACTTTGGTTGCTAATGCTTACACTGCATCTTCTTCAACTGCATTGGTTACAGGAGATGTTTATCAATTAGTTCTGGCACCAAATGCAGCTGATCTTTCTGCAACAGCTTGTTTATATACAACAGCTTCATCATTAACAGTAACCAGTTCTTGTATCATATTACCAATCAGATTAGTTTCTATAACAGCACAACAACTAAACGCCAATAGTGGAGAAGTAAACTGGCAGGTTGGTGATCAGTTGAACGTAAATCATTATGAATTGTATAAAAGTACTGATGGCGTAAACTTTACTATTTATGTAGGATCAGTTAACGGCTCTGATAACATCAATGCATATTCTATAACGGATGATGATCTATATCCTGACGGAGTAAATTATTATCGTCTTAAAGAGGTTGACAATGATGGCACTGTTCACTATAGTTCTATCGTTACAATCAATCCTGCTCCGAATACGAGCAATAATATAGAGATCTATCCTAACCCGGTTGCTGATGAACTATATATTTCAAAGCCTCAAAATACAGTGATCAAGGGTGCACTTATTATTGATGCAATTGGTCAGACATTAATGGAAGTAAATAGCTTTAATAATATTACCAATAGCATCCAGTTAAACAATTTACCAACAGGATTCTACGAACTTAAAGTTATCGATAGTAAGAACCAGGTGACGAACCTGAAGTTCATAAAGAAATAAACAACACACTATATTAGAATAGAAAAAGCCTTGTAACAATACAAGGCTTTTTCTATTCTAATACATACAAAGCGAAGGATGATATGAAATTTCAATAATAAGCCAGGTTCCTTACCCAAACAATATCACATAGTATTGAGTAGCATTAAATAATGACTTGGTATAATAATAAAGCCTCCGAATATTGGAGGCTTTATTAATTGATTTTATTGGTTGTAATTATCTTTTGCTCAACTTAGATAGTAAACGAAGTATTTCAATATATAACCAAACGATAGTAACCAGTAGTCCGAAAGCACCATACCATTCCATATATTTTGGAGCACCAAGTTTAGCCCCCTGCTCTATCATATCAAAATCAAGTATCAGATTCAATGCAGCTAAAGCCACAACAAAAAGAGAGAATCCAATACCCAAAGCTGAATTCTGAAATATGAAAGAAGGTGCTGCTACACCAAACATACTGATGGCCCAGCAAACCAAATAGAAAATAGCAAGACCAGCTGTAGCAGTTACTACAACGGCTTTAAATTTTTGTGTAGCCTGTATGATCCTGAAAGAGTACAGGAAATACATTGCGATCACTACTGCAAACGTTAAGCCTACAGCCTGTAGTACGATCCCAGAATAACCACCTGCATAAGCATTTTGCCCACTTGGTGCACTGTATTCATACAAAGCAGAGATACTACCTACAAATAGCCCTTCCAGCAAAGCGTACGCGGGTGCTAAGTAAGGGCTCCAATCCTTTTTAAACGTTATAGCGATCGCTACTCCTAAGCCTCCGAATGCGCCTAAAAGAACCAATGGCCAAACATTTCCTCCCAACACAAACTGGTGCCAGGAATAATAAGCTGTACCTAATGTCATTAAAAATAAAAAACCGAATTTGTTAAGCGTTCCCTTTATGGTCATCGCATTATCGTCGATCACAACAGCATCTTCGATGATTGTATCGCGAAATCTTTTGTCTGATAACGTAGGGTTGCCCGATTTAAATAAAGCCATAATTATAAAGTTTTAGCCAAATTTAAAGATTAATCAGTAATAAAATAACACCGTTTTGTAGTGTTAACAATTTTATAGATTTCACTTAAAAATGGCCAATTTACGTATAACGATAAACTTATAAAATCACTGGGATAAAAATGAAATTCGCCGTAACTTGCACTACTTTTTAACCATCGGTTATATTTAGATAAAACATGGATACACAAGAACAAGTACTGCAAGATGTAGTAATAAAATTTGCCGGAGATAGTGGCGACGGTATGCAATTAACTGGTAGTCAATTTACTAACAATACCGCTTTATTAGGTATTGACCTGGCTACCTTCCCTGATTTCCCTGCGGAAATACGCGCCCCGATAGGAACCTTACCGGGAGTTAGCGGCTATCAATTACGCTTTAGCAGTGATAAGGTTTTTACACCCGGAGATATCTGCGATGTATTAGTAGTCATGAATGCTGCTGCATTGAAAGTGAATATGAAGGCTATCAAAAAGGGCGGGATCATTATCGCGAATATAGATGGCTTCGATTCTAAAAATTTACGGTTAGCTAATTATCCCGAAGGTGTTAATCCTTTAGAAGATAATAGTCTTGCCAATTTTGAAGTGATAAAAATGGATGTGACCAAGATGACAAGGGAAGCCTTGAAAGATATCACCATGGGCACCAAAGAAAAAGATCGTGCAAAAAATATGTTTGTACTTGGTTTTTTATATTGGATGTACAATCGTGATATGGATAACACTATTGATTTTATCAAAGATAAATTTGGTAAAAAGCCGGAGATCATGGAAAGTAATGTGAAAGTGTTAAGGGCCGGCTATAATTTTGGCGATACCACTGAAACTTTCAGGACAAGATTTACGGTAGAAAAAGCAAAAATGGAAAAAGGTATTTACCGTTCCATTATGGGTAACCAAGCTTTGTCTTATGGTTTGATCGCTGCTGCAGATAAAAGTGGATTAGAATTATTTTTAGGCAGCTACCCTATCACACCAGCAAGTGATATCTTGCATGAATTAAGTAAGTATAAAACATTTGGTATTAAAACATTTCAGGCCGAAGATGAGATCGCTGCTATCTCTTCGTCTATCGGTGCCAGTTATGGTGGTAGTTTGGGCGTTACAACAACAAGCGGACCAGGGATGGCATTAAAAGCTGAAGCAATGGGCTTAGCAGTAATGCTTGAAATCCCTTTGTTGATAGTGAACGTTCAACGTGGCGGACCAAGTACAGGTTTACCAACTAAAACAGAGCAAAGTGATCTGTTACAAGCTTATTACGGCAGAAACGGTGAATGCCCTATGCCTGTTATATCAGCTTCTACCCCTAGTGATTGTTTTAGTGCTGTGTACGAAGCTGTTCGTATCAGTGTGCAACACATGACCCCCGTAATATTTTTAAGTGATGGATACATTGCGAATGGTGCTGAACCATGGAAGTTTCCGCAAGCTGCAGATCTTCCTGAGATCAAAGTTTCTTTTAAAGAAAGACTAGATGAAGGCGAAGAAAAATTAATGCCCTATAAAAGAGATGAAAAATTAGTCCGCCCATGGGCAATACCGGGAACACCGGGATTAGAGCATCGAGTAGGTGGTTTAGAAAAACAAGATATTACAGGTAATATCAGCTACGATAATGATAACCATCAACACATGGTTAAAACAAGACAAGCGAAGATCGATAATATCGCAGATTATATTCCTGAACAAAAACTGGATAGCGGCAATGCAAAAGGAAAAGTATTAGTACTTGGATGGGGATCAACTTATGGCGCAATAAAGAGCGCGGTTAAAGATCTGCAGAATGAAGGCAAAGAAGTTTCGCATGCGCATCTTCGCTACATCAGGCCCTTCCCGAAAAACCTGGGCGAGATCTTAAGAAATTTTGATACTGTATTGATCCCGGAAATAAACAACGGGCAGCTGATAAAAATTATCCGTGATGTATATTTTGTTGATGCTAAAGGCTACAATAAAATAATGGGTATCCCTATTACAAAAGGAGAATTGATAGAAGAGATCAAAAAATATTTGTAATAAAAAAGAATAATAAAAAAACGTTCCGTTTAAAAGCGGAACGTTTTTCTATTTAGAGATATCTTTCTTCGATAATTTTTTTATGATGGTAGAAATGCCCAAGTATTATAAAACCCATTCCGGCTGTGGTATTACTCATATTATTAAAGTGACCGTCAAGTAGCAACATTTTATCTGTAAAACTATTAAATAATAAGTGAGTGGATTGTCTTACTATTAAAAATTCATTCCCCAAACTGTGCCAGCTACGATCATTTGCATTTGAATTGGCAGCGTAATCATTTTCCTCAAATCCCGGCAACATTTTTTCTTCTTTCCTTGAAAAACACAATGCCCTGTAACTGAAAATTCTTTCTGCATCGATCATATGTTGCAGTATTTCCTTAATTGTCCATTTACCGGCTGCATAAGCATGTTTAGATTTTTCTTCAGATATAGAAGAAAGAAAACTATTGATAACAGGTAATTGTACATTGAATGCATCCGACAAATCAGTCTCTGGAACTGCGTCTATGTATTGATGAAAGAAACCGGGATGCGTAATTGAAGATGGTTTTTGCATATGCTATGATTCGAAGTAATAAAAATGCCAGACAATATATCCGGCATTTTAAAAAATATTTTAAATGTTACCCGTTAATTAACAGGCTCTCTTCCGAATGAAATACCAACTTTTACATTAACACTGAAATAGGTATCATTGTTTTTTGAATCGCCACGAATACCTCCTGTATGTGTGTTTATTGAAGGGTTCGGAGATTGATTTTTATTTCTCGAATAAAAATAGTCGGCTTCAGCTACTTCACTTTGAGGGAAATTGTTTCTAATATCTTTGTAATCAGCAGGATCTATATAGGTAGTACTTACATCATCTAAATAATCGGTCTGAAGAATACGCCACATTAATTCTGCACGTAAATTAATTCTAGGACTCAATTCATATTTAAGACCAATACCTACGGGGAAATTTATTTGTGTTAAGCTGTATTGTTTTCTATTAGGATATTGAACGAAACCTTCACCTTCTGTATGCAGTGGTTGTAAATCAACCCAATTACCAACGCTGTCTTGCGCTTGCGGATTAAAATGAAATACACCTACCCCCGCTAACAGATATGGGGAAAGTTTTGGCGGATCACGATCTTCTTTTTGAGACCAGTCAACAAAAATGTACAAAGGATAAAATTCTGCAACAAGTGCTAACTCCTCAATTCTTGAACGGAAACTTAAATTACGTTCGTAACGCCCATTAGTAGAAGCTGCTACGCTTTTCAGATTTGCATCAGAAGCTGATACAGTACCATAAGTACCTTCCAGTCTTAATCCGTAGGCATATTTATAAACAGCGCTTAGATAGACACTGGCATCAAAATTAGTATTTCCTAAACGGTAATCCTTGAGTCCTTTTTTCCCAATACCTGCATTCCCGCCAACATCTGTAAGACAATTCATAGTACCAAGAGATACGCCGCCTTCAAAAGTGAGAGGTGTATCATAGGTATTGTCGTCGTAATAATAATATTGTGCAAAGGTATTTTGAACAAACCCGAACATTAGTACCGCTATTATAACAGTTGCCATTAAAATTATTCTTCTCATAAGTAACCCTTTATTAATTCAAATATAATAATTAACTCAATAGCATGCAACTGTCTTGTCTTGCAAAATAAGCAAATATTATTCCATAAGGCAAAAATAGAGCTTTTTTGAAGTTCCCCATGTTATTTAAGTGTTGCCAAGTACATTTTTTTTATAATAGATACAAATAGGCTTTAGGCCGCATTCCGCACATTTGGGATTTCTTGCAGTGCAGATATACCTGCCATGTAATATCAACCAGTGATGTGCAGTATGAATATATTTTTCAGGGATATTTTTTATCAGTTCTTTTTCGGTTGCTAAAGGTGTTTTTGAATTTTTTGTCAGGCCCAATCGATTACTTACTCTAAAAACATGCGTATCAACAGCCATATTAGGCTGCTCATCTATAACGGAGGTTATAACATTGGCGGTCTTTCGCCCAACACCTGGTAATAACATTAATTCATCGACGGTCATAGGTACTTCGCCGGAAAATTTTTCCTGCAACATGGTAGCCATGCCTATCAAATGTTTTGTTTTGTTATTGGGGTAAGAAATGCTTTTAATGAGTGGAAAAAGGTCATCAAAACTTGCCTTACTCATCCTTTTGGCGTCGGGATATTTTCTGAATATTTCAGGAGTAGTAGCATTTACGCGCTTATCGGTGCACTGTGCAGAAAGAATTACGGAAACTAATAGCTCGAAAGGATTATCGTAGGTTAATTCAGTTTCAGCGTTTGGAGTATGCTGTAGAAAATAATCGATTACAAACTGGTAGCGTTGTTGTTTGGTCATAAATAACATCCTGTAGTTAAACAGCATGTAAATATAGGAAATACGAATAGGGTTTAGATCCTTACGAGTCTAATTAAGCCTATTTAAAGGTCTTTTTCGCATGACTTAAAATGCGATCTATTGCTTCTTTACGAGGCGACAAAAGTGTCACTTTGTTAAGGCTGCTTTTCGCTGATTTAATAGCCTGGTATTCTTGATGAACACGGCTATTATTCTCAATTGCAGTTTTAATTGCAAGCGCTCTTTGCACCATCGTTTCTTTATAAACATATTGCAATAGATCATCTGTTGTTACACTGTCCATTTTTTCTCTTTTGGGTTAAGTTTTATATACAAAATGCAAGCCAAACATACATAGGTGTGACTATAACTTTTAACGTATTATTGAAATTTTTGATGGATGTTAATTCGATATCTCTACTATATAGAAATGTCGAACAGTTCTAGTTGGTCAGGTTTAGGATTAGTTTCAAAAATATCTTCTTTTTACAGAAAATACAAGTGGGTACAAGGATTGATTGGATTAAGACTATAAACGTTTTATAAAAAAAAATATTGTAAAAAAACGAATTATTTATTTGTTAATGAAGGGGATGTAATTATAAAAAGATCCTCATTATCCTTCTTCATTTGGTATTTTTCCCTTGCATATTTTTCAATGGTTTGGGCATTTGTCTTCAACTGTGCAAGTTCATCCTGCGTTTGAGCGATCAATTGATTTAAATGAGCTTCATTTCTTTGTAATTCTCTGTATTTATCCCTCCTATTTAGATCAGAAGGAATATCTTTCGGATCAAAAAAGAACATCCAAGCCAAAAAACAAGTAACTGTTAACAGGTACTTATTAAAAATCCATGATGGTATGTAATTTAGTAGCTTCATTTTAATAAACAATAGTAAAAACAACATGTTTATTAACTAATAATAAACATGTTGTTTTATTTGTATATAATAAGACTATTTACCGAATTTAATTTTTCCTTTTGGATAGATCGCGCTATCACCTAACATTTCTTCAATGCGGATCAATTGGTTGTATTTAGCAACACGGTCAGTTCTTGATGCAGAACCCGTTTTAATCTGTCCGCAATTTAAAGCTACAGCAAGATCGGCAATGGTTGTATCTTCTGTTTCACCACTTCTATGACTCATAATAGTATTAAAACCTGCATTCTGAGCCATGCTAACTGCATCGATCGTTTCAGTTAAGGTACCGATCTGGTTCACTTTAACCAATAGCGCATTTGCAATTCCTTTATCAACCCCTTGTTGTAATCTTTTTACATTCGTAACAAAAAGATCATCACCTACTAACTGAACTTTTTTACCGATAGTATCAGTCAAGTTCTTCCAGCCAGCCCAATCATCTTCAGCCATTCCATCTTCGATACTTGCGATCGGGTATTGTTTAGCCCAGCTTTCCCAGAATTTAACCAATTGGTCGCTGCTCATTTCTTTACCAGAACTTTTATGGAAAACATACTTTTTCTTTTTAGCATCCCACAATTCACTGTTTGCAGCATCCATTGCTATTACAATTTGACTGCCGGTTTTGTAACCTGCAGCTTGTATAGCTGTTAACACAGTTTCGATTGCTTCTTCATTACTTTGGATGTTTGGTGCAAATCCACCTTCATCACCTACGTTAGTACTAAAGCCTTTTTTCTTCAATACACTTTTCAATGCATGAAATATATCAACACCCCAAGATAAACCTTCGCTAAAGCTGGAAGCTCCAACAGGCATTACCATGAATTCCTGAAAATCAATTTTGTTATCAGCATGTGCACCACCATTCAAAATGTTCATCATCGGCATTGGTAATACTCTTGCATTTGTACCACCAATATAACGGAACAAAGGAAGGTTCGCTTCCAAAGCAGCAGCTTTAGCAACAGCCAAACTAACCGCCAACATTGCATTTGCGCCTAATTTACCTTTATTTTCTGTACCATCTAAAGCGATTAGTGCAGCATCAATACCAGTTTGATCAGCTACATCCCAACCTAATAAAGCTTCAGCTATTGTATCATTAACATTTTTTACAGCCTTCAAAACACCTTTACCGCCGTATACTTTTTTATTGTTATCACGAAGTTCTACTGCTTCATGTATACCTGTACTTGCACCACTTGGTACCGCAGCACGACCTAAATGATCGTTCTCAGTTAAAATATCTACTTCAATTGTAGGGTTTCCACGACTGTCTAAAATTTGACGAGCATGAATACTTGCGATGTAACTCATAATTTTTGTTATTGATTTATTGGTTAAGGTTTGATGTTAGGTTACGAAACACTTCCTCGAGAGAACTGCTTTCGCTGTGCAAAGAAACAATGTTCAAGTCGTTTTTCAAACTCAATTCTAATAATTGCTTCCGGATGCCTTCGGGATTGATATTCTGAATCTTAAATTTCGAAGTCTCGGTGGCAATTACATTGCTTACTCCGGGTAAATTTTGCAAAATCTTTATATCAACATTTTCTTTAAACTGTACGATCACTATATGTTTATCAGTAGTGCCATTCTGTAAATTACTAAGCGTATCATCCGCTACGATATTGCCTTTATTGATGATAATTACTCTATCGCAAATGGCTTGTACCTCCTGTAAAATATGTGAGGAGAATAGTACTGTTTTATCCTTTCCCAGCCTTTTTATCACTTCCCTTATTTCAACGATCTGGTTGGGATCTAATCCACTCGTTGGTTCATCCAGTATCAATACTTCCGGATCGTGTATCAATGCGGCGGCTAATCCTACACGCTGTTTGTATCCTTTACTTAATTGTCCTATTTTTTTATTTGCTTCGGGCGTTAAGCCAACAGTCGTAATTACTTCCTGAATTTTTACTTTTAAATTTTTACTGTCAATTTCATGAACACCCGCAACAAATTCTAAATACTCCCTCACATACATATCAAAATATAAAGGATTTGCCTCGGGCAGATAACCGATCTTCTTTTTTGTATTGATTGAACCGGTTGAGACTTTGGTATCACAAACTTCTGCAGAACCTCCATCAGCTTCCAGATAACCCGTTAGTATTTTCATCGTGGTAGATTTACCTGCTCCATTAGGACCAAGAAAACCCACGATCTCGCCCTTACCAACTTTAAATGAAATATCATTTATCGCTTTTTGTTCGCCGTAAATTTTTGTAAGATTGCTAACTGTTATCGACATGTATTGGGTTATTGCACAAAAATAAAAACGCCAGGTTAAAAAACCTGACGCTAAAAGTTAATGTTATTCTTTTTTATCCCCGCCCTGGTTGTTATTATCCGGGTTAGGCTTTGATTGATTTTGTTGTCCGCGGTTTTGCTGGTTACCACCTTGTTGTGGGCCCTGATTTCTATTTTGCGAAGGCCTATTCTGGTTATTCCTGTTTTGATTTGGATTTCTATTTTGCTGATTAGGGTTTTGAGACCTATTCGGCTGATTTGGTCGTGGTTGATTTTGCCCACCACGATTTTGTTGTGGCTGTCCTTGCCCTTGTTGAGGATTCTGATTCCTGTTTTGTGGAGGACGTTGGTTATTTCTATTTTGATTTGGATTCTGCTGACCGCGTTCTCTTTCTCTTCTTTTGCGACTGTCTTTTTCCAAAGTCTTTAAACTGATCTGTCCAACTACATCTGCATATTCCGGTTCTACTTCTTTTGGTTTACCGCTTAATACTTCAACCGGTTCCAGATCATCGGGCCTGATGCCTTCCTTATTTAATGCTTTTATTTTTTTAACTCTTTCGATCGTTAATGGATATTGCTTATTGCTATCCGGCATAGTATACCACATCAAATTACGGAAGATATCTTTCTTTACTAAGAACGCTCTGCTCTTTGCCACTTCAATCACTTCGCAATCATTTGGAAAAAATTGCAAGGCATCCAGGTAAGTATCCAATTCATAATTCAAACAACATTTTAAACGGCCACATTGTCCGCTTAATTTAGTTTGATTGATACTTAAATTCTGATAACGTGCCGCATTTGTATTCACACTTTTAAAATCAGTTAGCCAGGTACTGCAACAAAGCTCGCGGCCGCAACTGCCTATCCCGCCTACCTTTCCGGCTTCCTGCCTTGCTCCGATCTGTTTCATTTCAACCTTTACTTTGAACTCGCTGGCAAATATTTTTATCAGCTCTCTAAAATCAACACGGTCATCTGCGATGTAAAAGAAGGTTGCTTTTCTGCCATCCGCCTGTATCTCTACTTCAGCAACTTTCATTTCTAATTTAAGCTGGCGCGCGATCGCACGACTGCGTATCATTACATCTTTTTCTCTTGCTTTTGTTTCTTTGCATTTTGCAATATCAGATTCCGTTGCCCTGCGTAAGATCTTTTTAATATCAGCGCTTTCTTCTTTGATATTATTTTTCTTCAATTGCAAACGTACCAATTCGCCTGTAAGGTTTACAGAGCCAACATCAAAACCACTTACGCCTTCAACAGCGATCAGATCACCTTTCTCATAAAAGTGAATAGTAGTGTTTTTAAAATAATCTTTTCTGCTACCATTATTGAAAGACACTTCAACAATGCGGCAACCGCTTTCGGGGTCGCTAAAAGGTAAGTTGGCTAACCAATCGTGTACATTCATTCTATTGCAACTTCCCGAGCTGCAGCTGCCATGACTTTGGCAACCGCCTGGTGCGCTGTCTCCCGACCCGCAACTTCCACCGCTTCCACATCCCATATCTTTTTGAATTAATAATTAATAATTGATAATTAATAATGAAGAGAAGGAGAAAAATAGCAGGTGAGTTACTGTTAACTAAAATCGTTATGCAATCTTGATCGAACGCTTATTTTATGATTTTTCAAGATAAGATCATGATAAATTCATAACAATCATGATAATCTGCGTTCCATCTTTTTATAATTCTACAACACGATTTTCAGTAAAAGATTATGCTGACAACAAAAAAAATAATCTTATTTAGTAATACTTTCCGCCACGGCCTTTTCCTCAATTGACCAAAATTAATGAATTGTTACTAATAATATGATAAAGCTTGATAGAGAGGGCATGAAATAACATTTTTGCGTTAGCATTGCGCTCAATATAGTAGCTGGCCTTATCCAGCTCATTGATGATAGCTTCCTGCTGCGGCAAAGAGCATAACTTGTTTAAACGCAGTGCAAAATCTCGCTCATTGCCGGCAATTGACTGCGTATTCTGCGGGTCATCGCCAATGGCATTTAAACGTACAGCCTGCTCCAGCAAGTGAATAAAATATTTAACAAATTGCTTCTGCTTTTCCCTTCCTTGTTTGCTGATATCATCGATCCATTTCACCTGCGCTACCGGACCGCCTTTTAAAATAGCGTTTAACCACTCGCGTAACAGCCCCTGCCAATCATCTTCAGCAGTTTGTAATAAATGTAGTGCTTCGCGGTAATTGCCTTCGCTTAAGGCTGCAACTTGTTGCGCCCTTTCAGGAGCAAGGTCCTGCAGCTCTAGTGCCGTTTCAACTTCTTTATTTGTTAGTAATGGAATTTTTACAAGCTGTGTTCTGGAGATGATCGTTTGCAAAATTTGTTCTTCATTCTCTGCCACCAAAAGAAATAAAGTATTTGGTGGTGGTTCTTCGATCAATTTTAATAATTTGTTTCCTTCCTTACCTAAAAATTCCGGTAGCCACATGATGAGTATCTTGTATTCACTCTCAAAACTTTTTAAATTCAGCTTGCGAATAATATCGTTGCACTCCGTCGCAGTGATATTTCCCTGCTTATTTTCTGCTCCGATGAATTGCAACCAATCATATACATTTGCGTAAGGCGTTACGTTTACGAACTCTCTCCATTCTTTAATATAATCAGTACTGATAGGTTTATCGCCGGATTTTCTTGGAATAACCGGATACGAAAAATGAATATCAGGATGTACCAATTCATTCGCTTTTAAACAAGCGGCACAAATACCGCAGGCATCTGTTGCTGTTAAAGAATCTTGTACAGTTGTGACAGGTTCATCATCACCGAACATGCTTGCTGAGCCGGCTTTTGGCTTTGGTTTACCACCGGTGTTTTCGCAAACAATATATTGTGCAAATGCCATTGCCAATGATAAAGATCCGCTGCCCTCTTTTCCTAAAAACAATAAAGCATGACTCAAACGATTGTGCTGGATCATTTGTGCCAATTGTCCTTTTACTTCTGCCTGACCTATTATATTTTTAAACTGCATTGACTCTTTCGGAATTATAATTTGCTGGTGATAGAATCACTCATGGGAGTAACCCTGCTATCGAATTTCGCGATCAGGTTTCCTTTTTCATCCAATAAAAATTTATTGAAGTTCCAGGTGATCGTTGCATCCATTACGCCATTCTCTGATTTGTTGGTTAACCATTTATAAATAGGTGCAATATCTTTCCCTTTAACATCAATTTTTGCTGCCATTGGAAAAGTTACACCATAATTTTTTGTACAAAATTCCCTGATCTCTGAATTGGTTCCCGGCTCCTGGAACAAGAAATTATTTTCGGGAAAACCAACGATCACTAAACGATCCTGGTACTTTACATACAGCTGTTGTAATTCTGCATACTGTTTTGTAAAACCACATTTCGATGCCGTATTTACGATCAATATTTTTTTGCCTTTAAATGCAGCAAAGTCGATCGTATCGCCGCTTAAGCCGGCCACTTTAAAATCATAGATCGTTTTTGCAGTCTGCATTGGTACTGCATTATTCGTTGGTATTTTTTTAGCCGGTACTGAAAAAGAAAGTAACGCTGTTATTGTTGCTAATACTTTGTTCATAATAAAAAATATAAAAGTTGATTATAAAAATATTTGTCTCACAAAGGTATTTCTAATTATTGTTTTTCGTAACAGCCAATATCTGTAATACCGTTAATTATTCGTGCATTATTATCCAGGTCTGTTGGGAATGCTGTGTTAGTACCCTTATCAATACCCGGCGCAGATACATTTGTAGTATGGAAATTATACAAGTTATCGGTCGGATCGATATTATCAAAGATCGGGTTCGTTTCAATAATAGCCAATGTATCTGTATTGGCGGGTTGATTTGTTACACTATATATGCAATGGCTTAATAAAACATTGAATGTATTACTACCCTGCTTATTGACTGTTACTTCATCAGGTATACTGCCATCTCCCCAAAAAATACAATTAAGAAATGTAGCAGATAAGCTATTTATAATTGTTGCCGATGAATCTGTATTAGAAACCTGCAATACGGGTGTTTTATGTTCGATAAATGAATTGCCATAAGCCGCGACTGTGCAATTGGTGAAATTATAAATGCCTCCGCTATTGATAACAATATTGCTTCCGCAATTGCTTATTAAACTGTTATCCATATTTATACTGGCATTGTTACAAACTATGCCATAATTGAACGCATTATCAATGATGCATTGGTGCAAGGTTAATTTTGGATTGGCATTCGTTGATAAGCTATCTACTTCAATTCCCTGGTTGGCATTTTTTATTAGTGCGAATGTTAAAACATTATCAACGCTGCTATGATAAAAATAAATACCCGGCCAACTTGCTGGAAGGTCCTTATAACTTTCATCCAGCCGATCACCGGTAAAAACAACTGAATCTTGCTTGGTTCCATTCACTTTCAATGTTCCGTTCACTAAAAACGGTGCATTGGCATGGGAGTAGATCCTGCAGCCCTGCTGAATCGTGAGCGTATCGCCGGTATTGACTGTCAGACTTCCCAATATCACATATGGCAGATCGTTTGTCCAGCTCGTATCTGCATTGATTATTTTGTTATTGAAGAAATGAGCATTTTGTCCGTACGCTTGTAATTGCACATATTTGTTGGTGCCATTATAATTAATAAGAATGCTATCGCTTTCAATAAAAGGTGTATTGGCATTATTCGGATTGATATTTACCGTAACAAAAATATAAATACTATCATTCGCGGCTACAGTAATATTATCAACTTCTGATGAAGGATCACCATTGATATTTATTTTAAAGGCAGAAGCACTGCCTCCCATTAATTTCACTTTACTCAATAAGAGTTTCTGATTGTTATTATTAAAGACTTTAAAAAACTGTGTGATAGAACCAACACTTGTAAAAACAGTATCAAACTTAAGCGAATCATTATATAAACTGGTACTTACCGAAGCATTACTGCTTGTGATAAAAGAATCTTTTTTACACGCACAAAGCAATATGCAAAATGCGAAAGGCAATAAGAATATCTTTAAGTGTTTTACCATTGTACCTCAAATGTACTTTATATTATTTTGCTGCAAAAGCTACCGTTGCAATGCTGAGTTTTACGTTATCGCATTGTAAAATACTAGTACCCGCGGCTTCGAGTGTTGCGCCGGTTGTTAATACGTCATCTACCAATAACAAATGTTTGCCGGTTAGTGCAGCAGGATCTTTTATTATAAAACTTCCTGTAACATTTTCCCAGCGCTCGATCCTGCTTTTACGCGTTTGTGTATGGGTGGCATATTGCCGGCTCACATTATTATTGATCACAGGAATATTCATCGCCAGCGCCATTCCTTTACAAATAACAGCGGCCTGGTTATAGCCACGCCTGTGTTGCTTATCAGCATACATTGGCAATGGCACTAATCCATCGACATCTGTAAACCTGTTACTGTTCAATAAACTATTACCCACCATTTCTCCTAAATACATTCCGATAGCTTGGTTACTTTTATATTTTAATTGATGCATCAGCTCCTGCACCATGGACGATTTTGAAAAATAGAACTCGCTATGTGCTGCAGCTAAAGGAATTCTTCCCCAGAATATTTTCTCTACCTGGTTGTTGGCATGTTGCGCATAATTAGTGTGCGGCAATGTGTTGATACATTTTAGGCAGAGTAAATTGTTTTCATCCAACAGGTCGCTTCCACAGCCGGTACAAATATGCGGATAGAAAAGATGCAGCAGATCGCTCAGTGCGTTTTTTAGTTTCATAGGATAACAATTAATGGTAAATTATTAATGGTAAATGGTAAACGGATAGAGCTATTATTTGATTTTACTTTTTGGTTTTCGCTTTTGACTTAAAACAAATATTGATAAAGTTCTTCAACCTTTGCTAATGATATTATTTCGATATTGAATTTTAGTTTGCTTAAAGATTTGCTATTGTATTTACTGACGATGATCTTTTCGAAACCTAATTTTTCTGCTTCTGCAATTCTTTGTTCTACCCGGTTAACTGCTCTTATCTCGCCACTTAATCCTACTTCACCTGCAAAACAAACGTGTTGACTGATCGGCATATCTTCATAACTACTTAATAAAGCAGATACCATTGCGAGATCGATAGATGGATCTTCTACTTTTAAACCTCCTGCGATGTTGATAAATACATCCTTCATTCCAAAGTGAAAACCGCCTCGCTTTTCCAAAACTGCCAGTAATAATTGCAGCCTTCTCAAATCAAACCCGCTGACTGTCCTTTGTGGCGTACCGTAAACACTTTGTGTTACAAGTGCTTGTGCTTCAATTAGTAATGGACGCATTCCTTCAATAGTGGCGGCTATGGCAATTCCGCTTAGTTGTTCTTCTTTCTGCGTGATCAGTATTTCGCTGGGGTTGCTTACGGCTCTCATCCCTGTTCCTGTCATTTCATAGATACCTAATTCTGCAGTTGAACCAAAACGATTCTTTAAGGTTCTTAAAATACGATACATATAGTTGCGGTCTCCTTCAAATTGTAGTACCGTATCTACCATATGTTCTAAAATTTTGGGGCCTGCTATGTTCCCATCTTTAGTAATATGCCCTATTAAAAAAACCGGTGTGTTTGTTTCTTTTGCAAAGCGTTGTAATTCTGCAGCGCATTCTCTTATCTGGCTAACACTACCCGGACCGGATTCTACAAACGGAGATTGTAATGTTTGTATCGAATCAACAATGATCAATTGTGGTTTTAATTTTTTTATTTCCTGAAAAATTGTTTGTGTATTTGTTTCTGTCAGTAAATAAAATTGTTCGCTTTTTATACCTACCCTGTCGGCGCGCATTTTAATTTGTTGTTCACTTTCTTCTCCGCTTATGTATAAAGTAGTAATATCATTTAGTTGTAATCCAATTTGTAAAAACAAAGTTGATTTACCAATCCCCGGTTCTCCTGCAACCAATACAATACTACCCAGCACTATACCTCCGCCCAATACCCTATTGAGTTCTGCGTCATTGGTTACAATTCTTTTTTCTTCTGCACTACTAACATCAGCAATAGAAATTGTTTTTAATTTTCCTACACCGTTGTATTCTTTCCAATCATCTTTTTCTTTTTTATCGGAACCTTTCACAATTACTTCTTCAACGAATGTGTTCCATTGATCACAGTTGGGACACTTGCCTACCCACTTAGCACTTTCATATCCGCAGTTCTGACAAAAAAAGGAAGTTTTAGTTTTACTCATCTGTAAATGTAAAATAAAATGTTCGACGTACGATGTTTGATGTACGATGTTAAAAAGTCATTATAATTTTCTCTTTATGAGATGTTGATAGAAAAAAATAAACGGAATAGAAAAGAGAAAAGTAGTTTTTAGAGTAGTGATCATCGTACGTCGTATATCTGATATCGTACATTGCCTCAGAAGTTGCTATAAAGTAAAAGGGTTAGCATTTCTGCTAACCCCGTTACTTACTAACCCATTAAATTCTATTGCTAAATTACTATTTACGCCAACATAAAAAAATAAATTTTGAACGATGTTAATAAGTTTATAGCATGAAATACGTCCCATTTTAACAAAAAATAACAATTATAACACATTGATATACATTTATTTATGAGCCTATTTTCAATATTTGCCTAACTCAATTAAGAGACAATAATTTAACAAGAAAAAAAATAATCGGATAAACATATTAAATTAATTAATAATTAATAAATTGGACAAAAATGGATGTATTATGCTTAGAAAAACCTTTCCTATTTTGACGGCTACTCTAAAAATATTGTATTATTTTCGCAACCTAAACCTGACTAACACATTATATGTAAATAAATTACATGTAAATTATTTTCGCTCATTTACCATAAATTGTGTCATAAATAAAGTTTCTACATATGAGTTTTACCAATTTTACTGTCCCATACCCCATAAATGAGAACTATACTAAGAAAATATCCTACTTTTCGATGGAATTTGCGGTTCACCAGCCACTTAAGATCTATAGTGGGGGTTTGGGCTTCTTATCAGGCTCTCATATGCGTAGTGCCTATGAGTTGAAACAAAACCTGGTAGGAATTGGTATTTTATGGAAATACGGCTACTATGACCAGTCGCGAAATGCTGACCAGACCCTTCAGGTTCAGTGGAACGAAAAAATATACAATTTTTTAGAAGATACCGGTATCAAGTTCCAAATTGATATCCATGACCACCCGGTTTGGGTAAAAGCGTACTATTTGAATCCTGAGACGTTTAAGAGCGCTCCTTTATTCTTATTAAGTACAGACTTACCGGAAAACGATTACGTATCTCAAACCATCACACATCGTTTATATGATGCCAACGTAGCTACCAAAGTAGCGCAGTTCATTTTATTAGGTGTTGGCGGTGCTAAATTAATGGACGAAATAAATTTCAATCCAGATCTATATCATTTAAATGAAGCACATGGTATTAGTGCTGCCTTCTATTTATATAGAAAATTCAACAGCTTTGAAGAAGTTAAAAAACGCTTAGTATTTACTACACATACACCTGAAGAAGCAGGCAATGAAAAACATGATATCAATCTTTGTCTGAAGATGGGTTACTTCTGTAACATTCATATCGATGATGTAAGAAAAATGACGGGTATTAATGATGATGAATTTAATCATTCACTGGCAGCGCTACGATTTGCTAAATTAGCGAATGGCGTTTCTCAATTACATGGAGAAGTAAGCAGACAAATGTGGAACAAGTATCCGAATATCTGCGAAATCAAAGCCATCACTAATGCGCAGAACTGGACCTACTGGGCAGATAAACAAATGTACAGGGCAAAAGACGAGAATAATGATTATGCATTCGACGATAGAAAATGGTTCCTGAAAAAAAGAGCATTGGAGATTGTTGCTGACCAGACAGGAAAAGTATTGGACCCAAATGTATTGACAATTGTTTGGGCACGCCGTTTTGCCGGGTACAAAAGGGCCGAATTATTAACACGTGATCATCGCCGTTTCGAATCTTTATTAAGCAATACAAAATATCCGGTACAAATTATCTGGGCGGGTAAACCTTATCCATTAGATTACCCGGCTATCAGTGATTTTAATTACTTAGTGCATTTAAGCAAACAATATAAAAATGTTGCTGTGTGTATCGGTTACGAATTAGCCCTGAGCAAACGTTTAAAGCAAGCTTCGGATATTTGGTTGAACAATCCAAGAGTTCCAAGAGAAGCAAGTGGTACAAGTGGTATGACAGCTGCTATGAACGGCGCTGTAAACTTTAGTACCAATGATGGTTGGATATGCGAGTTCATTAACCAGGGTAAAAATGGCTGGGTAGTACCACCAATTGATTATTCAAAAGTTAATATACAGGAGCAAGATGAATATGATCTTAATCAATTGTACGAGATCCTTGAAAAACAAATACTACCAACTTATTACGATAACAAACAAGGCTGGAGAGATATTGTAAAAACAGGTATGCATGATGTTCGTTATCATTTTGACAGCAACAGGATGGCTGATGAGTATTACAAAATATTATACGTATAAACCAACTACACTTTATAAAAGGTCCTGATCGAAAGTCGGGACCTTTTTTATTAGGGATGAACCGATTGGCTGACAATCTCGTTAATTATGCTATGTATAGAACAATTCTTTTTCTTTCCGTCTTTTGTTTACTGGCTTCCTGTAGTAGCGGAGAAAATAATATAGTTATGAATGATACTTTAGCACCCGGAGAACACAGCTATCTGGCCTTAGGAGACTCTTATACAATAGCACAATCTGTTCCTTCAACAGAAAGCTATCCGGTTCAGACAGTATCTATCTTATCAGCAGAAAATATAAAATTTACAGCCCCTGAAATAATTGCAAGAACAGGTTGGACAACAGCTGATCTATTAGACAAGATCAATTCCTCGCCACCACAACGATCATCGTATGATATCGTTACTTTATTGATCGGCGTAAATAATCAATACCAGCATTTATCTGAGGAACAATATAAAATTGAGTTCACTACTTTGTTGAACAGGGCCATTCAATATGCGCACAATGAAAAGAAAAGAGTAATTGTTTTATCGATACCCGATTATAGCGTAACACCTTTTGCAGCGGGATCGGAAACTGTTTATATCGCGCAGCAAATAGATCTTTTTAATGAGATCAATAAAACTATAGCATTGGAGAAAGGTGTTAATTACCTTGATATAACTAATTATACAAGAGTAAGTACTGATCGTTCACTGGTAGCTTTTGATGGCTTGCATCCTTCGGGCAAGGAATATGCCATCTGGTCGAAAGACCTTGCAGCAAAGATCAGTTCCATACTAAAGTAGACACAAAAAAGGGCCACTATAAATAGCAGCCCAATACCTTTATTAAACAGTTTATTAGATCAGTTTAACGTTAACGGCATTCATACCTTTTTTGCCTTCTTGCAAATCGAATTCAACGCGATCGCCTTCTTTAATGTCATTGATTAATCCGCTAACATGTACGAAAGTTTCTTTGTTAGAATCATCATGCTTGATAAATCCGAATCCTTTTTCAGAATTGAAAAACTTAACGGTGCCTTGTGTTTTGTCCATTGTAAATTTGTATTGTATTAAATATAAGTCGCAAATATATGGATTTATTTTCAATATATATAAAACTCTTAGGATGGTCTATTTTTTAACAAAATCCCCCGTATTCTGCAGAATCCAATTAGTTTAGCTATTCCGGCCGAAAAAGATTAACTTCGCAAAAATTATTTCAATGATAAATGATGTTATTGCCAAATTTGTAGAAGGTGGACACCTTGCTAAAAATGCTGTTAAAATAGAATTTAAAAAGAGAAATACCATCTTAGGAATATTCGTACAATCTCCTGATTATGAAGACCTAAAATCTAAAAATTTCTGGCGCATTGTATCTGAAACTAATATCGCTGAATGGAAACAATCTCAGGATAATAAGTTAGCTAAGATCTTCAGCGGAGCTGAATTTAACCGCCTTACACTTCCTAAAGTTCCTGCTGCCACTACTTAATATTTCTTTTTGAAAGATTTTTTAGTGTAAGTATTCAGGGTGCATATTTTCTTGTTTTATTTCAAGTCAGTACACTATAATAATGCACCTACTCAGCAATGAAGTAATATTGCAATTGTAATTTTTTCCCATGCGTTATTATATTATAGCCGGAGAGGCAAGTGGCGATCTACATGGCAGTAATTTGATAAAAGAATTACAGCGGCTTGATGCCCGGGCAGATTTTCGCTGCTGGGGTGGAGACAAAATGCAATCAACTGGCGCTACCCTCGTAAAACATTTCCGTGACCTTGCTTTTATGGGTTTTGTTGAAGTACTAAAGAACCTCAAAACAATTTTTCGCAACCTCGCTTTTTGCAAAGAAGATATTACCGAATACAAACCCGATGCACTTATCTTGATAGATTATCCGGGATTTAACCTGCGCATATCTGAATGGGCAAAAGAACAGGGTTATAAAGTGATCTATTATATTTCTCCGCAAGTATGGGCATGGAAAGAGAACAGGGTTAAATCGATCAAACGCTGCGTTGATAAAATGCTGGTGATATTGCCCTTCGAAAAAGCCTTCTATGAAAAGTGGAACTACAAAGTAGAATATGTTGGACATCCTTTAGTAAAAGTGATCGATGATTTTAAAGCACAATCTTCCAATCATCAGCAATCAAATAAAATAGCTGTACTACCCGGCAGCAGAAAACAAGAAATATTGACCAAGCTTCCGATCATGCTGGAAGTATCCAAATCATTTCCCGATCATCAATTTGTTGTTGCAAAAGCACCAGGTGTTGAGAATAGTTTTTATACAGAGTTGTTATCGCCTTACACAAACGTTTCATCCGTTGTAAACAAAACATATGAATTGTTAAGTGAGGCCAGAGCAGCGCTGGTAACCAGTGGCACTGCTACTTTAGAAACAGCTTTATTTAATGTGCCGGAAGTGATCTGTTATAAAGGAAGCAATATTTCTTACCAGATCGCTAAGCGTTTGATCAAAATAAAATACATCTGCCTGGTGAACCTTATTATGGATAAGGAAGTGGTGAAAGAATTAATTCAAAATGAATTAACTATTGAAAATGTAACGAAAGAATTAAAAGATATTTTATACAATACCCAAAAGCAACAACAGCTACAGGAAGATTACTCTGCATTAAAGAATCTATTGAGCCAGGGCGGCAATGCCTCTGCCAATGCAGCAAAGAGCATTTATGACTTTCTTGCTTAACTCCTTATTAATTTTACGGCAAGTATTATCATCGCCACAATAAATAACAAAATAGAGATGCGGTTAATGCCATGCATCGCTTTTGTAAAACTATTCGGTTTATAATCCGGATCTTTTTTTACGATGAACAGGTACTGTCCTACTTGTTTTAAAATGCCCATAATGGTTTAGCGTTTTATAGTTGTAAGATACCAAATAATGGTTAATTGTAAATGATAAATGGTAAATGTGAAGTTTATGCCTTGGGTTGATTTTTGTATTTTGGGTTTTGTATTTTGAAACAAGATATCTTTGCACGCATGAAATTAAGCGCTGTTATTTTTGATATGGATGGTCTGCTCATTGACTCAGAACCTTTATGGAACGAGGCTGCAGACGAAATTTTTCAACGATATGGGTTTAACCTTACTCCACAGCAACATGCGCTTACAACCGGATTGCGCATAAGGGAATATGTTATCTGGTGGTTCACATTTTATAAGATCCCTTTAGAGCTGGCACCTGTTGCGCAAAAAGACATTACCGACAGAGTGATCGAAAAAGTTTTATTAAAAGGCCGCGCATTACCCGGCGTTTCTCATATCCTTAATTTTTTTATTGCGCGCAAATTCAAGATCGGATTGGCTACTTCATCAGGACAAGAACTCATCGATGTAGTAATAAAATATTTAGGTATTCAGGATCATTTGCAAGCCATTGCGTCTGCAGATAAATTACCATATGGAAAACCTCACCCACAAGTATACCTCGATTGTGCCCAATTATTAGATGTGGACCCTGTTGAATGTATTTGCTTCGAAGATTCTTTTAACGGAATGATAGCAGCTAAAGCAGCAAGAATGAAATGTGTTGTAGTACCTGCCCAGCATCAGTTACAGGATTTAAGGTGGAACGCTGCTGATCTAAAAATAACTTCTTTGCAAAATTTTAATGACCTGTTGATGCAAACACTTTAATGGTTAATTGTAAATGGTAAATGATAAATGTAAGTACTTCAAATAATTAACGCGCTTTGCGTTTAACATTTACAATTACTTAGTTGTCTTAAATGTTTTGTTCACCTGCTTCAAGTGTTTTTGTAGCATTTCTTTTAGCTGGCGCTTTACAATTTCTCCCATTGTTTTGCAGCGGGTAAATACGGTTGTTTCGAAATGCTCATTTAATTCTTCCCGCAATATTTTTACTTTGTAGTTCTCGGATATTTCATCTTTTGTCATGATGTTCAAGAGTGCCATCAATCTTCTGCGGGAAGCCACTACCCTGTATGTCATGGTATTGTGTTCTTCCATTTGGTATTGGGAGATCACTTCTTCATTTAAATTTTTAAGTACATTTTCAACAAATTCGAAATTCTCTTTGTAGAACTGCGGCAGGTATAAATTCTTTTTGCCTTCATAACTCTGCTGGTCAAAATCAATGGCGCGAATACGGTATTGATAGTCTTCAATATCCGGCGTAATATCTACCACAAAATTATAACTGCGCATATCGCCCAACAATCTTGCAAAACATCTTTCATTAAACTTGACAAACTCTTTTGCCAAACGAATTTTATTTGTTTCGGGAAGATCGAAATAATCTTTCAAAAAAATATCACCCGGGATTCCGGGAATATGCTCTTCCACCAAAGTATTTTTATTGCACAAAAAAGTAATGCGATTAGGTGATAACATATGTTCCAGCTCTAATCCATAAATACGCGATGCATCTGCCAGCTTCACATAATAATGATCGTAATTATCATTTACTTTATTTACTACTCTTATTCTGAAAGGGACACTGTTGCCAAATTCACAGAAATCAATGCGATCGATATCCAAATGATTCGCATAACTCAGGTCGCCTTCGGTTTTTAAAATGGCATATGTTTTAATCAATGCTTCTTTTAAAAACTCCATTTCTTTCAGGTCATAAATAGCCGTTTCCCAATGCGTGATCTTTCCTTTCTTATCTTTTAATGCATTGGCGTAGCGATAATTCAACAGGTCTTTATAATTGATGGGCAATTCTATATCCCGATCGTGCTTTTGCAAATAGCTGCGCAACCCTTCGCTTACCGGAAAAGGGTCTTTCTTCATCATCGGCCTGTCTATTTCCTTAGAGAGCCTTGCGTTTATAAGTTCGCTGAATTGCATGGTGCAAAGGTAACACTTACTGATAAGTGTTCAAACAGACGCTATGCTTTCGTAAATTTGTAATAAACCGTACAGACATGTTCAGGCATAGAGGCAAAAGGCGCACACTAGTGCACAATATAAAACTAGCATCGCTGCTTTCTTTTGTTGCGGGCTGTGTTAATGTGATCGGTTTCTTCTCCATAGAGCGTCTTACAACAAATGTAACCGGGCATTTTGCTTTTTTCGCCCATGAAGTTATTAAGCGAAATTATAGTGAGGCAGGTATTTATCTTTTGTATATTTTTTCCTTTTTCTTCGGTGCTTTTGTTTCTAATTTTTTGGTTGAAACTGTTGTAAGAAAAAAGATACGATACATCAATGTTATTCCTGTGACTATAGAAATCATTATTTTAGTTTCCATCGCTGTCTTAAGTCATACGGCTGTTATACAAAACGCCAATCTTATTGCCTGCAGCCTCTTATTTGCAATGGGTTTACAAAATGCACTGGTTACAAGCATTTCCAATTCTGTAGTACTAACAACACATTTAACGGGTTTGTTTACCGACCTGGGAATTGAAATATCTCAATTATTCTTTTATAAAAAAGAGGA
>Ga0206961_1063_pt1 | contig 28431 bp, 20 predicted proteins | sample Alteio_BWOrgHeat_30_FD_153238 | JGI IMG/M metagenome (GOLD analysis project Ga0206961, IMG submission 153238) | Enriched cells from forest soil in Barre Woods Harvard Forest LTER site, Petersham, Massachusetts, United States -... | ecosystem: Environmental > Terrestrial > Soil > Temperate forest >...
AAAGTTTACGGTATCGCATCATCAGCTTCTGCAAAACACGATAGAAGCGATGCATTTGCTGCAGTAAAAGAAGAGATCAAAACATTCTTGGGTGAAGAATTACCGGCAGAAGACAAAGCATTGATCGGTCATTATTATGGCGAATTACAATACAATGTTGTACGTGATATGATCTTAACTGATAGAAAACGTTTGGATGGCAGAGGTACAGAAGATATCCGCGCTTTAAGCATGGAGATCGATACATTACCAACACCGCATGGTTCTGCATTATTTACAAGAGGAGAAACACAATCATTAACGACTGTTACTTTAGGTACGCCTTTAGATGAGTTGTTGGTTGAAAGTGCTTTCAAATCTGATTATACAAAATTCATCCTGCATTATAATTTCCCTCCATTCTCAACGGGTGAAGTGAAAATGATGCGTGGTGTTGGCCGTCGTGAAGTTGGTCATGGTAACCTGGCAATGCGTTCATTGAAAAAAATGATGCCTGGATCTGAATACCCTTACACTGTTAGAGTAGTAAGTGACATTCTTGAATCAAATGGTTCTTCTTCAATGGCTACAGTTTGTGCCGGTTCATTAGCATTGATGGATGCAGGTGTACCTTTAAAGAAACACGTTAGTGGTGTAGCAATGGGCTTAATTGCAAAAGAAGGCCAGTTTGCTGTATTGACTGATATCTTAGGTGATGAAGATCATTTAGGTGATATGGATTTTAAAGTTACCGGAACAAGAGATGGTATTTGCGGTGTACAAATGGATATTAAAGTAGATGGTTTAAGCATGGACATTATGCGCCAGGCTTTATCTCAAGCTAAGCAAGGTAGATTACATATTCTTGATGCAATGTATGCATGTGTTGCAGGACACAGAGATGATGTTAAACCACATGCTCCGAGAATGGTTAAATTAACGATTGATAAAGAATTTATCGGTGCGGTTATCGGGCCCGGCGGTAAGATCATACAAGAAATTCAACGCGAGACCGGTGCTACAGTGAATATTGAAGAAGTAGGCAACTTTGGTGAAGTGAGCATTTTCTCTCCACAAAAAGAGAGTCTTGATAAAGCAGTAGCATGGGTTAAAGGTTTAGTAGCAGCACCGGAAGTTGGCGCTACTTACGAAGGAACAGTTAAGAGCATTAAAGAGTTTGGTGCGTTCGTAGAATTCTTACCTAAAAAAGAAGGCTTACTACACATCAGCGAAATAAGCTGGAAACGTTTAGACAGCATGGAAGGTATCTTCAAAGAAGGCGATAAAGTAAAAGTAAAATTACTTGAAGTTGATCCACGCACAGGCAAATTCAAATTGAGCAGAAAAGTATTGATGCCAAAGCCTGAAGCGCCAGCTAATAACTAAATTGTTCAATAGATAAATTGTTTAATTGTTATTACAAGAGAATAATTGAATTAGAAATATATTTGCACTCCGAAGATCTTTTCTTCGGAGTTTTTTTATTGCCGGCTTATTGCTTTAATCTATCAACCGAACAACAATTAAACAATAAAGCCATTAAACAATCAACCAATGAATTACCTGCAATTTGATTTTGAAACCGATACTCCTGAAGAAGCAGATCAGCTAATAGCCTTATTAAGCGAACAGGGTTTCGAAGGCTTTGAAGAAACAGAAAACTTTTTAAAAGCATTTATTCCTGAAACGATATTTAGTGAAGAAGCTTTTGAGCTGGTAAAAGATATGTTGCCAACATTCCGCTATACAAGATCTACCGTAGAAAATATTAACTGGAACGAAAAATGGGAACGTGATTTTGAACCCGTTATTGTTGATAATTGGGTTGCCATCCGAGCACATTTTCATCAGGCAATATTTAATGTGCGACATGAAATAATCATCACACCAAAAATGAGTTTTGGTACGGGCCATCATGCAACCACTTATTTGATGGTGCAACAAATGGAATCGATCGATTTCAGAGAAAAAACAGCGATCGATTTTGGAACAGGAACGGGCGTGCTAGCGATATTGGCAGAGATGGTAGGTGCAACAAAAGTTTTAGCGATCGATAATGACGAATGGAGCATCAACAATGCCAAGGAAAATGTTGAGCTAAATCATTGCACAAAAATTACGGTTGAATTGCAGGATGCGATGCCGGCAACAGAAAAGTACGATGTTATTTTAGCGAACATCAACCTGAATGTGATCCTTGCAAACCTTACAGCAATAAACTTGGCCTCTAAATCGGGGACTAAAATATTATTAAGCGGATTTTTAAAGCAAGATGAAGACGCTATCAAATTTGGATTATCTCAACACGGATTAAAATATGTTTCAACTTTTCAAAGAGGAGAGTGGATCATGATCATTGCGGAGGCTTAATCTTATTCTGCCTTTTTTGTATGAATCTTAATTCTGCCATTATCTTTGATTTTATGCGAAGAAATATCTGACGACAGCTTTGCTTATTTAATCAAAAGCTTGCATTCTCAATTCGGTGAATTAGATTTCAGTAATTTATCTGGCAATAAAATTGGAACTTTAATTGAGAATAAAAAATTATTGCTTTCAGAAAATAATTATGAAATACTAAAGGAACATTTCAACGGATATCATTTATTACTAATAGAACAAAATCCAAGTGTTTTTATCGAAGCTCAAAAAAGCTACTCGATAGATAAAGATGATTGCATCTATTTATTAGAGTCCACTATATTAACAACTGACGAAAAAGTTAAAGTCATTCAAAATGAATATGAATTGATACTTGTGCACAATGAATTATGTGATATAGTAATAGATATCTTATGCAAGTATCAATACATTCCTATAGATTTTATAATATTAAAAGGAATAATTACTAATTCATATTCAGACGAATATTTTCTTATATTTTTTGCTAAAAAATTTAAAAGACTAAAATTTAAGATCGCTTCCCTTTTATAGTCATCTGGTTTAAGGTTTTTAATTATATTCTCTATTTTATTTAGTTCTAAATTGAATTCTAGCGGTTCTCTATGTTTATTACTTAGTATGAATTTTTTATCTATTTTACTTAATCCTCCTTCATAAAAAAATGATATGTAATCATAATAATTTTCATCTATATATCCTTCCTGTAATAGATACCAAAGTAACTTCTCCTTACGGATTTTGTCATATTGGGGTGGGAATTCGACACTTTCCTCAATCATTTTCTTTAAAGACCAAAATTTTGTTTCTCTTTTTTCTTCTTGGAGTTTTTCTAGTCCTAATTTTAGTTCATTAATTCCATTATCATTTTTTAACTTTATATAGCTCTCTCTTACTGCATATGATTTGTTCGGATTAACGCTTTTTTCTATCTCATTAAATCCAGGTCCGCTAGCTGCCATTACTCTATTATAAGTGTCATTATAGCTATATTCTATATTATCACTTTTTTGAAATATTTTAAAAATCTCATCATCTTTAACTTGACTAAACGAATATTCATTTCCTTCTAATCTTATAGCGATGGCTTTTGGATATTTTTCTAAAAACATTTCTATGTAAATTGTTCTTAGTTCTTTTACGTCTGTAATACTAATATTTTCAATCTCTTTTATTTTGACAGAAATTGCGTTTATTTTTTTATCAATTTCATTTATTTGTAATTCAACTGCATGATTTTTATTTGTAAATACATCATAAACCATTCCTTTGTTTATATGTAAATTCTCAAAATCATCGGGATAGAAATTTTTGTAAACGATAGTAGCCATTAAACTGTTATACTTTAGATCAATGGAATTTAACTTGTCCTTATATATTAGGAATTCATTGCAAATATTTTTCAATAATCTCATATCATCAATAAATAGAGAAATATCATTAATAAACTCTTCTGAGAGTTTATTACTATCTGCAGTATGTTTATTAATTATTTCGACCTTTTCTAAAAATTTCTCTACTGAATTTGAGGTATTGATTACAGGGATAACAGGGATTATAAAATCAAAAAATTTGGTGCGACTTTTATCTTTGAACATATCGTCTTTTACCGCATAAATAAAGACAATATGCCTGCTAATTTGTTTTGAACTGTTTATTAGTAAATTTAATTCTCGAAGTTTTGTAAAGATTTCAGGTTCTTTAAACCTGTCAAGATCTTCAATAATTACAACATTAAATTTGGTAGCTTCAAAGAAGTATAATATTTCGTCTAGATGCTTGTTTAATATGGAAGAGTCGTCTTTACTCAAATCAAACTCCCCATCTTTTAAATTTATTTTGGTTAGCTTTAAATTGTATAATATCCCTATTAATAATGAGATTAAGTATACAACACCTATAACTGCTATAATAAGTACTGAATATTTAATTGTTGCTGTAATTAAATCAGGTTTATTTGACCAAATACTGAAGCTTTTTAAATAATTGGATTTGAATAATTTAATTATTGATACTAACCATAAGAACCAAAATAATGTAAGTAAGATTAGTTGACTTAGCTTTAAATTTCTGATCCTTTTGAAGCGTGAATGAAGAAGCTTACTTTGTTTCTCCTTGTAAAATATTTGCTGTAAAATGCTTAATTCTATTAATTGATTACTAGCAATATCAGGCTCGGGGTTATTGCCTTCTTGTTTTTCAAGTTTCTCGTTAAAAGAAGCTAGAGAGATATTTAGGTATTTGTAAGATTTGTAATCGTTTTGAAATTTCTTTAGAATGCTACTTTTCCCTGATCCATATGGTCCAGTCAGTGCTATATTATTTATATTTTCATTCTCTAATGCCCATTTTATTGCATTTGAGTAAGTTCCGTCATCATTTAAATTGATTGTAGGGCTTAAATCTTCAAAATAATTTTCTCTTAAATTTTGTTTTTTACTATTAAGCCATGTTACTATCTTTTTTGATTTTACTAATAAAAATTCTATTGTTAGTTGAATTACTTTTTTAAAGTGAGGTTTAATTTTAATTTTTTTTAAATGCTGGAATATTTTATTAAATAGTATTCCTAACATAAATAATGTAATTGCAGCAGCTAGTAATATATAGAAATAAGTATGCATAGGGGATTTTATAAAGAATTTTACCCAAGATAAATAAAAAATTTCAACTTTTCAAAGAGGAGAGTGGATCATGCTCATTGCGGAGGCTTAATCTTTTTTCAAAAAATAAGCTTCGTTCATAAAATCACTCAATTCATTTGCATCAGCTTTTGTTGAAATATAAGCGATGTAATTATCCGGCCGTACAACAATCACAAAACTGTTAGGAAGTCCGATCTCTTTTAAACTAGTATCGTTCGCTTTATTTACTTCCAGTGGTAATAAATTAAAAAAAGAATTGTCTAATTGTGCAAAATTATCAGCAGGTAAATTGTATATTAAAATAGTAAATGGATTGATAGCTTTTTCTTTTATCAAATCATAGATCGAAGTAGTTTTATCATTTTGTGTTACAAAAAAATAAGGTAGCCTCATCCCGCCCTTTATCTTGCCTGCTTTTCCTTTTGATAAGGATGAGGATGTATAGCTGATCAGTATTTGAGAGACTGTTAAGAACATTAGCCTGCGCACAAATCTCAGTTTGGTAATAAGCGGGACAAAAAAAGGAACTATATATAACCGCAGAAAAATATGATAAAAATTGTCTGATATCATTGCTGCAAAAAGCTTGTCGGTAGTTTTTAATAATGTTTTTGCTACCGGATCTCTTTCTTCATGATAAGTATCTAATAATGCGGGTGCTGCTTTATCTTTTTGCACCAGTGCTAATTTCCATGCAAGATTATAGACATCCTGTAAACCGGTGTTCATGCCTTGTCCGCCAGCCGGACTGTGAACATGAGCAGCATCTCCTGCAAAGAAAATATTGTCTTTACTAAAATGCGTTACTTTTTTATGATGCAGTTTATAGGTAGAGTGCCAGTTTGTATCATAAAAATCCATCGGCTTCTTGATCTCCTTTTTTATATTATTCATTATCTCTTCAAAAGGGATATCATCACGCTTATAATACTCCTTTGGTAAAACACCCAATACCCGGTAACGATGGTCGCCCTGCATCGGGAAGAACATAGTAATAGAGCGATCGCTAAAAAATAAAGACAATTTTTCTGAACTCAGGCCAGCATTCACATGCGTATCTGTAACATAAAAAACATCTTCGTAGGTGCCGCCTGTGAAAGGGACTTGTGAAAAATCTCTTACAATACTTTTACTGCCATCGCAGGCAATTAAATATTTACATTGGAAACTACTATCATTATTCGCTTGTGTAGCTTTTAAAGAATAACCATCGTTTATTTTTTCGATGCTGTTGATCGTTGTATCCCATTGTACAGAACGGTTTTGTGCCAGTAAATTATTATATAATAAATTTTCATTTTTACTTTGCTCATAGATCATCATAAAAGGAAAAGGGCTTCTATTTTCACCCACATTAATAAGGTTAACAGAACCCGCCTGTTTACCATTTCTATGTAAGATGATGCCTCCATTTTGTTGCCCTTCTGCTATTATTTTATCGCTCAATCCCATTTGCTGGTAGATCTCCATGCTTCTTGCATGCACTACCAATGCTCTTGACTGATCTGTTGGTCCGGGTTTTTGATCGAGGATTATATAATCGATGCCAAAGCGTGTTAACTGGTTGGCAAGCATTAGGCCCGTTGGGCCTGCACCTACTATAATAATATCGTTGTATTGTGTAGTCATGTATAATTTATTTAAAAGCCGGGTGAAACTGCTGTAAAGTTGTTCGTAAAAAATCTCTATCCAGATGTGTATAGATCTCCGTAGTGGTAATGCTTTCATGTCCCAGCATTTCCTGCACGGCACGCAGATCAGCGCCGCCTTCTACCAGGTGCGTAGCAAATGAATGCCGAAAAGTATGCGGAGATATATTTTTTGAGATGCCTGCTTCTCTTGCCAAATGTTTAATGATCAAAAATATCATTACCCTCGATAATTTAGCGCCACGGCGGTTTAAAAATAAGATATCGTCATTGCCCGGCTTTACCGGTACATGGACACGGATATTATTTTTGTATAGATTGATATATTTAATAGCATCGCTACCGATGGGTACCAATCTTTCCTTATCGCCTTTGCCAATTACTTTTATAAAACCCACATCTAAAAAAAGACTGCTGATGCGCAGGTTCACTACTTCACTTACGCGTAACCCACATCCATATAAGGTTTCTAGAATAGCTTTGTTGCGACCGCCTTCAGGCTTGCTTAAGTCTATTTGAGCAATAATATTTTCTATTTCAGCAAAGCTTAAAACATCGGGTAGTGCTCTTTTTAATTTAGGCGATTCGAGTAAGGTAGCAGGGTCTGTTGTTACGATCCGTTCCAGCATGCAGTATTTAAAAAAACTTCTTAGTCCTGAAATGATCCTTGCCTGTGAACCGGCTGTCATACCGAGTTCCATGATCCATTGTATAAATTTTTCCAGGTCCTTTAGCTCGATCTGCTGGGGAGTTTTTAAATTATTGCTGGCCTCTAAATAGGCAGTTAATTTTTCAATATCATGCAGGTAGGCTTCAACTGAATTATCGCTTAGCGATTTCTCCAGCTGCAGGTATGCTTTGAATCCTTTTTTATACGGTTCCCACATGTGTTGATATTAAATGTGTGTTGAATTTAATTATGTACTATTTTCGATTATCCAAAATTCGATAATAGTTTTCAATATTCAGCATGATCGCAATCAATCTTCGTTCGTTCAAACAAAAGGTAAGGTACAACGCAAAAGCGTTCAAATCGTTTTTAACTAAGGTAGAAAAAAATCCCCCTAAAAATTTACACTCTGTAGTAGACGCTATCGATAAAAAAGTATGGGCAGAAACCGATTGTTTAAGCTGCGGCAATTGCTGTAAAAAGATGACCCCTACTTTTACGGTAAAAGATATCAAGCGTATATCGGAACACCTTGATATGACACCTAAGGGATTCAAAGAAAAATACCTTGTTTATATAAAAAAAGATAAAGACTGGCAGAATGTAAAACAGCCTTGCCAGTTCCTGAACCTGAAAGATAATAAGTGTTCTATTTATGCTGTTCGTCCAGCGGATTGCGCAGAGTTTCCCCATCTGACCAAGAAGAAAATGACAGATTATCTTCATGTGCACAAACAAAATATTTCTTTTTGTCCTGCTACCTATAATATGGTTGAAAGGATGAAGGAAGAGATCAGCTTCGCAAAGAAGTAAGTATGTAGAAGATAGAATAATAAGCAACTTTTAACTTCTATATTTTAACAGCTATCTTCTTTTACAAATAGACGTCTTCAATTAAAAAATATTCCACCGGTTCATTTTTAAGCATTGTGATTGCGAGGATATTGAATTGTATCCTTTCCCATTGAGGATTCAGGTGCAGGTATTCTGCTGATGCATTGATGAGGTATTGTATCTTTTTTGGGCTCACATTTTCTTCAGGCAGACCAAAGTTTTTTGTCCTGCGTGTTTTTACTTCTATAAAATAAAGGATGTTGTCTTTTGATGCAATAATATCAACTTCCCAGTGAGAATGGCGCCAGTTTTTTTCGATAATATGATAACCTGCAGTAGTGAAATAAGCTGCAGCCATTTGTTCTCCTAGTTGTCCGGTACGGTTGTGGGTGGCCATATAATAAAGATATTCAATAAGTTTTTATTATAAAATATTGCGTATTTTTGGAGTATAAACGAATCACAATGAAGATCGAAAAATCTACCATAATCAGCTTTATTTTTTTAATACTAATAGCTTCTTTGTACCGTGTTATGCCAGGAAGACCGTTTGGTTTTGCACCACAAATAGCGATGGCGCTGTTTGCAGGGTCTGTTGTGACGGATAAAAAATTATCTTTCTTATTACCAATATTATCTCTGTTCATTTCTGATGTGTTTTATGAAATATTATACAGAAATGGCCTGTCATCTATCGGTGGTTTTTATCATGGGCAATTGTTGAATTACGTTTTATTTGCAGCTATTACTGTGATCGGTTTCAATATCAGAAAAGAAAATGTATTAGATATTATAGCTGCCTCATTAGTAGGAGCAACGGCTTATTTTGTCTTCTCTAATTTGGCTGTCTTCGTATTAGGCGGCTTAGATATTAACGGATTGCCTTACCCAAAAACGGCAATAGGTTTTGTTGATTGTTATACGGTTGCATTACCTTTTTATAAAATGAGTGTATTCGCCACTTTGTTCTTTAACCTTGTTTTATTTGGAGGATATTACCTTGTAAATAAATTTGTAGTTAAGCCTGTGGTGATCGCTTAATGATAGCACGAATTTTATTCACTAATTACACGAATTTATTTTAGGCTGGCTTCTTTCTCGTATACTTCATCTACTATTAAATTTTTGCCATCTGCAGCTGCAGTGGCTAATTCATCGCAACGGTTATTGAGTGGATTATCCGCATGGCCCTTTACCCATACAAATTTTATCGTAAATTTTTGAGAGAGCTGATGGTAATGTTTCCATAGATCACTGTTCTTTTTACCACCTTTAAAATTAGTGGCCATCCAATTCTTTAACCATCCTTGTTCCACAGCCTTTACAACATACTGACTATCGGAATAAACAGTAATAGGCAATTCGCTATTTTTAATAGCTTCCAGTCCCGCGATAACGGCCATTAATTCCATCCTGTTATTGGTTGTATGTCGATATCCTTGTGATAATTCCTTTCGGTGATTACCAGATAATAGGATCGTTCCGTAACCACCCGGTCCCGGATTCCCTCTTGAAGAGCCGTCTGTATAAATTTGAATAGACATTAAAGTAATAAGTTAAAAGTCAAAATCAAAAAGAGAAATTCCAAAAAACAATTAAACAATAAAACAGTTTAACCATTACACTTGCACCACACCCATTTTAAATTCAGCGATATCTTTATTATGGTTAGCTGCATTGATACCTTCCGAGATAAGCGTTCTTGTTTCCGCAGGATCAATAATGGCATCTACCCATAAACGTGCGGCAGCATAATAGGGTGTTGTCTGATCGAAATAACGTTGTGTTATTTCATCTAATAATTTCTTCTCATCTTCAGCAGTGATCTCTTTGCCTTTTGCTTTTAGCGAAGCAACTTGTATTTGCAATAATGTTTTAGCCGCTTGGTCGCCACCCATTACTGCAATTTTTGCAGTGGGCCATGCATAAATAAAACGAGGATCGTAAGCCTTTCCACACATCGCATAATTACCTGCACCATAACTATTACCTACAATGATAGTAATTTTAGGAACGACAGAATTAGCAACTGCATTCACGAGTTTAGCACCATCTTTTATAATACCCGAATGTTCGCTTTTACTGCCCACCATAAAACCGGTAACATCCTGCAAAAAGACAAGTGGTATTTTTTTCTGGTTGCAGTTCATAATAAAGCGGGCAGCCTTATCGGCGCTATCATTATAAATAACACCGCCTAATTGCATTTCGCCTTTTTTATTTTTTACGATCAATCGCTGGTTAGCGACAATACCAACAGCCCAGCCATCTACACGGCCATAACCACAGATAATCGTTTTACCATATTCTTCTTTGAATTCATCAAAGCTGTTGGCATCGGTGATGCATTCAATAATATCCAGCATATTATAAGGCTTTGTATTGCCTTCACTCATGATGCCGTAAATATCTTCTTTCTTTTTTGCCGGTGCTATAGATTCAATGCGATCGAAGCCCGCATTTTCAGGAGCACCTAATTTACTGATCGTCTTTTTGATATAATCCAAACAATCTTTTTCCGTTTCAAATTTATAATCGGCAATACCGCTGATGGCATTGTGTGTTTCTGCTCCGCCCAATGTCTCGCCATCAACATCTTCACCGATCGCTGCTTTAACTAAATAAGGCCCTGCTAAATAAATCGAACCATTGCCTTCCACCATTAATGTTTCATCGCTCATGATCGGGAGGTAAGCGCCGCCTGCAACGCAGGCACCCATCACGGCAGCAATCTGTGTAATGCCCATGGCACTCATCTTCGCATTGTTTCTGAATACGCGGCCAAAATGTTCTTTATCCGGGAATATCTCATCCTGCAATGGTAAAAACACACCGGCGCTATCAACTAAATAAATAACCGGTAATTTATTTTCCATCGCTATTTCCTGCATGCGTAAATTCTTTTTACCTGCAATAGGGAACCATGCACCGGCTTTCACTGTCTGGTCATTCGCAACAATAATACATTGCCTGCCGCTCACATAACCAATACCGCTCACAATGCCTGCAGCCGGACAACCGCCATACTCTGCATACATATCATAGCCGGCAAAAGCGCCCATTTCTATAAAAGGTTTATCTGCATCGCAGAGGTAACTTACCCTTTCTCTGGCAGTGAGCTTATTTCTTTCGTGTTGTTTTTCGATCGATTTTTTGCCGCCGCCTTCATAGATAGTTTCTAAGCGGTGCTTAACCTGCGCCCAGGTTAATTTCATGGCATCTTCGTTTTTATTAAAGGCTACATCCATTTTAAAGTATTGTAAATAGTAAGTTACTGAAACAAATATAAACGAACTAAATTTTAGTTTATTTCTTGTCATGCTGAGCGAAGCGAAGTATCCAATTCTACATCGGCATAATGATAATTTACCGATTAGATTTTTCGCTTCGCCAGAATGACAAATTTCGTATTTGGGGATTAACGGTATGCAGTTGAAGTGAGTGACACAACGATGCTAAATTGAAAAACTACTGCTGACAAAAAAATAAAACTATATCCTCGCATGTACGCGAACAGAGAAAACATTCACCGGACCTCTATCCTGATTATAGCCGGGATTGATAACAAACTGGTAAGCACCGGAAACGTAGATACTATTTTTAACCACTTCTGCGGAATAATAAAATTCTAACAAGTGCTCTAAACCATAATTTAAATTGCCATCGCCTAACATAAAGCCTTCGCCACCATCTTTTAAATAATCACGGTGCGGTTGAGAAATACCCGAGGTTACAAAAGCCAAACCGATATTATCATCAATACGTTTCCATTGCGTTCCTTTTGAAGATAAGCCAAAACTGATGCTTTGGTCAACTTCTGTAAAGGCCCAGGTTTCGGTATTGCCATCGTTCCAGCTTGCTCTTGCGAAAAAGCCCATATTATCGGTAAGTTCTTCTTCCAGGTTAATGCCGAACCCGTATTTGACATTGCCGTATTTTCCTGTGGCAGTAATATCCGGGGCAGTTGGGTCAAGTGCAATACTTTGATCGTAATTGCCCATATGCGTTGTTTCCAAAAATGATAATAGCCTGATAGTTCCCGGCCTTCCGTGATGCGCGGTATAGTGATGTGTAAATTCTAGTGTACTTGAATTTGATTGGCCAATATCCCAATCCATATCATTTCCATTGGCTACAGTTGGCAGTAGCGAAAGTGCATAACGCAATTCATTCTTCGGGGTAACATATTCTAACATTACGCTCGGCGTATAGCCACGTGTGTTTGCAGGATAATCCCATGCGCCGTTATCCATCAATCCCCAGCTCATGAATTGTGTTCTTGGGTCATGACTATAACTATTCGCATCAAAATAATCAGCAATACCAACTTTCCCTACCGTAACTGCAAAATATTTTGTTGGTACATAGCCTGCCAGCTGATTAAAATCTGATGGCTGATAAACAACATTTTTATCGAGTGCAAATACTTGCCTAAAAAAAAGCCTTGCTAAATATATTTTAGGATCGGCACTACCTACGCGAAATGCTTCGCCGTTCGTTGCATCAGCCACACCAAGTGTACTACTTAATCCTGAACCGCCGGATATTTCTGGATTTAAATAAACAGAAGCACCTTTCCATAATTTTGCTCCAGCGTATAAAGTAGAAGTGATGGTTGATTGTGTTTCTTCTTTAGGAGATAAACTATTAGGCCCTGAATATTTAGCCTGGAAACCCGGCTTGTATTGCGTTATAACAGTCGCCTGAAAATGACAGGAAAATTTTTCTTCCTTTGTAGAATCTACCTGTTGTGCCCTTGTTGAAAATGTAACAAAGAATAGGGATATTAATAGAATGGTCGTGTTTTTTTGCATGCCGTACTCACTTTTTAATCAGCGTGCAAATATATAACCAGTTTGTAATGTAATTGTTAAGTCTTTCTGTAGTGTGGTTGCATTTTAAAGATCAGCAGCGTCAGTATATTTAGCAATAGCTGTTTTTTGTGATTGATAAATACCCGCATGTCCGCTAAAATAATACGCGGTAAAGCAAGCTACAGCATAATAAATGATATTAACAGAGCCGAATAATTCAACGCCCATTATTGTACAGGCTAATGGTGTATTGGTGGCACCTGCGAATACGGCAATAAATCCTAACCCTGCAAAAAGATCAATAGGCGCGCCACTGATAGTTGCCAATGTATTTCCTAAAGCCGCGCCAATAAAAAATAAGGGTGTCACTTCACCACCTTTAAAACCCATGCCCAATGTAATGGCCGTTAATAGTAATTTCCAAAACCAACTGAAATAAGTAGTTCCGTCTGCGTGAAAAGCGTTGACAATACTAGGGCCATTATTGGGATTGGTTACACCTAATCCTAAATAATTAAAACTGCCAATAAGGTAACTGATACCAACAATTAAGATAGCGCCAATAACAGGAATCAACCATTTTTTAGAAACGTATTGATTGCTTTTATTTTTAATGAAATGTGTAAGGTTAGCAAATACAAAACTTGCCAGACCAAATAAAACCGCAGCAATAATAATTTTCAACAACAATACAATATCGAAATTGATATAAGGAAAAAAGCAGGTGCTATTTTCAGTATAAGCGATCGTATAATGTGTATGATGAATACCGCATGATATGCAGGTGATATGTGCAATTATACTTGCGATCAGGCAGGGAATTAATGCATCGTATTTTATTCTGCCAATGGCTAAAACTTCTAAAGCGAAAATAGCACCGGTAACAGGCGTTCCAAATACAGCGGCAAAACCCGCGGCCATACCACACATTAGGAATATGCTTTTGTGTTCATCTACCAACTTGAACCATTTAGCAAAAAGTGATGCGATGCTGCCGCCCATTTGTACGGCTGTACCTTCACGTCCTGCAGAACCTCCGAATAAATGTGTGATGACCGTTGTAAATAAGATCAGCGGTGTCATTGCAATCGGAACGCCACCGCCCGGTTCATGTATCTCATCTATAACCAAATTATTGCCTTTGGCAGATTCTTTTCCGAATTTTTCATACAGCCAGGATATAAAAATACCGGCGATCGGTAATAAGAAAATGAGCCACATATTTTGCCAGCGCATTTTTGTGGCTATATCTAACAGCCATAAAAAAAATGCGACCAATACACCTACTGAAATTGAAACAGGGAAAATTAAGAGCGTCCAGCGAAGTAGTTCTTTTGCAATATTGAATTGCTCTAAAGAATATTTTATTTTTTTCATCCTACAAATAGTTTAACAATGTAATTAAAAAATTGCTATTCGTAGGCGCCATCAGTCTCTATATAGACGGTTGATGAGGGAGACACCATTCCCTTTGTGTAACAAAAATAAGGAATCTTAATTAATAATGTATTGTCCGCTTTTATTTATCAGGATAACAGGCAACTGTTTTGTTTCCTGAAAATAATCAAATGCTTGTTTTAATGTAATGGTGAACTGCTGCATTTGCTGATCGTGCAAAGAAACCCTGGCGAGGTAATCAAAGGATTTTTTTTCATCGTACTTAACGGGGAATACATGTACCGGTATAAAATCTTCGCCACTGGCTTTTACGATACTTGCCAGCACATATACTTCTTCAATAGGTTCATCGTCGATAGGAATACAGCCCGTTGATACACGATTGCCATGTATATAAATATCTCCGCCGGGATGAAGCGAATCACTTAATATTTTATCCGATGCGTTAGGATAATTTAATCCTAACGCTAAATGATAATTGCTGTTAGGATTAAATTCATTGATATAATAGAAACCTTCAGGAACCTGGTAATCGCCTTCCATTCTTTTTGGCCCGAGTACGCCGCTTTCCATGCAGACTTTATACGTTTTAAATAATTTGTAGTTGCCTTTGGCAGAATCCTTTACCCATACTTCTAATTTGCGATCAAGCTTAAAAGAACGCACATACATTTCTGCGGGAGGGAACCTTAAATGTTTTGCGGCAAATTGTTTTTGTAAAGTATCAGTAATTGGCGTTACAGGATAAGGGATCTTAACAATATAATGTGTGGAGGCAGGTTGCCCAACAGCCACGCAAGTTGCCATTATTGCAACTACGGTAACAAGCAAGTTTTTAATAAAATCTTTCAACATCCCGCAATCATTTAGGAATATTAAAATTAGTGAGAATTTCTGATTTCTGATTGCCGATTTCCAATGTTATTATGACAATATCTATTAAAATCATCCATCATATATCATCAATCAGAAATTTTAGCCATTTATCTATATTTGCATCATGAAAAAAGTAGGAATATTAGGCGGTGGGCAGTTGGGTAGGATGTTATTACAGGTTGCGGCCAATTATCCCGTAGAAACTTTTGTGTTGGAAAATGACAGCAATTGTCCTGCGGCACATTTGTGTGATCATTTTACAAAGGGTAATATCACCAACTTTGACGATGTGTATAATTTTGGAAAAGGCCTGGATGCGATCACGATAGAAATAGAAAGTGTAAATGAAGCAGCCCTGGAAAAATTAGAAAGCGAAGGCGTAAAAGTTTATCCTAAACCTTCTGCATTAAAAACGATCAAAGATAAAATATTACAAAAGCAATTTTATAAAGACAATCATATTAAGAGCAGTGATTTTGTTATCACAAAAAATTTAGCTGAACTGGAAAAGCATATTGATTTTTTACCCGCAGTCCACAAAGTAGGGATGGGTGGATATGACGGTAGAGGCGTACAAGTGATCAGAACCAAAGACGATATTAAAAAAGGCTTCGATGTGCCAAGTGTGTTGGAGAAAATGGTTGTGATAAAAAAAGAACTGGCTGTAATTGTTGCTGTGAATGATAAAGGTGAAACTGCCATTTATGATTGTGTAGATATGGTAGTTGATCCTGAATTAAATTTATTGGATTACCAGATCAGTCCGGCAGATATATCAGAGGCCATAGCAAAAAAAGCAGCAATCATCGCATTGCAGGTAGTAACAAAATTAAAAAGCCCGGGAATTTTTGCGGTAGAATTATTTGTTGATAAAGACGATGAAGTATTCGTAAACGAGACGGCACCAAGAGTGCATAATAGCGGCCACCATTCTATTGAAGCAAATTATTCTTCTCAGTTTGATATGTTATGGAGAGTGATATTAAGTTATCCTTTAGGCAATACTGCACATATCTTACCCGCGGCCATTGTTAATTTATTAGGGGCTGAAGGTTATACCGGTATGGCTTATTACGAGGGTTTGGAAGAAGTGTTAGAAAGTGATAATGTATTTGTGCATATTTATGGTAAAGTAGAAACTAAGCCAGGCCGTAAAATGGGACATGTCACTATTCTACATAAAGACAAAGAAGAATTATTAAAACAGGTAACTCTCGTAAAAAATTCGTTACGTGTAATTACTGGGTAATTTATTTGTCTGAATTGAGATTGGTCCGATTAATGGAGTATCGGATAAATGAACTTCAAAATTCGAAAATTCTATTAATCCATTAATCCTGTAAGTCCCAATTCAGACAATTATTTTTGATCATCTTTATTTTCATCTTCTCCCAAATGTTTTTCTCTATCAGCTTTATTGGCAGCATTGGATTGCGCTATTTCATATTCTAATTCTGGATCAATATTTTGGGCTTCTACTTTTTTCGCTTTCTCCATTAATTCATCATGATGTTCCTGTAACCATGCTAATTGTTTTTTGCCGTATGCCAATCTCGTAAACAAAACAAATAAAACAGGAACGATAAATATAGCAATAGTAGAAGAAGCTAACATGCCACCTAAAACAGTAATACCAATAGTTGTCCGGGCATTGGCCCCTGCACCCGATGCAAAAACCAACGGCAATACGCCTAGGATAAATGCCAGTGAGGTCATGATGATCGGCCGTAGACGAAGCTTTACAGCTTCTAAAGTAGATTTGATCAACTCTTCTCCGCGATCTACACGGATCTTTGCAAACTCTACAATAAGGATCGCATTTTTAGCAGATAATCCGATCAATGTGATCAATCCGATCTGTGCATATACATTATTGGTAAGTGGTGGTATACAGGTAAGTAAAAGGATGGCACCAAAAGCACTTATCGGAACAGCTAACATTACAGATAATGGAACAGACCAGCTTTCATACAATGCCGCCAAAAATAAAAACACAAAAGTGATCGATAATAAAAATATATAGGTTGTAGCGGAGCCTGCTTTTATTTCCTCATAACTCAAGCCGGAAAATTCGTAGGTATATCCTGCAGGTAAAACTTTTGCTGCTGTTTCTTTTAAAGCTTCAATTCCCTGGCCGGTGCTATAACCCGGCGGTGTTGAGCCATCAACTTCTGCAGAACGAAAAATATTAAAATGTGTTATTAATGGAGCTGTTTCCGTTGGTTTATAACTAACTACGGTGCTTAATGGTACCATTTGTCCGGCTGCATTGCGTACGTAATAATTGTTGATATTTGCGATCAGCATACGGAATGCTGTATCAGCCTGCACAACTACGTGATAGGTTCTGTTATATAACGTAAAATTATTGACAAAGAGACTACCCATATAAGCCTGCATGGTAGTAAATACATCGGCAACATTGATACCCAGCTTCTCACATTTTTCTCTGTCAACAGTTAGCTGATAACTTGGTGTGTGTGCAGAATAATAACTGAAGGCTGTAGAAGTTGCCGGATTTTTTTTAGCTGCCGCAACGAATTTTTTAACGACTGTTTCGAACCCATGTACATCATCCGTTGTATTACCTTGCTGTATCTGCATGCTAAAACCTGCAGCCTGCCCGATACCGCGAATAGGAGGAGGAGGTATCACGACAACATTTGCATTTTTTACATTCGCAACCGCAACCCGTTTTTTGATAACATTTAAAATGCCCGGTAATTTTTCTTCCGGCTTTTTTCTTTCATCCCATGGCTTAAGGGTTACAAAGAAAGTTCCGTTATTTGAGTTGCTTCCTCCGTTCAACACATTAAAACCAGATAGGGCAGCGTAATGTGCTACACCGGGCACAGAATCCATTACCTTCATTAATTGTTGCATTACAGCAACAGATTGTGCCGTGGAAGATGCTTCAGGTAATTGATAAGTAACATATAAACGTCCGTCATCTTCCGGAGGAATAAAACCAGATGGTTTTGCCCTGAACATAAAATAAGCTCCCACACAAATGCAGATCAATAAAATAACAATGTATCTCGCACCTTTGATACTGCGTTTAACGCCATTTGAATATTTCTGTGTAACACGTTCGAACCAGTTATTAAAATGAAAAAAGAATTTACCAAACCATTTCGAATCTTTATTGATATGCGAAGGCCTTAATAATAAAGTACATAAAGCAGGAGTTAAAGACAAGGCAATAAACGCAGACAGCATTACCGAGATAGCGATCGTGATAGCAAATTGCTGGTACAACCTTCCTACGATACCGGGTATAAAACCTACGGGAACAAATACTGCAGCTAATATCAGCGCTATGGCAACAACCGGTGCGGATATTTCTTTCATGGCTTCATAGGTTGCCTCTTTTGGCGACATATGTTTTTCATCGATATAGTGTTGAACGGCTTCTACTACAATAATAGCATCATCCACAACGATACCGATCGCTAATACAAAACCAAATAAGGTTAGGGTATTGATCGTAAATCCTAAAGGAATAAAAAAGCAAAACGATGCCAATATTGATACAGGAATAGCGAGTACGGGAATAAGTGTAGACCGCCAGTTTTGTAAGAACAGAAATACAACGATCGTTACAAGTCCTAATGCCTGTAATAATGTTTTGATTACTTCCGCTATGGAAACTTTTATAATAGTAACAGATTCAAACGGTACTTTATAATCTACATCGGCAGGAAATGATTTTTTTAATTCATCTAATTCTTTATAAACATTATTGGCAGTCTGCAATGCATTGCTGCCGGGTGTTTGGTATATCATTAAGTAAGAGGCACGTTTGCCATCTACAAAAGAGTTACTGGAAAAAGTAAATTTTCCTAATTCTACTCTTGCAACATCTTTCAAATAAATAAATTCGCCTGTTGATGGAATTGTTTTGACAATCACGCTATCATACTGCGATGCTTTATTCAATTGTCCGTTTACGAGGATACCAATTTCAGATGTCTGCGTAGGGAATTGTGGTGATGATCCAACAGATCCTGCTGCTACCTGAACATTTTGTGCGTTCAATGCCGCGATCACATCTTTTGGCGTTAGTCCGTAAGCTGCCATTTTATTTGGGTTCATCCAAACACGCATACTAAAATTATCTGTACGCGCACTTACATCACCCACACCCGGAACACGAAGCATGGCATCTTCAATAAATACATTTGTGTAATTATCAAGAAAAGTAACATTGTGCGATCCCTTTGGAGAATAGATCGCTACCAGCATTAACATACTCGGGTTACGTGCGCGGACAGTTAGACCAAGCTTGCTTACAACGGCCGGTAATTCCGGCGATGCGATCCCAACCCTGTTTTGAACATTTAATGCTGCTATCTTAACGTTAGTGCCAATTTTAAAGGTTACACTAACATTCATTGAACCAGTGTTGGTATTGGTACTTTGCATGTATTCCATGCCCGGCGTACCGTTTACCTGCTCTTCAATCGGAATGGCTACATTTTGTTCAACTGTTTGCGCATCGGCACCTGTATAGGAACCTGATACTGAAACTGATGGAGGTGTGATATTAGGATACTGGTCAACCGCCAGGTTAAATATGCAGATGGTTCCTGATATCATTAATACCAGTGATATAACGATAGCGGTAACCGGCCTTTTTATAAATGTATTCGCTATCATTTTTGATCTTGTTCGTCTGATTGATGAAGGTCCCTGGATTTTTGTATCTCATATTCTAATTCGGCATCGATATCCTGTGCCTCCACTTTTTTTGCTTTCTCCATTAATTCATCATGATGCGCTATCAGCCAATCCAATTGTTTTTTGCCGTATGATAATTTCGTAATCAAAACAAAAAGAACAGGAACGATAAATATGGCTAGTGTTGATGCTGCTAACATACCGCCTAATACCGTAAAGCCAATTGTTCTTCTGGCAACGGCACCTGCGCCGGTGGCTAATACCAATGGTAACACACCGAGAATGAATGCCATTGAGGTCATAACGATCGGGCGCAGACGAAGACTAACAGCTTCTAAAGTAGATTTTATTAATTCTTCTCCGCGGTCAACACGAACTTTTGCAAACTCTACGATCAGGATCGCATTTTTTGCAGCGAGTCCGATCAAGGTGATCAAACCAATTTGCGCGTAAACATTATTGGTTAATTTAGGAAGAAGTATTAAAGTGAATATCGCACCAAATGCGCCGATCGGTACAGCCAATAATACAGAGAATGGAACAGACCAGCTCTCATACAATGCCGCTAAAAATAAAAATACAAATGTGATGGAGAAGATGAAAATATACGTTGTAGCTGATCCCGCTTTTATCTCTTCATAACTTAATCCTGAAAATTCATACGCATATCCTTGCGGTAAGACTTTCGCCGCTACGTCTTTTAATGCGCTGATCGTTTCTGTACTGCTATAACCTGCAGGAGATGTACCATCTATTTCCGCAGAACGGAAAATATTGAAATGAGATATTAATGGCGCCGTCTCAGTTGGTTTATAACTGATCAGTGTTCCTAATGGCAACATTTGTCCTGCTGAGTTGCGCACGTAATACCTGTCCATATCAGTTATCATACTACGAAACACAGTATCAGCCTGAACAACCACGTGGAAGGTACGATTGTAAGTAGTAAAATCATTGATATACAAACTTCCCATAAATGCCTGGATGGTTGTAAATACATCACCAATATCAACACCTAATTTTTCACATTTATCACGATCGACAGTTAGATTATAACTCGGCGTTTGCGCGGTATAAAAACTATAAGCACCCGAGATCGCAGGATTTTTATTGGCTTCGGCAACGAATTTATTTACTACTTTTTCAAAAGCATGTACATCGTCATTGGTATTGCGTTGTTCTATCTGAAAATTAAAACCAACGGTGGCGCCAATACCAGGAATAGGAGATGGCTGTATCACTTCAATATTGGCATTATCAATGCCTGCATCCCTGATGCGTTGTTGCATCACGCCAATAATGCCCGGCACCCGCTGATCATTAGAACTACGTTCATCCCATGGTTTTAATTGAACATATACTGTACCGCAGTTTGAGTTGGTTGCATTGTTGATCACATTCAATCCTGATAATGCAGCATAATGTCCAACGCCCGGAGTGCTTGCAACTACCTTCATCAATCTTGTCATTACATCAACAGACTGTGATGTAGAAGATGCCGGCGGTAATTGAAAGGTCACATATAAATTACCATCATCTTCCGAAGGAATAAATCCGGATGGTTTATGTTCAAATAAAAATAATGCGGCAACGCAGATGCAAACCAATAAGATGATAATGTATTTAGACGCAGCAATACTTTTTTTAACGCCTTCTGTATATTTATCTGTAACACGTTGAAACCATGCATTGAATTTAAAAAATAGTTTGTTGATACCTTTTGCATCGTCTTTAATTTTCGTTGGTCTTAATAACAAACTACACAAAGCGGGTGTTAGTGACAATGCAATGAAAGCAGAGATGATAACAGAAATCGCTATTGTGATCGCGAACTGCTGATACAACCTTCCAACAATTCCCGGAATAAATCCTACCGGAACAAATACAGCAGCTAATATTAATGCGATCGCTACAACGGGTGCCGATATATCTTTCATCGCAAGATAGGTGGCTTCTTTTGCAGACAAGCCCTGTTCGTCAATATAATGTTGTACGGCTTCTACCACAATGATCGCATCATCTACTACAATACCAATGGCCAGTACAAAACCAAACATGGTTAATGTATTGATCGTAAATCCTAAAGGAATAAAGAAACAAAATGTACCGAAGATCGATACAGGGATCGCAAGTACGGGTATTAATGTTGATCGCCAGTTTTGTAAAAAGAGAAATACAACGATCGCTACTAATCCCAAGGTTATTAATAAGGTTCGTACAACATCTGTCATAGAAACTTTTACAACTGTGACAGATTCAAACGGGACAGAATATTCCACATCAGCGGGAAAAAATTGTTTTAACTGAGCCAGTTCTTTATATACACCATTTGCAGTTTCCAACGCATTGCTTCCAGGCGCCTGGTAAATCAATAAATAAGAAGCGCGCTTGCCATCAACAAAAGAATTGCTTGAAAAAGTAAATTTACCCAGCTCCACTCTTGCTACATCTTTTAAATAAACCAATTCGCCTGTTGCAGGGATTGTTTTGACAACGATATTTTCAAATTCAGAAACTTTATTTAATCTTCCATTTACTAAAATACCAATTTCAAATGTCTGGTCTTTTGGTTGAGGAGGTACGCCTGCCGAACCCGCAGCTACTTGAACATTTTGTGCATTTAAAGCAGTAATGATATCCTGCGGGGTAATGCTGTATGCAGCCATTTTATCAGGGTTCATCCACACACGCATACTAAAATCATCTGTAAAACGGTTGATACTACCTACGCCGGGTACACGCAGTAAGGCATCCTGTACAAAGATGTTGGTATAGTTATCAAGAAAAGTAATATTATGTGTTCCTTTAGGCGCGTATACTGCCACCATCATTAACATGCTTGGATTTAGCGCGCGTACTGTTAATCCTAAACGGCTCGCTACTGCGGGCACCAAAGGCGTTGCAATACCTACACGGTTCTGCACATCAAGCGCTGCTACATCGATATCGGTTCCAATGTCAAAAGTTACATTCATCGACATCAGGCCATTATTGGTACTGTTGCTTTGCATGTATTCCATTCCCGGCGTACCATTCACCTGTTCTTCGATCGGTGTGGCAACAGTTTGTTCTACTGTCTGTGCATCAGCTCCGGTAAATTGTCCGTTCACCTGAACAACAGGAGGTGTGATATCGGGGTACTGATCTATCGGTAAATTAAGGATACAGATAGCACCCGTGACTACTAATACGATAGAGATAACAATAGCTGTTACGGGCCTTTTAATAAATGTATTAGCGATCATGTATTATTGATTATTTCCTTAATTATTTTTATTGCTTGCCGGTGCAGTATTATTGGAACTGTCTTTTCCATCATGCGGATGTTTATTGCTGGCATCTATCGGCGAACCATCATGAACCGCCTGCACACCATCGATAATAACTTTATCACCTACATTTATCCCTGATAGTATCACAATGTTTGGCCCGATCGTTCTGCCAACCATTACTTTTTGTTGAATGGCACGCAATCTTGTTCCTGCATTGGCTGTATCAACAGCTTTTGATGGATCGGATGGCACTGCAGCTGTTGTATCTTTTGCCAGGAACACAAAGTATTCGCCCATCTGTTCTACGATCGCTTTGCCCGGTATCACCATTTGCGGCGATGCGTTTTGATTGTGCACACGAACGACACAGCTCATGCCATCTTTTAAAATATTTTTTGGATTCGGGAACACCAATCGTATTCTTAATGTTCCTGTCTGCGGATCAACAGCACGATCGATCACAGAAATTTTTCCTGTGTATGGATAAATACCGCCGTTAGGCAATATGATACTGAACAAGGAATCACCCGGTTGTTCTTTTATGCTTTGTAATTTTTCAAAATCTGCCAGTTGCTTTTCACTGATCAAAAAATCAACTGCTAAAGGATCATTACTTGAGATAGTATTTAATATTGTTTGTCCGACTACGACAACGTTTCCAATTTTGACCTGGCTAAAACCAATGGTTCCATCGAACGGTGCATAAATAATTGAAAAATCGAGATTGGTCTTGGCCGTTTTTACAGCTTCTTCTGATGATTGAACCTGGTTCTTAGAATTTTGCAAAGTGATCACCGCATGATCATATAATTGTGTAGCCACAGCTTTCTGACTATTTAAATATTCGTAGCGGTCCGCATCTTCCTGCGATTGTTTTAAAGTGCCCTGTTGTACTTTTAAATTAGCAAGTGCTGCATCATACGCTTGCTGATAAAGGCTCCCATCGATCTGGTATAATTTCTGACCCTTCTTTACAAATGTGCCTTCTGTAAAAAATATACCTGTAACATAACCTTGTACCTGCGGTAATAAACTTACCTGACTTATAGCTTCAGTGGTAGCAGGATAATTATCATAATACGAAACAGGCTGTGCTGCTACCGTATATAAATTAACCGGCGTAGGAGGGTTTGGTGGTGGCTGCTTTTGACTACAGGAAAAAAAAGCCAGACAACTCATCATGACCATGCTTACTATTACTCTATTCATAAGAGGTAATTTATTTTACGTTTAAATTTTAATTCAGTTAATAAGTGATATCGCCCATTGCTTTTTCAAGATCGATCTTGCTTGATAATACTTGTGATAATGCATTGATATAGCCGATCTCAGATGATATTAAATTCGATTCAGCAGTGATCACATTTAAATAGGCAACGATGCCTTGTTTGTATTGTAAGGTTACTACAGTATATGTTCTTCTTGCCATTGTTACATTATCTCGCAACACATCCACATTGTATACATTGCTTTTATAATTAGCCAACGCAGTTGTATATTCAGCATAGATCTGCGATCTTAGATTAACGCCATCCCAATCGATCAACTGGCCCTGCAGCTTTGCTTTGCGCAAGTTCTGCACTCTTGCGAATCCTGTGAATATGGGAATACTTAATGATAAGCCTATATAAGAATTAGGATAGGCATTATCAAACAAGTGCTCAAATTGATTGTTCTCAAACTCATAATTATAATTATAGAACCCCGAGAGCGTTGGCAAAAAAGCAAAACGATAATAGTTCACAACTTCGTTCTGAATATCCTTATTCGTTTTAAGCTGTTGAAATTCTATTCTTTGCTCATACTTTAATTGTTGTGTAGTATCAAAAGCAATATCCTGTATCATTTGTGCCGTATCATAACTTACATTGAATTGTTTTTCGGGAGGATAACCCATCAGCTGTTTTAAGTTCGCATAATTCGGGGCAATGTTTTCTGTCGCCTGTTTTAATTGTGCTTTTGAATTATTGAGTGTGATAGCAGCTTCTTCATAATCTGTTTCATCTACAATGCCGCCAACATATTGATGATAGGCGTCTGTATAATTTCTGAAAAGCCGAATGGTGTCTTCCTGTAAAACATTGATCTCTTGCAAAGTCAGTAATAAATTATAAAATGATTTGCTTACTTCTGATACCAAAAATATTTTAGTGCTGTCGGTAATTTCCTCTGCCTGTTTAATGTATAATGGTGCTGCATGTGCCGCATAGATCAATTCAGGATTAAAGATGGTTTGTGTAACACCAACACCCGGAATAGCTGTATTAACAACACCCGTTTGTGTCGGTGTTGGAGGATTGCCAACAAAATTGGTAGGCAGCTGAATATAATGTGTCAGGTTTCCCGTTACCCCAATTTGAGGCAGCCATCCTGATAAACTAATAGCATTTGTTGCATGTGCAATGGATACGTTGATATAAGCCTGCTGTAATACCGGCTGATTTTTTAAAGCGTAATCGATACACTGTTTAAGCGTTAAAGATTGAACGCTGTCAGCATTAGCCTGCGCATAAATATTATTGGGTACACAAAAGCACATCAATAACAAGGCAATGATAACGGAGCCTCGCATTCCAAAACGTTTTACACTTCTTATTACATTAAACTGCATTCGTACAACTTTTGTTAAATGAAGGCAAAAATAGCACCATTCTACTTTTTCGACTGAGATATATACATGAACGGTAGTTACCAAAAGGTTAAGCAGCAATAAAATAGGTTAAAAACCGGGCCGTAAGATTATATAAATGAGCGTAAGAAGTTTGTGTTTTTTATCTTTTCTTTGTAAAAATATAGTTAGATGAATCCACTAGTAGGAATAATAATGGGTAGCGAAAGCGATCTTGAGATCATGAAAGGCGCTGCCGAAATGCTACGCCAGTTCGACGTTGAACCTGAATTGACCATCGTTTCAGCGCATCGTACGCCCGACCGCTTGCGGGAATATGCTTCAACGGCCAAGACAAGGGGGATTAAAGTTATTATAGCCGGCGCCGGTGGCGCCGCTCATTTGCCGGGGATGGTGGCAGCGCAGACGATTTTGCCTGTTATCGGGGTTCCGGTAAAATCTTCCAATTCTATTGATGGGTGGGATTCGATCCTGTCTATTTTACAAATGCCTTACGGTGTTCCGGTAGCCACGGTAGCAATGAATGCAGCAAAAAATGCCGGTATTTTAGCTGCGCAGATATTGGCACTGCACGATACAACGATCGCCGGTAAACTGGAAGCCTACAAAGAATACATTGATGATATCGTAATGGAAAGCGTTAAGAATGTAAAGACGCTTGGGTTTAGGAATGAGTTTGATAAGTAATGTGCTTTGTCATGCTGAGGTACGAAGCATCTTATTTTTAAACTTGCAGGATGATGGTTATGAATTAGATTCTTCGCTTCGCCCAGAATGGCATAGAGAAAAATTATTTCTCTGTCAGTATTCCAAATTGTTGCTCTAACGACAACGAATTTTCATACAAGGCTCTTATAAAATCTTTTCCCTGATGCGCGTAGTAGGGCAGTACGCTATCAATTCTTTCCTGTAAATTATTATGTGGAAATAAAGCAGCTTTTATTTTATGCAATTGGCGCTGTTGTGTTTGAAACTTTCTTTTCTCTGCACGCAGCATTTTCTTTTCTAAGGTTTCTAATTTTTTTATTGTTTGCAGGTGAAGCGATTGAACATGTTGGTTCAATGTAGTATCGATGGGCGTTACAACGTTCTTGATATCTTTATAGATAGCGCAGATGTTTTTCTTTTCTTTTTCTAAATTCAATTGTTGTTCTGTATCACGCTTTACCAATTCATTTAAAAGATCTGTTTCTTTTTTAAAAAGATCAAGATCACTGAAATGTAATTTTTCAGCCAATGCTTTTATTTCTTTGCTGATCACCACAAATGAATTGCGTACAATCAATATCGGGTAAGGTACATTTACTGCTTCAAAAACTTTCTTTAATTCAAGCCAGTAAGCGATCTCTCCACCACCACCGATAAAAGCAATATTCGGTAAAATAAATTCCTGGAACACAGGGCGCAATATTACATTTGGACTAAATCGTTCAGGATGCTCATGTAATTCTTTTAAAATATCAGCTTCAGAAAGCTTCAATTGAAAATTGAGAATTGAATATTGAGCATTGAGCATTTCAATCCGCTCACGTTTATCGTCTTTCAAATAAAATAGATTCAACTCTCTGCCACTTGCCTGCACTTTGTATTCATGAGGAAAGGCTGCAACCGTTTCTGCTACTGCTTTATGAGAGAAGCCTATTTTTAATTCTTTTTCAATTACAGGAATAAAGCTTCTTTTCAGATCAGCATTATCCGGCAATAAAATAATCAATCCATATTCGGCAAATAACTGATTTACTAATTGGAAAGTAGCTTGTTCGATCGTTGTTCCGTCGGTGTAATAAGATCTCATCAGGTCAATAATCTCTTTACCAAAAGGATAAATTAATAATTGTCCTTCGATGCGTTGAATTAATTCTATCAAAACTGCATCAACCCTCATCCTGCCAACGGCACCTGTTTGATTCGTCTTCCACTCAAATTTTTCTCCATCAATATAGATGTGTCCTAATTCATCCAGGTCTGCATCTTCGCTGCCCATATAATAAACAGGCACAAATTTATTTTCGGGTAATTGTTTTTGTAAGGTCTCTGCCAGTTTTATCGTGTGCAGTATCTTATAAATAAAATAAAGCGGACCGGTAAAGATGTTGGGTTGATGTGCAGTAGTGATCGTGAAGGTGTCTTGATTGCTTAATTGTTGGATGTTGAATTGTTGTTTTGTAGTAAGCGTAAGCTTGCCGTACTGCTTTATCAAAACATCCGCTAATAATTTTCTATCGGTGTTGATTTTTTTTCTTTGTTGGATAGCAGCTTTAACGCCATCAATAGAAACAGGGTGCTGATAAAATGGTTTTAATCCTATATCTCCTGCAATGTAATCTGCGACTGTCTTTGAGAAGAAGCCGGTTTTGGTATAATCAATAAATTCTGAAGAAAGATTCATTTCATTAATTTGAAAAACTACTCAATAACAATTGAACAATTAAACCCTATAACAATTAAACAACTTCACCTTCAATATCATAATCGTAAGCCTTTGTAATTTTTACATTTACAAATTCCCCGACGTTTAATTTCTTTTTGCTTTGGATGATCACTTCATTATCTACTTCCACACTATCAAATTCAGTTCTGCCTAA
>Ga0206961_1064_pt1 | contig 27939 bp, 24 predicted proteins | sample Alteio_BWOrgHeat_30_FD_153238 | JGI IMG/M metagenome (GOLD analysis project Ga0206961, IMG submission 153238) | Enriched cells from forest soil in Barre Woods Harvard Forest LTER site, Petersham, Massachusetts, United States -... | ecosystem: Environmental > Terrestrial > Soil > Temperate forest >...
TACTTCACGAATCGAAACTGTTTTGATTTCTTTTTTATCGGAAATATTTTTCCATCCGGATTCACCCAACCTGTCATCTTTATTAACAACTTCTTCAGAGAAAGTATTCCATTGTTCGCAGGAAGGACATTTGCCCAGCCATTTTGCACTCTCGTAGCCGCAATTATTACAGAAGAAAGCGGTTTTTATTTTGCTCATCATTAAAGATAAATGCTCTGATGGCATAAAAGTAAAAAGGCCGGCTATGAGAGCCGACCTTTTACTTACTAACCCATTAAATTCTTCCACTAAATTACAAAATCAGGTCACATAACAAAATAAATTTTTGTCCCTGTGAATAACTTTAATAATAAAAACAGGACTTGCAAATATTTGGGAATTAATCTATAATGGCATGGTTACCAAATAGTTAACAGATGTATTTTTAAACACATCTTTTGCTAAACCACTGAAAATGAGCTCTGCAAATGAGTCAAAAATTTAGATTTAAGTCATCAGTGAGCGGATGAACGGAAAATGTTGATATAACGATAAAATTGCATGTGTTTAGACTCCCAAAAGTAGAAAAAAGAGGGATTTTAGAGCTTGATTTCCTCCTCCTGTTTGTCGAAAAAGTGAAACTCGGTCATGTGGTAATTATTATTTTCCTGGACCCGGATGGACTGCTTGTATTTGCGGCGCCATTTCCATTTTTTTGAGAAAAACCAGCCCCCTTTGGTGAGGTAAGCATACATGATGGGATGAACCGTGAGGATCAGATCTTTATGCTGATGATTGAGCAAATAACTGAGGTTTTTCTCAATTTCGTCCTCCAGAATGAGTGCAGAGGATATTTTGCCTGTTCCATTGCAGGTCGGGCAGATTTCCTGGGTATTGATGGTAATCTCCGGCTTCATACGCTGCCGGGTGATCTGCATGAGGCCAAACTTGGAAATGGGCAGCACGGCATGCTTTGCACGATCCGTCCGCATAAAGCCTTCCATGGCCTCTACGAGCTTTCTTTTATTGTCCGGCAGCTTCATATCGATGAAGTCGGCGACAATAATACCCCCCAGATCCCGGAGTCTGAGCTGGCGGGAAATCTCTTCGGCTGCTTCCAGGTTGGTTTCCAGGGCGTTTTGCTCCTGGTTATTGCTGACGCTCTTATAACCGCTGTTGATATCGATTACATGAAGCGCTTCGGTATGTTCAACGATCAGATAAGCACCGCTCGGCAGATTGACGGTTTTGCCAAAAGCAGCTTTTACCTGCTTGGTAATGCCGAAATGGTCAAAAATGGGTGAACCGTTGCTGTAGTAAGACACGATGTCTATTTTATCAGCAGCAATTCTTTGGATGTATGTTCTGGTGTCGTTATACAGGTTTTTATCGTTTACAACGATTTTGTTGAAGTCTTCGTTGAGCAGGTCACGCAGCATGCTGGTAGTCTTCGTTTGCTCACTCAGAATTTTAGCGGGTGCCACGGCGCCAATCAGATTATGCTGGATCAGCTTCCAGGTGGCGACCAGATCAGTCAGGTCTTCGTGTAATTCTGCGGTATTTTTTCCTTCAGCGGCGGTACGAACGATCACCCCGAAATTCTTCGGCTTGATGGCTTCCACAATTTTCTGAAGTCTTTTTCTTTCATCGGAAGAATGGATCTTGCGTGAAACCGCCACAATGTCGTTGAAAGGCGTGATCACTACGAAACGGCCTGGCAGAGAAATTTCACAGCTCAGCCTCGGTCCTTTGGCGGCAATCGGTTCTTTTAAGATCTGAACCAGGATATTCGGTTTACCACTTAGTACTTCGTTGATCTTACCCGTCTTCACGATTTCCGGTTCAACGGTGAATCCGCCGAAATCAAATTCATTGTCGGGCGAAGCCTGTATACTTTGCTGGGTAAATTTCAGAAGTGAGCGGGCGTAGGGACTAAGGTCGGTATAATGCAGAAATGCGTCTTTTTCAAAACCCACGTCCACAAAGGCAGCATTCAGACCGGGTATCAGTTTTTTTACCTTCCCCAGGTACAAATCTCCCACGGCAAAACTGGCATCAGTTTTTTCATGGTGTAATTCCACCAGCTTTTTATCTTCCAGCAGGGCTATTTCAACGCCCTGCGGGGCTGCATTAATGATCAGTTCCTTATTCAATGTTTTTGTAACATTTACTGCATATCCAATGACACGTTCACACAAAAAGGAGTCGAAATGCTGAAGGAGATTTAGTTAACAGCCACAAGGTTGCAAGCAAGCATAGTAAGCGTTAGCATATAAATTGATTTCAGCAGAACAGGGCCGAAAAGGTTTCCGGCGGAGTGCGTTTATTTGTTCTTTTTCTTATGACGATTCTTACGCAATCTTTTCTTTCTTTTATGGGTTGCAATTTTATGTCGCTTCCTTTTTTTACCACAAGGCATTGATAATGTCTTTTTTGTTAACGAATAAATTCTGTCTTTGCTCCAGTGAGCATTTATTTTAACGACCCCAACCGCTCGTTGATCGCTTCGATCAGTTCATGATTGCCGGTCAGTTTTTTTGCTGTTGTATACCAGGTTTTTGCCGATGCCGTATTTCCTGTTCTTTCATACGCATCTCCCAGACTCAATACCGCTTCCAGATTTCCCGGATCATAGTGCACAACCTTCAGAAGCCTTTGAATCGCCTTGTCGTACTGTCCCGATTCGATTCCACCCAAACCCAGCATTAACTGGGCATACATGTTGAGCGAATCTTTTCGGGTTACGGCCAGTATCTCCTGGATTCCCTTCATCACCTCCTGTGGCTCTGCTCCCGTACTCCCGAAAATATAGGTTGCCCCCAATCCTATTTTTGTTGAATCATTGTCCGGGTTGAGTTTCTCCGCCCTTTCAAAAAGATCCCTGCTTTCAACAGCCATCCAGTTTTTAAGCGCCGGATTATCCTGTCCCCGCAGGTTGTTCAAAAATAATTGGGCTGCAAAAGTGAGACTTTTTTCAGAATTTTCCAACTTTGCCGCTTCCCCGGTATAATAAGCATACGGCAGAAAGCCATTTTCGACCGAATCTTTCCAGAAAACAGCCAGTTGCCGGTCGGCTTCTATCTGCTGATCCTTAATATTACCACGCACAACTGCGTTTTCCAGTCTGTTCACATAAGCCTGGTGTTCGGCACTCAGTTTGGCCTTGCCTGCATCCAGAATGGTCTTGATATCAAGTGATTGAGTGGCAGCGGCGGTGGGGGCTTCGGGAGAATTTTTCTTTAAGGGAGGAACTGTATTTCCGAAAAAGTAAAATAGAATTAGAATAATGATTCCTGATACTGCTACAATTACTTGCTGTTTCTTCACATCCGTTTATTATCCGGCAAAATTACATCTCTTCGTCAGGGTTTGGCTGATTATCGCTGACAGACTGTAATTTTTTTACTTCTGCAACAAATTCTTTGGCGGGTTTGAATGAGGGAATGAAATGTTCAGGTATATGAACCGCAATATTCTTTTTTATGTTGCGGCCAATTTTAGCTGCTCTTTTCTTTGTAATAAAACTTCCGAATCCACGGATGTAAATATTTTCACCTTTTGCAAGGGTGTCCTTTACTTCTTTAAACATGGTCTCTAACGTAACTAGTACGTCTACCTTAGGTATACCTGTTTTATCCGAAATTTGATTAACGAGGTCTGCCTTTCTCATGGCGGAATTGTTTTATAAGTTTCTGATTTTAAATATATAACAAAAAAATTAATTCACAACTATTTGTAAAAAATTGAATGAGTCATTTTTTCAGACAATATCTAATGCATTGCATTTCAGCCGATTATAAATGATTGATTATCAATCTTATGAATAACTACTCAGCATGGTTTATTTTGGGCAATCATGAAGATTGATTTTACAAAAAAGTTGCTTGCCTGGAATCTGGATCAGAATATCCGTTCGATGCCATGGAAAGGGGAAACCGATCCATACAGGATATGGCTGAGTGAAATTATTTTACAACAGACAAGGGTGGAACAGGGAACAGCTTATTACGAACGTTTTATTTTGCGGTTTCCTACCATCGCAGATCTTGCCAATGCACCGGAGAAAGAGATTTTTAAATATTGGGAGGGATTGGGATATTATAGCCGATGCCGGAATCTGATTGCTACAGCAAAAAAAATCGTGACCAATCACCAGGGCAGGTTTCCTGCCACCTATGCGGAGATTCTGGAACTTCCGGGCATTGGTCCCTACACCGCATCGGCCATCAGCTCATTCGCATTTGGATTGCCTTATGCCGTGGTCGACGGGAATGTTGAAAGAGTACTGGCCAGATTCTTTGGAATCAGCGCTCCGGTGGGATCGGCAGCCGGCAAAAAACTGTACACATCCTTAGCGGGAGACTTACTGGATAAAAAATCTCCGGGAATTTACAATCAGGCCATTATGGATTTTGGGGCAACGATTTGTAAACCTCAAAATCCGCTTTGTCATATTTGCATTCAGTCAGCCGCTTGTGAGGCTTTCAATCAGGGATGGGTAACAAAACTTCCCGTAAAAGCCGCCGCGCCTGCCAGAAAAAAGAGATGGTTTTATTATTTCATCGTCGCTGCCGGAAAAAACAAAATATGGATCCGTAAAAGAACCGGCAATGATATCTGGCAAAATCTTTATGAATTTGTGTTATGGGAATCTGGGAAAATTATACCTCAGGATAAAATGCATCAGACTTCCTTCTTCAAAAAACAATTCGGTATGCAGGGCGAAAAAATAAAAAATATTTCGCCGGTGATTAATCAAACACTTACTCATCAGATCATTACAACCTGTTTTGTGCATCTGGACAAGCCCTGCAACCGTTTGCCGGGTTATGAATCTGTTGAAGTGAAAAGCCTCGCTGAATATCCTTTTCCAAAAATCATTGCGGACTATGTCAAAAATTTAATGGGGGCTGATGCATGGTAAAGGTTTTGATGGAGTTCAGCGGCTTTGCTACGGGCGTGAAACCCAAAAGCTGGTATTCATCACCATTAATCAGCGATCATATGAGGGGCGTTAACAGGGTTATGTTAATCGGAAATCTGGGAAAAGATCCGGATGTTCAGTATCTGGAAGGAAATATTGGCGTGGCGAAATTTTCTCTTGCCACCACGGAAACTTTTAAAGACAGAACAGGCAAACTGATTTCCCAAACGGAATGGCATACCGTTGTTTTGTGGAGAGGACTGGCAGAGCTGGCCGAGAAATATCTGCACAAGGGCAGCCTGGTTTATATCGAAGGAAGACTACGCACCCGCAGCTGGGAAGATAAGGAAGGCAATAAGAAATTTGCGACGGAAGTAGTGGGCGACAATCTGATTATGCTGGATAAAAAAACGGAAAGCGGACAGGGTGTTCATCATCCGCAGGAAGGACTGGAGGGGCTGAACGGTGCCGATGGATCGTCGATCACCGAACCTTCCCCTGATTTACCTTTTTAAAAGGGAAATAGACAAGTTTTATTAAATTTACAATCCTGCAGGAAAAAGCATGCTGCTTTTCAGCGGGCAATCTCGGATTTTTAACGAAACAGACTATTTTGGATCACCCTTCTGACATGTCAGCTGCCTTTGGGCATACAGGTATTTTCTTATTCATCAATGCGCAGGCAACCACGATCCTGGTTATTCTCATACTCTTTTTCCTGGTCATGTCTTTTATTGTTTCCGGATCACGCATTGCTTTTTTCTCACTGAGCGATAAGGAAATTAATATTCTTAAAACCAAACAGGATAGTTCCTGGAGAAGAATTGTGAATCTGCTTGAAGAGCCGAAAGCACTGCTGGCCTCTTTGCTGATTGCCAATATACTTCTGAACATTGCGATCATTATTCTGTCGAATTTTCTGATTGACCAGGTGATTTCCTTTAAGCAGGATTACTGGTTTTTTGAATTTATGATGAAGGTGGTGATCGTAAGTTTTGTATTGATCCTGTTTGGAGAGGTGATGCCAAAAGTGTGGGCCAGCCAGAATACACTACAGTTCGCGTTTTACACTTCCGGCGTAACTGAGATCATCCACCTTATGTTCAGGCGGCTTGGTATTTTGCTCGCGCACCAGTCGGAAAAACTGGAAAGACTTTTTGGAAGTCAGCGCTCCGCGGCCAACAGCCTGGAAGAACTCGATCACGCCATTGACAACGACACCACGGAAGAGGAGAAAAATATTCTGAAAGGGATTATTAAATTCGGCAATATTACGGTCAAGCAGATTATGAAAACCCGACTGGATGTAAGCGGTATCGAAGATGATTTGAATTTCAAACAGCTGAAACAAAAAATAGAAGAACTGCATTACTCGCGTCTTCCCGTATTTAAAAAAAGTCTGGATGAAATCAGTGGCATGGTGCATACCAAAGACCTGATTCCCTATTTAAATGAATCCGACGAATTTGACTGGCGCAGTCTGCTCCGGCCGCCGCATTTTGTACATGAACATAAAATGATCAAAGATCTGTTGCAGGAATTTCAGTCAGACAGAATCCATTTTGCCATCGTGGTAGATGAATTCGGCGGGACCAGCGGAATCGTTACACTGGAAGATATACTGGAAGAAGTGATCGGGGATATCAAAGACGAATTTGATGAAGATGAGGGATCTGCCGCCAAACAGGAAGACGGGTCTTTTATATTTGAAGGAAGAACCATGATCAACGATGTTTGCAAAGCACTGAACCTGCCGGTAGATACATTCGATAATGTAAAGGGAGATTCTGATTCGCTGGCCGGTCTGATTCTGGAACTTGCCGGGGAAATCCCGAAAGTAAATGACATCATCGTTTGTGGTGATTTTGATTTTAATATCCTGGAAGCCGACAGCAGCCGGATAAAGAAAGTGAAAGTTCGTATCAAACAATAAAAAAGCCTCATTTGAACCGCTGCCTGTTGTTATTCTTTTACTTTTTATTATTTGTCTGTTTTGCGGCCTGTAACAGCGACTACAGTCCCAAGCCCCGTGGCTATTTCAGAATTGACTTTCCTCCGCATGCGTATCAGGAATTTAACCGTCCTGAATTTCCCTACTCATTCGAATATCCGGTTTATGGAAATATTATCCGTGACACGGCTTTTTTCGGCGATAAGCCGGAGAACCCCTACTGGATCAATGTTGATTTTCCACGTTTTCACGCGCGGATTTATTTCAGTTATAAACAGGTGGAAGGCAACTATGATAAACTGCGGGAGGATGCCTACAAAATGACTTATAAACATACCTATAAAGCCAGTTCGATTGAGGATTCGCTGATCAGCACGGCGTTGGGCGTGCATGGTATATTTTTTAATGTGGGTGGCAATGCGGCTACGGCAAAACAATTTTTTGTCAGTGATTCCACCCGGCATTTTCTACGCGGGGCGCTCTATTTTGATACTACCCCGAATTCGGATTCTTTGAGTATAGTGAATGATTTTCTGCAGGAAGACATGAATCACCTGATCAATACACTCCGGTGGAAAAACTGAAAGGGAATCCTTCCTGATATACTATCTTAGCCTGATTTTCAAACCGAACATTTGATAGCAATTGATAATATATTAGTCAGCGATGAAGTGCTGACCGAGCAATTTGTGTGCGACCTGAATAAATGCAAGGGAGGTTGTTGTGAAGACGGTGACTCGGGTGCTCCGCTTTCCGATGAGGAACTGGAACACTTGCGTAATTATCTTGAAGAGATAAAACCTTATCTGACTCCGGAGGGATTGAAAGTACTCGAAAAAGAAGGGCTATATAAATACGATCAGGAATTTGGGTGGGTTACGCCCACCATTGCGGGAAAGATGTGCGCTTACGGATTCAGGGATTCCCGGGGAATCATCAAATGCGGCATCGAGCAGGCTTATCTGGATAAAAAAATATCCTGGAAAAAACCCATCAGCTGTCATTTGTTTCCCGTAAAAATTACCCGGAGCAAAAGACAAAACCAGGAATATGTAAATTATGAACCCCGCGAGGATCTTTGCAAGGCTGCCTGCAAACTGGGCAAACAGTTAAAGGTTCCGGTATATATATTTTTAAAAGACTCACTGATCAGAAAATACGGGCCAGATTTTTATTCCGCTTTGGAGGCCGCCGCGCTCCATAAAAAAAAAGATAAAGTCTAGTCCGTCTATGAAAATTCTATCCGCCGTTGTTTTCTTTCTGGTTTTATTCTTATCCGGCCAGAAATCCTACTCCCAGGATTCTGCGATGCAGATTCAACCTGCATGGGAAACTTTGATGCACGATACGACGATCACCCTGGAACCGGCATTTAAGGTTAAAAACTACTATGCCAGAAAGGATCGTTACGATGCCATTAAAGATTCAATCAGGGCCTCCCTGATCTGGAGCGCGAAAATGCATGACACGGTGATCGTGCTGGATCCGAATTTCGTAGTCGATAATGTTTACGCAGAAAGAGACTCCCTGGATGCGATCGTAGATCCCTATACAGCCAAAAGAATTGCCATCAGAGATTCCATAAATGCAATCGGAGCCGCACTGATGCGTGCGGCGGACCTGCAGGATACAACGATAGGATTGGATCCTGCCTTTCTTATCTACAACAGATATGCACGCAAAGACTCATTACAGGCCATCCGGGATTCTGCAAGAAAATTAATGGTTCAGGCATCTCAGATGCAGGATACTGTTATTGAAATGGAAGCCGGCTTCGCGGTTAAGAATTACTATGCATCGAAGGATGAAGCGGATGCCCTGAGGGAGTCGATCAGGGCATCCATCGCCCAGGCCGCTACGATGCAGGATACAGTGATTGCGATCGAGACTTCGTTTGTTGTAAAGGATCTTTATGCCAATCTGGATAAGCGAAAAGCGGTCCTTGACTCGATTGCCAGACCAACAATCATGCAGGATACCATCATCGCGCTGGACCCCGGCTATATTGTCAGAGACCTTTATCCACTGAAAGACTCTATGGATATTATCCGGGATTCACTGCACGTTATACAGTTGGCGCTCAATGCCCGTGCCGATTCCCTTTCCGCAGATTCTGTGCGGCAGCATTGGGCCGGCTGGAAAAAATATGAAGTGCAGCCAGGCATTTCATATGCCATGAATTCCGAAAAAGTACTGAAAGCCAAAAGCAAGGCAGTGCTGCAATATAATATTGCTGATTTTTATTTATACCTGAATGGCGAGCTGGTGCGGTCTCCCAAATCGGAGATGGGATTTTTCGCTGCAGGATGTCTGGCTTTTGTTTCAGACGACACGCTGCTCCTTAATAGCGGGTTAGGTTTTAAAGCCGGCGTTGGTGTTGGAATAAAAATATATCAGGGAAGATTCAGGAGTTCGCTGCATGCCAATATTGGCAATATCGCCGTATTTAAAATGTCGGAGGACGACGCGGATTATAAAAAAAGCCTGACGGTAGAACCCGTCAGCCAGACTTTAAAATTAAGAAGCGATCCGGCCTACGGCGGGGACGTGATCATCGGAGAATATCTGGCTACGTACCGGAAATTTTATCAGAAAATGGACGACGGGGACAATGATGAAAAAAGGTATAACGTAAAAATTATTTTCAGGTGCCATGTGAGCGGCGGTATCAACAACCGGCTCAGATAATTTATTACCTTAGTGTATGAGCAACAGGGATCAGGCATCAACTTTCTTAGATAAGAGCGGTGTGAAAGCGGCAGATCTGGATCACCGGCGGAAAATCAACTTCAATATTGGCAGATACAACGCCGTTGTTCCACAGGGCAAAGAACAATTCGATCAGATCCATCTCGCGAGGGAAAGAGCAAAGAATATTAAATGGAGGTCCCTGGAATCACTGGATCAGCAGCTGGAGCGTTTTGAGCAGGCATTTACAAAAAGAGGCGGGAAGGTGATCTGGGCGGAAGATACCGCCGGGGCGCTGAAAGAAATTCTGGCCATCTGTAAAGCCAAACAATGCAGGGCAGTGGTGAAAAGCAAGAGCATGGTAACGGAGGAAATTCACCTCAATAAATTTCTTGAAGAAAACGGAATTGAAAGTCTGGAAACAGATTTGGGGGAATATATTCAGCAGCTCGACAATGAACCGCCTTATCACATCGTGACGCCGGCCATGCACAAAAGCAAGGAAGACATTGCGAAACTTTTTCACGAAAAATTAAATACAGCACCGGGACTTTCTCCCACGGAACTTACGCTGATTGCGCGACAGAAGATGCGCGCGAAATATCCTAAAGCGGAAATAGGAATTACCGGAGCAAATTTTATCATTGCCGACACAGGAAGCATCGCCATCACGGAAAATGAAGGCAATGGACGGCTGTGTGCATCTTATCCGAAAACACACATCGTTATTACAGGAATTGAAAAAGTAATTCCCTCGATGACCGATCTGGCACTGTTCTGGCCTCTGCTGGCTACGTTTGGAACTGGTCAGCGCGTGACCAGTTATAATTCCATTGTGTCCGGTCCGAAACAGGCCGGCGAATACGATGGTCCCGATGAGATGTATGTGATTCTTCTCGACAATGGCCGCACCAATATGCTCGCCAATACCAAACTCAGGGAAAGTCTTTATTGTATCCGTTGCGGGGCCTGTCTGAATGCCTGTCCCGTGTATAAAAATATTGGTGGCCACAGTTATGGCACAACATACAGCGGACCGATTGGTGCTGTGATTACGCCGCATCTGAAAGGACTCAACGACTGGAAGCATTTGAGTTATGCATCCTCCTTGTGCGGCAACTGCACGGAAGTGTGTGCGGTCAAAATCAATCTGCATGAGATCCTGCTTGAAAACAGAAGCGAAGCCGTTCAGGAAGGCTCAGCAGGATGGATGGAAAAACTGGCTTGGAAAGGTTGGAAACAGGCCAGTCTGCACAGGAGCTGGATGAACATGGGCAATTCAAAAATAAAAAACTGGTTCATCAATCGCGTATTTCGCGGATGGAACAGGCAAAGGGCTGATTTATTTTTCCCCGAAAAAAGCTTTAATCAGCGCTGGATAGAAAAGCATAAATCCTAAGCATGCTTTTTTATAGTGATCATAAGAGTCCGCGACTGGATTATGTACTGGATTTGGTCAGCAATGAAATATTCAACGAGCCCTTTGTACATACCGATGACCAGACAGCCTATATTTCTTATTTGGGAAATAAGCTGAATTATTCCGACAAAGGGATTTCTGATCAGGAATTTTATATACGCCCTCATACGATTCTTTTTGAAACGGGTGTTCGTAAGCAACCGGTTACTTGTTTTGATTTCTCCGGACGCCCGGCTTTTTTTCAAACGGAAGGGGATTATCCCTTTGATATTTTTGCCGCTGTTTTTTTTCTGGTCAGCCGGTACGAAGAATACTATTCCTTTCAACCCGATAAATACGGACGGTATCCTCATCAGGCTTCCCTGGCATTCAAAGAAAATTTTCTTGACATACCCCTGATTAATTACTGGCTGGAAGATTTCAAAAAAGCACTGGGTAGGAAATTTCCTGATCTGATTTTCAAGATGAAGGATTTTAAATTCATTCCCAGCTACGATATTGATATTGCCTATTCCTATAAGCATAAAGGGATGAAACGAAATCTGGGCGGCTTTTGCCGCGACCTGGCCAATGGGCGATGGAATGCGTTGCTGGATCGATGGGATGTATTATTTAATAAGAAAAAAGATCCTTTTGATTCTTACGAATGGCTCGATTCCCTGCATCTCTATTGCAGAACGAGGGCATATTATTTTTTCCTGATGGCGAAAAAGCAAACAGGTGTCGATAAAAATATAAACCCGGATAAAACAGCGTTACAATCATTGATTTCTTATCACGCGGGTGGCTACACCGTAGGTATTCATCCTTCCTGGCAAAGTGGTGATGAAGAGGCGGTATTGATGGAAGAGGTAGATTCATTGTCGGCCATTACGGGGGCGCCTGTTAAATACAGCCGTCAGCATTATATTCGAATGAAACTTCCGCAAACATACCGATGGCTGACGGATGTGGGCGTGGATAAGGATTTTTCCATGGGATATGGCGCGGTGAATGGTTTCCGGGCTTCAATTGCTTCCTCGTTTTACTGGTATGATCTTCTGGCTGAAAGGAAAACCACGCTGATGTTATTCCCTTTTTGTTTTATGGACGCCACTTCATTTTATGAGCATCAGCTGACGCCGAAAGAGGCATTTTCCGAACTGATGGACTATTACAGAAAGATCAAACAGGTCAACGGGCTGATGGTAACCATCTGGCACAATCATTTCTTTGGAACCGATCCGATGTTTGCGGGTTGGAAAGAAGTATATGAAGTGTTTCTCAGAGATCAGATTTACTGGGATACATAGTTTACATAAACACAAAATTAATGTGGTAAATGAGAGAAGGTAGAAAATTAAAAACGGGAGGGTTGAATTATTAATGACCATGAAGCAATTCTAAATTGTCATTCGTTCATTTCATTCACCCATTTTTCATTTTCTACCTTCTCTCATTTTCCACACGAAAAAAATAAACGTGAAATGTAATTTTAATATTAATGCCTGAAATGGCGCATTCCCGTGATTACCATTGGCAGTTTTTCCTTTACGCAAAATTCAATACTGTCTTTATCGCGAATGGAACCGCCGGGCTGGATAAATGTGGCAATGCCTTCTGCAGCTGCAATCTTTACGCAATCATCAAATGGAAAGAATGCATCGGATGCGAGTGCGGCACCCTGCAGGCTGAATTTGAACTGATGCGCTTTTTCAATTGCCTGCCGGAGCGAGTCTATGCGACTGGTCTGACCGCATCCCTTTCCAATGAGTTGCTTGTCCTTGATGAGCGCAATGGCGTTTGACTTCAGATGTTTACAAACAAGGTTTCCGAAAATGAGATCCTGTTTTTCCTTTTCTGTGCTTACCCGTCCTCCCACCTCATCCCATTTTTCAAAATTGCCCTTGTCAACACCCTGAACCAAAACTCCATTCAGCAGCGATTTCTTTGAGAGAATCTGTTCAGGCTGTTTAAACAACTGAAGCAGTATCCGGTTCTTCTTTGTCTTTAGTAAATCCAATGCCTCTGAAGAAAAAGAAGGCGCAATGAGTACTTCAAAAAACAATTCATTGATGGCCTGCGCGGTGGAAAGATCAATCTCATTATTGCAAACGAGCACTCCGCCAAAGGCACTTTCCGGATCGCCCGCGAGGGCATGATCCCAGGCGCTTCGAACAGTTTCACGCGACGCGATTCCACACACATTGGTATGTTTGATTATGGCGAAGACAGTTTTTTCTTCAAACTCGCCGATCAGCTGGATGGCTGCATCAATATCCACCAGATTATTATAAGAAATTTCTTTGCCGTTCAGTTGCTTAAATATCTTTTCCCAGTTTCCTTCAAAATAAGCCTGCTGGTGGGGATTCTCTCCATAGCGCAAATGTTTCGTGTCCTTAACCGCGCCGATTGTTTTTCCGGGATTGAAATATTCATGAATGGCCAGATCATATCCGGCAACGACTTCAAATGCCTTTGCTGCGAGTTCTTTTCTTTGTTCCCGGGTAAGTTCTCCCTGCTGACTGACCAATAATTTTTCGAGATGGGCGTAATCTTTTTTATCTGCAATCACCGCCACATGAGAAAAATTCTTTGCAGCTGCACGAATCATGGAGGGGCCTCCGATATCTATTTTTTCAATGATTGATTTTTCGTCTTTGGTATTCGCCACTGTTTCTTCAAACGGGTAGAGATCCACAATCACCAGGTCAATTTCCGGGATATTATACTCTTTCATTTCTTTCAGATCCTGCGCGTCTTCTCTTCTTCCCAATATGCCACCGAATATCGATGGATGCAGGGTCTTGACCCTTCCGCCTAATATCGATGGGTAACTGGTCAGTTCTTCAGCAGCGGTACACGGTAGACCGAGGCCCTCAATAAATGATTTCGTGCCCCCTGTTGAAATCAAACGAATTCCCAGTTTATGAAGCTGGGTTACGATCGGTTCCAGGCCATCTTTATAAAAAACGGAAATCAGTGCAGATTGTATTTTTTTTGTCATAGTTGAGATTTAAGAAAGGAACAACAGGCTAAGGAGCCGCAAATTTACTGTAATCGGTTTTCCCGGCAAAGTCGGTCTACTGGATCAAACATATGAATTGGAAAAGAGTAATCCCAACCAGGCCGGTAAACAGCCAGCCTTTTTTCCTGCTGACCAGGTAGCGATAAAAACACAAGAATATAAAATACAGAAGTATCACACCGGTAAGATTGTATTCAATATTCCCGACCACTGCACCTGGCAGGTGCGACACATTGGAAATAAAGCCATTTAACAGTCTCACCAGAAAACCAAGCAGCCTGCCCATCCATTGAGCCGCCAGTTGAACCGGAGAGCAAATGCAAAGAAGAATTCCGCCAATAAGAATCAGGCTCGATAAGGGAACTGCCAGCAGATTGGCGATCAGAAAATAGATGGGGAACTGATGGAAATAATAGATACTGATGGGTGTCGTGAGAATCTGGGCGGCAATACTCACGGAGGCAGCATCCCAGGTGGCCACCAGCATTTTATTTTTCAAAGAAATCATCGCACGGACGGGTCCTACGAATAAACCCAGACTCAAAACAGCCGCATAACTCAGTTGAAATCCGGTATTAAAAATCCAAAATGGATCAAAACAGATTAACAGGAAGGCAGAGGCAGCCAGCGCGTTAAATAAAACATTCTGCCTGCCCATGTTTTTTGCGAACAGGGCCAGCGTAAACATGGCATCTGCACGAATAACAGAAGGGGAAGCGCCGGACAGAATTCCATAGGCCCATAAACAGAAAAGGATCACAAACAACTTTATCCAACTCCCTGATTTCTTCTTTCCCGTTTTCTTAAGAATCAATTGAAGCATCTGACAGATCAGTGCCAGATGCAACCCTGAAATGGCAATGATGTGAACCACGCCGCTGTCCGCATAAGACTTCAGCAACAACGGATCAAGATCCTCTGTAAATCCAACCAGCAGTGCTTCGAGCAACCCGTTTTGAGATTTGTCCGGCACATACTTTTTTATAATAAGAACAATTTTGTTCCGCAGGGCTGACAATAGATTCGAATAACGATTTGATTTTTCGTTTGTCAATATGGAAAAGTCATGGTCATATAAGAATAGTTGTGAATGGATATGTTTCAGGCTGCAATATTTCTTATAGTCGAATTGGAAAGAAGGAAAATTTTCTATGGGCAGCAAAGGTTTTTCTGTTATGATGCGCGATCCTTCGGCTAATTTTCCTGAATCCCGGTTGTCTTTGAAGTAGATGAAGATTTTTTCTTCTTCATAATAAAAGCGGTTGTCTTTTAAGAGCCCACAGACTTTTGCTACGCATTTGCGGGAATTGTTTTTTTGAACCGGATCATTCAGCAGCTCGATTACCAGCAGATTGGACTGGTTTTTTTCAAAACAGGCGGATTCATTAACCATATTATCCTGATGTATATACATCAGAATTCTACCGAAGGAAAAGAAGACGAACTGGAGCGCGAGTCCGGACATCCATACCATTCCGGAGAATCTGGAAAAAGGAATGCCATTGCAAAAAAGAAATAGCAACAGCGGTGGGAAAATTAATATAAATAAGAAAAGAGAATGGACCGGCAGATAATATTCCGTGAGTATGCCGGCGGCCAGCGGAAGTAAAATTCTTAAGAAAAGCATCCCTTTACAGGATCCCGATCTGTTCTTTTTGTCTGTCGCCACACGCAAAATTTTTGCTCTTCATGAAGCAAAAATATTTACTGCTGTTTTGCGCAGTTGAAAGACTGATTCCAACAGGGTTTTTAACCGTTGTATTCACGGTATTTTATCTGCATGGTGGAACCCTTACTTCGAGAGGTACATACTCCGATCCTTATACAGCTGCCTGAAGTAAGGGTCTTTCAGATCCTTGATGAAACGGATGGCTTCGCCGGTGGATTTCATTTCAGGTCCGAGTTCCTTGTTCACACCGGGAAATTTGTCGAAGCTGAATACGGGTTCTTTGATGGCGTATCCTTTCAGGTTCTTTACAAATTTGAAGTCCTTGAGTTTGTTATGTCCCAGCATCACCTTAGTGGCAACATTGAGGTAAGGAATCTGATATGCTTTTGCAATGAAGGGCGTTGTTCTGGAAGCCCGCGGATTGGCTTCAATCACGAACACTTTACCATCTTTTATCGCAAACTGGATATTGATCAGCCCGCGAATGTTTAGACGGAAGGCAATCTTTTTCGCATAGTCTTCCATGGTTTCCACCACCAGCGGTGTCAGATTAAATTGTGGAAGTACGGCGTTCGAATCACCGCTGTGGATACCGGCGGGTTCGATGTGTTCCATCAGACCCATCACATGAAACTGATCCCCGTCGCAGATGCCATCCACTTCTGCTTCCTGGCAGCGATCCAGGAAATGATCAATCAGTATTTTATTATCCGGCAGATGTTTCAGTAAACTCACCACAGCACTTTCCAGTTCTTCGTCATTGATCACAATGCGCATCCGTTGTCCGCCAAGAACATAACTCGGTCTCACCAGCACGGGAAAACCAACCTGCTTGGCCACTGCCACGGCTTCGTCCACCGTAGTCGCCGTTCCATAAGAGGGATATGGAATTTCCATTTCCTTCAGCATATCACTGAAACGTCCCCGGTCCTCGGCAATGTCCATATTATCGTAGGAAGTTCCGATGATCGGAATTCCTTTTTTATGCAGTTTCTCTGCCAGCTTCAGCGCAGTCTGGCCGCCCAGCTGAACGATCACGCCGGCTGGTTTTTCGTGTTCGATGATATCCCAGAGATGTTCCCAGAAAACGGGTTCAAAGTAAAGTTTGTCGGCCATGTCGAAATCGGTCGAAACTGTTTCCGGGTTGCAATTCACCATGATGGATTCGTATCCACATTCCTTTACAGCCAGCAATCCGTGTACACAGCAATAATCGAATTCGATGCCCTGGCCGATCCGGTTTGGACCCGACCCCAGGATGATGATCTTCTTTTTATCCGTAACAATACTTTCATTCACCCCACCACTTTCAAAAGTGGAATAGAAGTAGGGCGTTTTGGCTTCAAACTCTGCACTGCAGGTATCCACCATTTTGAAGATCCGGTTAATCCCGGCTGCTTTTCTTTTTTCGTATACAGCCTCTTCGTTGCCATCCTGCATGATGGTGGCGATCTGGGTATCGCTGAATCCCAGCGATTTTGCTTCCCGGAGCACTTCCAGGGGAAGTGATTCCATTTTATACTTTCTGATTTCTTTTTCTGAAGCGCAGATCTTTTGAATTTCATAGAGGAACCAGCGGTCGATACCAGTTGCCTGCGATATGGTTTTCACACTCACGCCCAGCATGAGGGCATCCTTGATCCGGAATATGCGATCCCATTTGGGAACCTTAATATATTGAATCAGTTCTTCGGCATGCATCTGGCTTTTGCCATAGTAACCAAGACCGACGGCATTGTTCTCCAGGCTCTGACAGGCTTTTTGAAGGGCTTCAGTGAAACTTCTTCCAATGGCCATTACCTCGCCCACACTTTTCATCTGCAAACCCAGGGTGTCGTTCGCGCCTTTGAATTTGTCGAAATTCCAACGCGGCATCTTCACAATCACATAATCCTGCACCGGTTCAAAATAGGCTGAGGTCGTCTGGGTAATCTGATTTTTTAATTCATCGAGATTATACCCAATGGCCAGCTTGGCCGCAATCTTGGCAATGGGATATCCGGTTGCCTTGGATGCCAGGGCAGAGGATCTGGACACGCGCGGATTGATTTCTACCGAAATGATTTGTTCCGTTTCCGGATTAAGAGCGAACTGCACGTTGCAACCACCGGCGAAGTTGCCCAGGGACCGCATCATCAGGATGGCTTTGTTTCGCATGTCCTGGAAGGCGGTATCGCTGAGCGTCATAGCAGGAGCCACGGTGATGGAATCTCCGGTATGCACCCCCATGGGATCCAGATTTTCCACCGTACATATAATTACTACATTGTCGTTTTTATCCCTCAGAAGTTCGAGCTCGTATTCTTTCCATCCCAGAACAGCTTTTTCAACCAGCACTTCATGGATTGGAGAAGCTTTCAATCCCTTATCCAGCGCCGCGTCCAGGTCATCCTTGCTGTGTACGAATCCGCCGCCGGTGCCACCCAGTGTGAAAGAAGGGCGGATCACCAGTGGAAATCCAATCTCCTGCGCAAATTCCTTTCCTTCCAGCATCGAATTGGCTACCCGGGAGGGGGCCACATCAATGCCAATCCGGATCATCAGCTGTTTGAATTTTTCGCGGTCCTCTGCGGTGTTGATCGCTTCGACATCCACACCGATCATTTCCACCTTATATTTTTCCCAGACACCAAGCTCGTCAGCCTCTTTGCAAAGATTCAGGGCAGTTTGTCCGCCCATGGTGGGCAAAACGGCATCGATCTGGTTTTCTTCCAGGATCTTTTCAATACTTTCCACCGTAAGGGGAAGCAGGTAAACCCGGTCAGCCATCATCGGATCCGTCATGATCGTCGCGGGGTTGCTGTTGATCAGGATAACTTTTATGCCTTCCTCCCGAAGGCTTCTCGCTGCCTGCGAGCCGGAATAGTCAAATTCACAGGCCTGACCGATGATAATGGGACCTGAACCAATAATAAGAACCGAACCGATAGCGGGATTTTTTGGCATCGAAAAACAAATTCCGCAAAACTAAGGGTGTGCAGGCTCTTAGAGAAATTTTTTAAAAGGTTGGGTATAAAAAAATCCCCTCCTGCCGAAGCAGGAAGGGATCACTATTTTAGAATTAATTAATTATTATGGAAAGATGCCATCTCAATGTCATCCAGTAACACGCCGCCTTTCTTGGCCTGCTGGCGTTTTTCTGCCATCATCCTTTTGTTATCGCCCTTGGATTTTATTTTAAAAACCCATTTCTGTTTGGCTTCTTCGCCACGCATGATTCCGATCACGGAACCAACGCTGATGATGAAAAACAGTAAAAATTTATTCCTTGGTAACATTTTATCACTTTTTCAAGGTGCCTATCTCAATATAAAGACATTTTCTTTATGCCAAAAGCTGTACCAGTTTTTATTTTTTTTAAAAAACCTTCATAATCATTTACTAACATTTTTTTTGGATTGGGTGAATCTAGATTTGAATCCTTATTTGGGATTGATCCACCTTTACTTTTCTAAATTTGGGATTTCATGGTCAGATCTGTTCTCTTCCTTTTGTCTTTTTTTTGTTCCGCATTGTCTTTTGGACAGTTATTCCAGGATCCCGCTTATCCCCAAAAAGAATTCAGAAACCCATTGGGCATTCCGATCAGTCTGGCTGCCAACTTTGGGGAGTTAAGATCCAATCACTATCATATGGGGCTGGACATTCGCACAACGCACCGCGAAAATCTCCCGGTATACGCTGCAGCTGATGGATATATATTCCGGATTAAAATTGAACCCTTTGGATTCGGTCAGGCCATTTATGTCCGGCACACCAACGGTCTCGTGAGTTTATATGCCCACCTGAATGCTTTCTATCCGGCCCTTGCAGATTGGGTAAAACACAAACAATACGAGTTGCAGCGATGGGCCATCGGAGTGGATTTGCCTGCCGGATTACTGACGGTGAAACAGGGCGATCTGATTGCCTATAGTGGCAATATGGGTGGCTCCCAGGGTCCGCACCTGCATTTTGAAATCCGCAGCTTTCCTGACGATACGAATCTGAACCCCATGCTTTTTGGTTTACCGATTGCAGATCAGACCCCACCTGTTTTCCGCAGCCTGGGAGTATACGACCGGAACAGGAGTTTCTATGAGCAGTCACCCGCTTTCATTCCGGTGAAGGGATCGGCCGGGAAATATACGACCACACTTCCCCTGCTTATTCTAAAAACTGCCAATCCCGGATTTGGTATTTCAGGGTTCGATACGCAGACAGGTTCCAACAATCCGAACGGGATTTTTCAGGGCATCGTTTATGACAATGATCAGCCCATTTCCGGATTTCAGATGAACCGGATCAGCTATGATGAAACCCGTGGAATCAACGCCCACATTGACTATCCGACGCATGAGCGGGGCGGTCCATATTATCAATTGCTTTTCAAATTGCCTGGTTATAATCACTCCATATACCGCGAAACTAAACCGGGGGGATATCTGCATCTGGAAGATGGCGGCATTCACCTGATCCGGATTGAACTGAAAGACGCTTATGGAAATCCTTCCAACCTGGAATTCAGGGTACGATATGAGCCCGGCGATAATAGCCACGCAACCTATACCGGGAAAATGTTTTATCCGGGCATGCTGGACGGTTATGAAACGCCCGATGCGGCTTTTTACCTGGGACCGAACTGCCTTTATGATTCTCTTCACCTGAATTATGTTGAAACGACAGCAGCAGGCAAAGACATGGTCTCACCGGTATATAGTTTTGGCAATACCCAGATTCCTTTAGCAGATACAATGACGGTCAGAATCAAATTAAAAAATCCCATAAGCCGAAAGGACAGGGTGCTGATGATGTGGATCGACCGGGAGGATTATGAAGTGAAAAAACCCCAATGGAATGGCGAATGGGCTACGGCTGCTTTTCGGAATTTCGGAAGTTTCGCGTTGGCCGTTGATACGGTGCCGCCGGTGATCAGGATTCCGGGTGTGGTTGAAAATGCCAATCTTCAAAGAAGCAGCCGCATTGCAGTGGTGGTATCGGATAATTTTAAAAAAGTGAAAAACTTCAGGGCAACACTCGACGGGAACTGGTTATTGTTTGCGAACGATAAAGCAAAAGCATTTATTTATCATTTTGATGAACACTGCAGCCGCGGTCGGCATGAGCTGGAAATTTATGCTGAAGACGAGGCGGGGAATGCAAGTGCGGTCACTTTGCATTTCACGAGATAGAGAGATGTTGTTCGCTGTGCGTTGGTCGTGATGGGAAGTGATGATATTGAATTCGAATTAATTTTAATTTCTTCAGTAAAATGACAATTAAAATCTGCTTCCGGACTTTACAGAAAATCATTTTGACTTTTATTATCGCTGCAATTTTTATTTCCTGCGGTCATGATCGGAAGGATACTTCGTCGGACAAAATTGAAATCACCGGGGTGCTGGATTCATTTAATACAGCCGCTGCAAAGGCAGACTACGACAACTATTTTAAATTCCTGACCGATGATGCGATTTTCATTGGAACGGATGCCGGCGAATACTGGAATAAAAAAGACTTTATGATCTGGGCCAAACCATATTTTGAAAAAGGAAAGGCATGGGTTTTTACATCATTAAAAAGAAATATCTATTTTGACCAGACGGGCAGAACGGCCTGGTTCGATGAATTGCTGAATACTCAAATGAAAATCTGCCGGGGTTCGGGTGTGCTGACAAAAGAAAATAATCAATGGAAAATCCGGCAGTATGTTTTGTCGATGACGATGCCCAATACTCAAATGAAAGAAGCGATCAGATTAAAAGCAAATACGGAAGACTCGATTATATCGAAATTGAACAAATGAGTTAACCGCTAAGTGACAGCAATCAACCCTTCATAACAAAAACAACTTCACCGGCTTGAAAAGATCCTGCATCTGTTTCCAGCACGCCGGATTGATTCACGCCAATTAACCGGGCGACCAGAAGTTCTTCTCCTTTTTTTAAACTGACCATTTCATCTCTTTTATATAAATGCAGGTTGAAGTCCGACAATATTCTTTCGGGATCCTTTTTTAATTGGGAAATGCGACTTTGAATAAAAGGAACCAGCTCCCGGGCCACCTGAACTGCGCCGAAATTTTTCCCGGTGATTTGTTTGAGCGAGACTGCGTTGGGAACTTCAGGCGGAAATACCTCCTGATTCAGATTCATCCCGATACCTGCCACAGCCCAGGGCCAGCGGCTACCCTGAATGACGGTTTCGATCAGTATGCCCGCTGCCTTTCTGTCATTCCAATATATATCGTTTGGCCATTTAATGAACCAGTTCAGACTTTCATAATACTTTAGCATATCCAGTATGGCGAGCGAAACAGCCGCTGAAAAAAGGAATTGTGCCGACAGATTCAGGGGCGAAGGGTCAATAACCAGGCTCATCATCAGATTCTGACCGGGTTCGCTCTGCCAGGTTTTGCCGCGCTGTCCCTTTCCGGCCCATTGGTTATGCGCCAGGCAGATCATGCCGTTGGTGGCCATTCCTTCATGTATCCGGGCCATGGCATAGTTGTTGGTGCTATCCACAGATTCCAGCTCAATCAACTGATTGTCAAATGTTGTACTGTGCTGGTTCTCCTTACCGGGATCTGGCAAAAGATTACTATTTTTGGGCAATGCGAATTTAGTATTCCTTTGATTACTGGAATCAGCGCCTATCATCTTTTATCATCTAAAATATTCTGATTATTGGAACAATTGTCAATGCTGGTTAACCGGAAACCCAACAAATCTGTCCGGTTAGCAAAGAACTCAAAAATCATAAAAGCCATCATTCAGGCAATTCAGGAAAAAAAAGGCGAAAAAATCATATCTCTTGATCTCCGGAAAATACCAGAAGCAGTAGCGGATTTTTTTATCGTTTGTGAAGCGTCCAGTACCACACAAGTCAGAGCCATAGCGGATTTCATTGAACACGAGGTAAAGGAAAAATGTGCTGAATTCCCGTATATGCATGAAGGCAGGCAGGTACTGCAGTGGGTTATTATAGATTATATAAATGTTGTAGTTCATATAATGCTTCCCGATTCCCGACGTTTCTATAAGCTGGAAGAGATGTGGAGTGACGCTGTTGTGGAAGAACATCAAGGCTGATCATCATAATCTAAACGTTTTCTGAACTTTTTCATTTCCCAAACATTAATTACTAGAAGGAAGACCATCAAATGCCACAGAATAATATAAAACCGAACGACAGGCCAGGATTTTCGCGATTCAGACCCCGTCCAGGAGGAGATGACAACACACCTAAAAAAGGACCCAAATTCAATATTTATTGGGTCTGGGCTGTAATAGCCGTCATTTTGCTGGGTTATAATTTCCTGGGTTCCGGCTTTACCCCCGATGCCCATCACCTGGATTCAGAACTGCAGTTCAGAAATGATATGCTGGATAAGGGAGACGTTGCCAAACTCGTGCTCGTTACCAATAAAAACCTGGTAAGGGTTTACATTAAGAAAGACAGCCTCGACAAACCCTATTATAAAGATCTGCTGGGTAAGAATTTTGGAATCGTAAAAACAGAAGGTCCCCAGTTCGAATTCCAGGTAACCAAAATCGATGATTTTGAAAAAAGAATGAGCGATGTCTTTATTAAGAATCCCTCACTTGAAGTTCCCATGTCACCGGTTCAGGAAGGCGACTGGATTCCGGGATTGTTACAGATTGCACTGCCCATCCTTATCATCCTGCTGATCTGGGTCATGCTCATGCGTAAAATGGGTGGACAGGGAGGAAGCGGTGGTCCCGGCGGGATATTCAATATAGGCAAATCGAAGGCTACTCTATTCGATAAGGGCACCCGCGTGAACATTACGTTCAATGATGTGGCCGGTCTGGATGAAGCAAAAGTGGAGGTAATGGAAATCGTTGACTTCCTGAAAAATCCTAAAAAATATACAGCCCTCGGCGGCAAGATTCCTAAAGGGGCGTTGCTGGTTGGTCCTCCCGGTACGGGTAAAACCCTGCTTGCGAAAGCGATGGCAGGAGAAGCCCAGGTTCCTTTCTTTTCTATGAGTGGATCGGATTTTGTTGAACTCTTTGTAGGTGTCGGTGCAAGCCGTGTGCGAGATCTGTTCAAACAGGCCCGTGAAAAAGCACCCTGTATTATATTCATTGATGAAATAGATGCCATTGGCCGCGCCCGTGGTAAGAATGCCATGATGAGCAACGATGAACGTGAAAGCACCCTGAATCAACTGTTGGTTGAAATGGATGGTTTCGGTGGGGATAGCGGCATCATCATTCTGGCAGCAACCAACCGCCCGGATGTATTGGATACGGCACTATTACGCCCGGGTCGTTTTGACCGCCAGATTTCCATCGACAAACCCGATCTGAAAGGGAGAGAAGCCATATTCAAAGTGCATCTGAAACCCATTAAGATTTCATCCAAACTCGATATTTATAAACTGGCTGAACAGACGCCGGGATTTGCCGGAGCCGATATAGCCAATGTTTGTAATGAAGCGGCATTGATCGCAGCCCGTAAAGGAAAAGACAGTGTGGAGATGGAAGACTTCCAGGATGCCGTGGATCGCGTGATCGGCGGACTGGAAAAAAAGAACAAGATCATTTCTCCCGAAGAAAAAAGAATTATTGCCTATCACGAGGCAGGTCATGCCATTTGTGGCTGGTACCTGGAACATGCGTATCCCTTATTAAAAGTTACGATCGTTCCCCGCGGCGTGGCGGCACTGGGATATGCTCAGTATACACCGAAAGAGCAATACCTCTATAGTACCGATCAGTTATTTGACCAGATCTGTATGACCCTCGGTGGTCGTGCGAGTGAATCACTTACTTTCAAAAAGATTTCTACAGGTGCGCAGAATGACCTTCAGCAGGTAACACGGATCGCATATTCGATGGTAACTGTGTATGGTATGAATGAAAAGATCGGAAACGTGAGTTTCTACGATCCGGCTCAGGAAAACCAGTTTACAAAACCTTATTCAGAAGAAACTTCCAAACTGATTGATGAGGAAGTAAGAAATCTGATTGATAAGGCCTATTCGTATACAAAAGAATTGCTGACACAAAAAGAACATCAGCTTCATTTACTGGCGGAAGCGCTGCTGGAAAAAGAAGTGTTGTTCCAGAGTGATGTGGAAACGCTGATCGGTAAAAGGCCTTACGAAGAAAAAAGAGCCCTCGATGTCTCGGATCATGAATTGCTGGATCACGATGTGCCGGATCTGAAAATTGCAGAAAACGGCATTCCGTCTCATCCGATTCCGGCTCCACCGGTAGGAGACCTTTAATCGCATATGCAAATATCACCCGCAAAAGAAAATATACTTAAGAGAATCCGGCAGGCGTTGGTACATCCAACGCCTGTTCCTTTTCCCCAAAGCGAAGGAAATTCCAGCGTGTACGCCCCGCAATCGCAGGAGAATGAAATTGAATTCGCTGAAAACTTTGGCCGCATTTCAGGAAGGTTTGTTTACTGCGCCAGCCAGGAGGAGCTCATCAGCCAGCTAAAACAACTGATTACTGCGCAGGCCTGGACACAGGTATTCTGCCGCGAGAGCCAGTTGCTTCCCTTTCTGAAAGAGCCACTGAAAGGACTGCTGATTTCGGAAGATCTCCCGGAAGCGGATGTGTCCATTACCGGTTGTGAAGCGCTGGTGGCAAGAACCGGAAGCATACTGATGAGTTCGGCGCAGGAAAGCGGAAGAACAGTAAGCGTATACGCACCGGTTCATATCTGCATTGCCTATGCCAGCCAGCTGGTTTATGATATCCGGGACGGGCTTGACATGCTTTCCGAAAAATACAAAGACAAAATTCCCTCCTTTATTACGCTCGCAACGGGTCCCAGCCGGACTGCCGATATCGAAAAAACACTGGTAGTCGGTGTGCACGGACCAAAAGACGTTTATGTTTTCCTGGTAGATGCCCAGTGAATTATATTTGCGCATGCAAATGGCAGCTGGCAAAAAGATTTTCTTCATATCAGACTTCCATCTGGGATCACCGGATCATCAGACCAGCCTGCAAAGGGAAAAATACATTATTCGTTTTCTTGAGTCTATCCAGCAAGAAGCAGCGGAAATTTTTATCGTCGGAGACCTTTTCGATTTCTGGTTTGAATATAAAACGGTGGTCCCGAAAGGCTACGTGCGAATCCTTGGTAAACTGGCAACCTTAACGGATGCAGGCATTCCCATTCATTTTTTTGTTGGCAACCACGATATGTGGATGAAGAATTATTTCGAACAGGAGCTGGCCATACCGGTGTACTATGAGCCGAAAACCTTTTTGAGGAACGGAAAGAAATTTCTGATCGGGCATGGCGACGGGTTGGGTCCGGGAGATGGTGGCTACAAATTCCTGAAAAAAATCTTCCGGAATAAATTCAGCCAGGGATTGTTTGGCGTTTTGCCACCAGCCATCGGCGTTGGTGTAGCCAACTATTTCAGTCACAAAAGCCGGATCGCCACGCAGCAATCCGATGAAAAATTCCTGGGTGAAGAGAATGAATGGCTGATCGCCTATTGCAAAAGAAAGCTTTCTAAAGAATCCTTCGACTATTTGATATTTGGTCACCGCCATTTGCCGATTGATTTTTCATTTCCCGATGGAGCCCGTTATATAAACCTGGGTGACTGGATAAATTATTTTAGTTACGCTTCGTTTAACGGAGAAGAACTAAAGCTTCAAAGCTTCGATCCGGCGCTGGATTACAAGATCATCAGAAAGTGAAAAAAATCTTACTCTATACCATCATAAGTTTTTCATTCTGCCATTTGTTTGCGCAGAATGAAAACAAACTTCCTTATGCAGCATCGAAACCAGACACGACGACGCTGATGTCTCCGGGTTCGGTGGACAGCCTTCCGCAGATGGCACATTTTTTTCCCGGCAGTTATGCTGATTTCCAGGTAGACAATCTGGGGAACATTTTTGTCTTAACACCCGATAACCAGCTTAAAAAATACAGTGGATCCGGCGATTCACTGGGGGTCTACAATGATGTGAAACGCTATGGAAAAGTGGCGTACATCGATGTCAGCAATCCATTGAAAATTCTTTTATTTTATCAGGAATTTGGTACCATCGTTACGCTCGACAGGTTTCTGAATAATGTCAGCAGCCTGGATCTTCGTCAGCTGGGATTTTACCAGGTCACCTGTATTGGTCTGGCTTACGATAATAATATCTGGGTTTACGACGCGCTCGCCGGACAGCTGAATAAAATTTCAAACGACGGTACCGTGATCAGCCAGACCAATGATCTGCGGCAATATATTGACTCGGTGCCCAACCCAACCCTGCTTACAGATCAGGGCGGACTGGTATATTTATTTGATCCGCAGAAAGGGGCCTACATTTTTGATCACTACGGAGGTTATTCAAAATTCATCCCGTTGAAAAACTGGCGGCATTTCTCTGTGATAAATAAAACCATGCTGGGGTGGAACGGGCATGAATTTCTGAAGATGGAAGAAAAAATGTTTGCAGAGGAAAAAAAGCGGATCCCGGGTTATTATCTGCCCGCACTCAAAATTCTGATCATGCCCGACTTTCTGTATGTATTAAAATCAGACGGTATTCATGTGTACAAGAACTGATAAATTATGAATGGATTCTGGAATCAGCTGGTATTTGACAATCCGATCAGAAAGTATCTTTTTGTTCTGATCGCGATTATACTGGGTATCGTTTTCAAGAGAATTTTCTCCAAATTCATTGCGGGACTTCTGTTCAGGGCAGCAGCAAAGCTCGATAAGGGCATTGATAAAAATTCATTTGTCAAGCTGCTGCTTGCTCCGTTGGAAATTTTTCTCATCGCCTTTATTGCGATTGTAGCGATAGACAAACTCCGGTTTCCATCGGCCCTCGATTTCGAATTATTTGAAGTCCCTTTTAAATCGATTGTTCATGCCATCGCAAAAACGATACTTATTGTTGTTTTTATCTGGCTGTTGTTGCGCACCATCGATTTCGTTGCGCTCCTGCTGAAAGAAAAAGCACGGGTGGCCGGCGACATCAAAGATCATCAGCTGGTGATTTTCTTCCGTGATTTCCTGAAAGTGCTGATTGGAATCATGGGCCTGCTGATGGTATTGGGCATGGCCTTCGGATTTGAAGTAAATAAACTCTGGACAGGACTTGGACTGGCCGGTGCGGCCCTTGCTCTTTCTTTAAAAGAAAGCATCGAAAATCTGATTGCCTCATTCATCATCTTTTTTGACAAACCTTTTATGACCGGAGACGTGGTGAAAGTGCATAATTTATCCGGTACGGTTGAACGGATCGGTTTGCGAAGTACGCGGGTTCGCACCGATCAGAAAACTTATGTAACAGTTCCGAATAAACAA
>Ga0206961_1065_pt1 | contig 27881 bp, 28 predicted proteins | sample Alteio_BWOrgHeat_30_FD_153238 | JGI IMG/M metagenome (GOLD analysis project Ga0206961, IMG submission 153238) | Enriched cells from forest soil in Barre Woods Harvard Forest LTER site, Petersham, Massachusetts, United States -... | ecosystem: Environmental > Terrestrial > Soil > Temperate forest >...
ATGATTATCATTTCTATGCCAGTGCTCCTAAAATATATTCAGGTCCGAAGGAGTCGGCCATCAAAATGATGCTGGCAGATTATTGTGAGAACATGGAAATCACCCTCGGGAAATATCCGCTTCAGTGGTATAACTATTATGATTTCTGGTCAGAAAACAAAGCTCAGTAAATCTGAATAACCGGCTGCCTTTCAAACCGGTTTTTGACACGGGATTTGCGAATTGGCCTTATCTTTATTCTATGTCTTTTATCGCTCAGGATGCACTCGAACTGATACCCCAAAGAACTCCCTTTGTATTTGTGGACCGGCTCACCTTCATCGACGAGCATACCTCCCATGGCAGTTTCAAAATTCCGGAAGAAAATATTTTCGTAAAGTCAGGTGTATTTACAACATCCGGCATGGTTGAATCCATGGCTCAGACGGCTGCGAAAGAAATGATATTGAAACCGGAATGCTTTTCCGGAGAAAATAAAAAAATAGAAGGCAACAAACCGAAGTAAAAGATAGGCGGGGCCAAGACCGGCATTTTTAAGAACCCAGACAAAGATCCGAAACCCGGTTCGATTACCCCTTGACTTGCCCTGCCATGACGGCATCGCTTGGTTCTTTAGATGGCACGCGGGAAATAATATACATATAGAAATCCTGGAAGGTTATGATATGGATAAAGTCCTCCGGTTTCACTTTAAAAGAGAAATTGTTTTCCACAACCACGACCAGGTCTATATAATCGAGACTATCGAGTTCCAGCGTCTGCCGGATGTTCGCACCTGGTATCATGCGGTCCGCATCTACCTCAAATTCCTCACTCAGAATACCATTAATCTTCTCAATGATGGCCTGATCCTGTTTCATAGTCGGTTTGTTTTTCAGTTAGGGTTTCCATTTCCTGATGATCAGAGAGGAATTGGTTCCTCCGAAACCAAAAGAATTTGACAAAAATACGTCGATATTTTTTTTTGTTGCTGTCTTTACAATATCCAGTTTAGCGGAATCCTCATCCGGATTTTGAAAGTTGATATTGGGAGCGATGAAGCCGTTTTGCATCATGATCATAGAATATACAATTTCACTCGCTCCGGCCATCCAGCATTCATGACCTGTCATGGATTTCGTTGAACTGACAGGAACTTTTTTCTCTCCAAACACCTCCACGAGTGCTTTGGCTTCGCTGGAATCCCCCGCCTGCGTGGAGGTGGCATGTGCATTCACATAATCTATCGCGGCAGGATCCAGACCGGCATCTTTCAAAGCCATCAATAATGAACGAACGGGCCCGTTCACCGTAGGATTTGAAATATGTTCTCCATTGGATGAAAATCCATATCCGACCACTTCTGCTAAAATATTTGCCTTTCTTTTTTCAGCAGATTCCAGGCTCTCCATCACCACCGTAGCCGCACCACCACTGGGAATTAGTCCGTCCCGGTCCTTATCGAAGGGGCGGGAGGCTTTTTCCGGCTCCTTTTCATGAGATGAAAACGCAGATAGTGCATCAAAATTACCCATCGACAGGGCATTTATTTCCTGCGCCCCGCCAGTGATCACAGCTTCCTGTAAACCTGTTTTGATGAAATGATATCCAAGACCGATGGCATGAGAACCACTGGCACAGGCGGCGCTGATTGTAAAGTTGATGCCCCGGAGCTTGAAAATGGTAGCCAGGTTCATCGTCACGGTGGAATTCATCGTCTGAAAAACAGCCCCCGACCCCACAAGCATGGTGTCTTTTTTCTGCCGCATGACGTCGACCGCTTCTATGGTGGCTTTGGCGGAACTGTCATTCCCATATAAGATCCCGAATTCCTTACTCTGAATGTACTCTGCACCGATGCCTGCCTGGGTCAGCGCCTGCAGGGTAGCCATATAGGCGAACTCGCCCTGTTCCGGCAACATGATGCGGGCCCGGCGATCCAGGAGTCCTTTCAGGTTGGGCCTTTCCACAAAACCAGTCAGCGCACTGCGAAATCCCATCTCCTTGCGAACGGGGTCGAAAATGATGCCCGATTTACCTTCCTGAAGACTATTTTTCACCTCTTCCAGATTCCTTCCTATGCAGGAATATATACCTAACCCGGTGATGACCACTCTGTTCATGGAGCCAAATTAACAAACAAAACTGAGAAACCAGTTGAGTCGGGAGAGTCTGGAAAGTCTGGAAGTCTGGAAGTCTGTGTTCTTCCGTTTCTCCTGATTTCAGGAATACATGCCTCCATTAATAGAAATCACTTCGCCGGTGATATAACCACTCTCCGGAGAAACCAGAAAGGCAACCACGTGGGCAACTTCTTCCGGTGTGCCGAACCGATTCACGGGAATTATTGCTTTCATTTCTTTTTCAGAAATATTCTCCGTCATATCGGTCTTTATAAATCCGGGGGCTACGGCATTCACCGTAATTCCCCTGCGGCCCACTTCCTGGGCCAGTGCTTTGGTGGCCGCAATCACACCACCTTTGGCGGCTGAATAATTCGTTTGACCAGGCAGCCCTTTCAGTCCGGAAAGTGAAACCACATTCACGATGCGACCGTTTCTTTTCATGAGCATATCATTCAAAACCGGTCGGGTTACATAGAAAAAAACTGTCGAGGTTGGTACGCAAAACATTTTCCCATTGTTCATCTTTCATCCACATCATCAGCACATCCTCTTTAATACCTGCATTATTTACGAGTACTTCAATATGATCTTCTTTGTGGATTTCTATCCAGCTGTTCAGTTTTTCGGAAATTTCTTTTTTATTACTGACGTCGAAAGGAAGCAGTTCACCGCTTCCATTATTATTTTTAATAAACGCCAGAGTTTGCTCAGCCTCAGTAACATTGCTTCGGAAATTTATGAGGATGTGATAACCCAGAGATCCCAGTTTTATGCAAATCGCCCGGCCGATGCCACGGGAGCCTCCTGTAACGAGTGCACATTTCATAAAGGATCATTTTGGAGAAGCCAGTTTTTTACTTTCGTCTGCTCTTCATATCTCGGACGATCATCAATAAATTTCGGAAAGATTTTTCGGAGGGATGCATATACGCGATGCGTTGCCGGTGAAAGTTTCTCCTGGCATTTCAGATAATCGATGGCTTGTAAGACCGTTATAGCCTGTATGGTCAGTACTTCAAAACTGTTGTCAATTACTTTTTTTGTCATCAGTGCTGCATTGCAACCCATGCTCACGATGTCCTGATTGTCATTGTTGTTCGGAATGCTGTGCACGTACATGGGATAGGAAAGGGTTTGATTCTCCGCAACCGTGGAAACAGCCGTAAACTGCATGCCCTGCATACCAAAATTAAAGCCCAGAACTCCCAGATTTACAAAGGGTGGCAAAATTTGATTCAATTTATCATTCAATAGATAATTCAGCTGTCTTTCAGCCAGCATAGAAAGTTTGGTAATGGCAATTTTCAGCTTATCCATCTCCAGGGAAACATAGTCGCCATGAAAGTTTCCACCATGGAAAATATTCTTATTCAGGTGATCGATCACCGGATTATCATTCACAGAATTGAGTTCCTCCACCAGGATTCTTTCCGCATGTTCGATGGTATCATATATGGGTCCCAGAATCTGTGTCACACAACGCAGGGAATAATATTCCTGCACTTTGTCTTCAAACACATCGTGTTCAATATTGGCCGGATTATAAAGATGCTCCGACCGGCTATGAATCATTTTGCTGTCCTTCAGCATGCCGCGCATCATGGCTGCGATATAATTCTGACCGGTATGATGTTTAACGATATTAAGTTCTTTGGAATAATGATCGTCGTAAGCTTCCACAATTTCGTTGGTCATGGACGACAACATCACCGACCAGGCCAGCAGCTTTTTTGCAAGAACGATATTAACGAGTCCGATGCCCGTCATGGCCGAAGTACCATTGATCATCGAAAGTCCTTCGCGGATATGAACCTCCAATGGTTTGAGGCCAGCTTTTTTGAAAGCAACCGCGGTTTCCTGCCATTCGCCTTCAAACCATACTTTTCCCTCGCCGATCACATTCAGCGCCACATGCGCCAATTGTACGAGATCGCCACTGGCGCCCACGCCACCGTGTTCGAAAATGCAGGGAATGATGTTTTGATTGATCATGGCCGCCAGCAATTCCACCAGGCTGGGATGGATGCCCGAATGTGCCTGCATCAGGCTGTTCAGCCTGGCTACCAGAACCGCCTTGCCCAGCAGGGGCGTCAGGGTATTGCCCATACCGGAACTATGACTTCGTATGAGGTTGTATTGTAGCTGAAGCCGGTTTTCATCACTCACCTTATATTGCGCCATGGGCCCGAATCCGGTATTGATGCCGTAAATCAGCTTGCCGGTAGAAAAATGTTTTAAAAACTGAAAACTGGCGTCTACTTTTTCAATTGCTTTGGGATTCAGGGTAATCTGGTCCTCTTTAAAAACGATGTCCGAGAAGTTGATCAGAGTGAGGCTTCGCGATCCGATGTCTACCATGTATGTAGTCTGTTTTTAGCTGCCCAAGCGCAAAAAAAGCGAAATAAGGCCATTAAGGCAAATATTTTTAAGCCTAAAGTCTAAAGCCCAAAGCCTAAAACCTTTTCGAAATTGAAAGGTAGTCGATTGTATCTACCTAATTTCCACATTGGTTTTGGTTTTGGGCTTTAGGCTTTGGACTTTAGGCTATTTGAATAGTGTATCCGCCAACCCCTTGTTAACAGAGTAGTTGAGGTAGGTGATTTCAATTTTCCCCCGCTGGTTTTTAACAGGAGTGGTTTCTTTCTTTTTGGCGGAACCGTCGTCGTAATCAAATGTTACTCCCTTGGGCAATTTGAAATCCTGGGTATTGAAGCTGAATATGATCCGGTCAGGCAGACCGATGGAGAGAAATTTTCCATAAAAAAGTTCCACTTCGTTGGTGCCATTTTCACGCGTGGTGGTTTTAGCTTTTAGAACCAGCAGACGTTTGGTATCTATATAAAGGGTCGCCAGCACCAGTTCGCCGTTTTCGTCTGTAGGTAATAATTTGATGATGCGCACAGGAACACCCTGCACCTGATCGGTTCCTGCATCCAGCGCCTGATAGGGACTATTCACCAAACTATACAGACTAATGCTCACCGTTTCTTTGGGAACCAGGGAAATGCCATTCTGATTTTTAATCTTGATCTTATCGGGTTTCTTAAAATAAATTTTCACCACTGCATCCGGCACTTTCAGAAAAGAAATTTCTGTTTTGAACTTCGCGTCGGCTTCATAGTCGTTTACTTTTTCCAGTTTCGTCTGAATCTGTTTCATCAGTGCAAAAGGATCCTGTGCTTGTAAAAAACTGCTTAGGAAAATTGTCAAACCCAATATGAATAGTAACTTCTTCAATTAATAATTAATACTTAATATTTAATAATTAGCTCAGTATATCTTTTTTGTTGAACACGAATATCGCCGCAGAAACAAAACCAATGATATAAAGAACCAAAATCAGACTGCTTTTCCCAATGGCCCGGATATTTTCAATGGTACCCGGTATGGCTGATCCGCCCGCATCTATCTTACAGTAAAAAAATCCCTTCCATGCCAGCATATGGGAAGTAAAAAGAAATGGCTTTACGGTCCGGTCATATAATGGTATCTGCATTTCGGACAAAATAGTAAATACAATGACGATGCTGATGGTGGATACGATGGGACCAATGGAATTGTCGGCGAAAACAGAAAGCAGAAAGGCCAGAGCGGCCACCGTAGTGAGTGCCAGCGTGGCAAAACCAAATGCAGACAGATATCGCCACATCACATCGTTGCTGCGGATGATTTCCAATGCATCATTGCGCGCAATCAGAATATCATTGGTGCCAAAAATCAGTATACTCAGAAGCAGGGAAATAAAAGCAAGCCAGATAAGCAGCAGGGCGGTGTAAATGACCGTCGCCGTAAACTTTGCTAGCATGAGGCCGGTACGACTCACCGGTTTGCTGGCGATTAGCCGCAGGGTTCCCATATTGGCTTCCCCCGCAATCGAATCTCCCGCCACCAGTGCGATTAGCAGGGGAATATGGATCAGTAATAAATTCAGAATCACGAAACAGACAAAATATCCGTTCAGGATATTGGCGAAGGGCACATCCAGTGAATCTTTCAGACCACCGACGATGAATTCAATATAGCTCTGTCCATCGTATTTCAGTGCAATCTGGATGATGATTACCATCGCAGCAATCGCACCGAAACTGATATAGGTTCTCGGCTTCCGGAATATTTTTAATAACTCAATCTGTAAAAGTGGCCACATTTTGATTACTCCGGGTTAATGATAAAAAATATGTCTCCAGGGAAGTCCTGGCCTGTATTGACAACACGTCCACACCGAGCTGAATCAGTTGGCGGTTTAAATCGGGAATCTTTTCTTTGGGCAACTGGAATATTAAAGCCTGATCGGTTGTTTGTTTTAGATTTGAAATCCAGGTGCTGCCCTCCAGTTTACTGGCCGCAGGTTTGGGATCGGTTACCGTTACTTCCACCAGTGTCTTTGCAGGGTCCATCAGCGAGGATACGGTTCCCTCCGCCATTTTCCTGCCTTCATCAATAATCAGCATGCGCGTGGCAATTTGTTCTATTTCGTAGAGCAGGTGAGAAGACACAATAACGGTTTTATGAAGATGCCGGCTCAGGTGCAGGATCAGGTTGCGCATGTCGGCAATGCCCTGTGGATCCAGACCGTTGGTCGGTTCATCCAGTATGATCAGTTTCGGATTATGTATGAGTGCCACGGCAATGCCTAAACGCTGTTTCATTCCCTGTGAAAAGGTTTTCACTTTATCGTTTTCCCTTTCTCCCAGTCCGACCATTTCCAGCTGGGCATGCAATTCTTTTTTGCTGATTTTTGATCCACTCATGCGGGCGAACAAAGACAGATTTTCGTAGGCACTCAGGTATTTATACAGATCGGGCTTTTCGATCACGGCACCTACCTGGCCGAGAATTTTCCGGCGTTCTTTTTTAAGGTCCAGACCGAATAATTCAATATGCCCGGCGGTAGGCGTAATCAGCGTGAGCAGCATCCGGATGGTGGTGGATTTCCCGGCGCCGTTTTGCCCCAGGAAACCATATACGTCGCCCTCGTCTACACTGAACGAAAGATCGTTCACTGCATCATGGGTCCTGAATTTTTTTGATAGGTGGAAAACGTTTACAAGTGGCATCTGGTAACTGCAAAGTACAACAGAAACAAATAGGCTTTATCCATTTAACACCGGTGTTAACTTCCGATGCACCAATGGTTAAATTCTTGTAGTGAACTGTCTATAAAATCGACCGTATCAATCCGCCCTCCACGCGAATGGATGCGCCATTCGTGGCAGATGCCAGCGGACTTACATAGTACGCGATGGTGTCTGCCACTTCATCCACCGAGGCAAAACGTTGCAGCAGGGAGCTGGGACGAAGATTCTTAAAGAAATTTTGTTCCACTTCCTTTGGGGTGATATTGTCCTTTTTTGAAATGTCTTTAATGAATTCTCCCGCACCTTTTGACATGGTCGGGCCCGGTAAAATGGAATTGACAGTTACCTCTGTTCCTTTGGTTAATTCTGCCAGCCCGCGACTAACGGCCAGCTGCGCGGTTTTGGTCATTCCATAATGAATCATTTCATCCGGAATAAAAACAGCCGATTCACTGGAGATGAAAATAATCCGGCCCCAGTTTTTCTCCAGCATTTTCGGGAAATAATGTCTCGACAAACGAACGCCACTCATCACATTCACTTCAAACAATTTGAACCAGTCTGCATCCGGGATGTCCTTGAATGGAATGGGTTCAAAAATTCCGGCATTGTTGATCAGAATATCGATTTCAGGAATCTGACTGATCAAATGATTTACCTCATCTACTTTGGAGAAGTCGGCCGCAATACCCGACACCTTTGCACCAGGTACCAGCTTTTTTAATTCCGAAACAGCCTCATCGACTGTTTTCTTTGTCCTGCCATTGACGATTACCGTCGCTTCCTCCGTTAGTAATCTTTTGGCGGTGGCAAATCCGATGCCTGCCGTTGAGCCACTGATTAAGGCGATTTTATCTTTAAGTTTCAGATCCATGCCGGTTTTTTTTTAAAGTTAGTAATATTCGACTGCCCATCACGTCAGGGAGTTTTTGCGAAATGCCAAAACAAATATTCGGTCATTTTGTTATTCTACATATTGATCGATTCATTCAAACTTATTATATGAGCAATACGGCAACTACAGCAACAGGGAAGTCAATATCCGGTCAGCCATCTTTAACATTCGATTTGGCCGGAGAACGTAAAATTAACCGGCTGGGTTATGGCACCATGCAACTGACCGGAACCGGCGTTTGGGGTGATGCCCCGAATCGTCCGCTGGCCATATCTGTTTTAAGATCAGCCGTTGAAGCGGGTGTAAATTTTATTGATACGGCAGATGCTTATGGTCCGCATACCAGCGAGGTGCTGATCCATGATGCGTTGCATGATGACTATAACAAAATATTGATTGCCACCAAAGGCGGTTTCGAAAGAACAGGTCCGGGTCAATGGGTTACCAATGGAAGGCCGGAATACATTAGGAAGGCGATTGAAGGCAGTCTGAAACGTCTGCAGGTTTCGCAAATCGAACTCTGGCAGCTTCACCGCATTGATCCGAAGGTTCCTGTAGAGGAAACCCTGGCACCGGTGGCAGAAGCGGTGGCAGCAGGCAAGATTAAATATGTCGGACTTTCGGAAGTTGACATTAAAGACATCGAAGCCGCCAGAAAAGTTTTGCCGATTGTGTCGGTTCAAAATTTGTATAACCTGGGAAACCGCAAATGGGAGGAAGTAGTAGACTATACAGAAAAAGAAGGGATTGCTTTTATACCCTGGTATCCTTTGGCTTCCGGCCCGCATAAACTGCAGACAAACATCGGCGAGCTGGCAGCCAAATATCATGCGACCACGGCCCAGCTGGCATTGGCCTGGCTGTTAAAACGTGCTGCCAATATTTTACTGATACCGGGCACCGGATCGCTGGAGCATTTGAAAGAAAACATGGCAAGCGCCAATTTGAATCTTTCAGATGAAGACTTTCATCGTTTGGTTTAATATGGCAGCCTAATAAAACCGGGTTATAATATTTTCTGCCAGAACGATTTGAGAAATAACGGAGAATAGAATGACAGCGGCAGAAAGGGGCCTCTGCCATCTTGCTATATGTTCATCTTTTTGAAAACCAGCCATTCCCGTCGCGAGGAAAATAAACGGGGGAATAAAATATCTTGATTGTACGCCGCCAAGTACCGGACTTTCCAGCGGCATCCAGGTGATATACTGGGTTGCCATCACGGCAACAAAAGTCACCACCCCGCTAATGAAAAATACCGTTCTGAGCCTGATCCGGGTCCGGCTGTAATTAAAAACGGAAATACCCGTCACGAGGAAAATCACGTAAGCAATTTTATAATAGATTTCCGGAAGAAATAAATTCAGCCAACCCAGGACACCAATGAACTCCCGTATTTTATTGGAGAATTCTTCTGTAATAAAATGAAACAGGAGAATCAGGAAATGAAAGGGCCGGTTTAAAATGAAATGCCATTGTAGTTTTGCATTCACCTGCATGTCTACCGGTGCAAAAACAACTGCGTAATTTCTTCTATTCAGCCAGGTCCAAATACCAATAAGTACAAAAGGGACGACGAATAAAAATATTGTCCTGTTTAACGGAAGTCGCAGAAAGAAAAAAACTGCGATAAAGAAAATATAAGGAGGCCGCGCCGCAGCGATGACCGTGATGCCAAGGATCAGAATGACCAGTTGCATGGAGCTGTATGTTTTCTTTTTGTCCGACTCCACCCGAGTAATGATCCCTGCCATCAGCACGCTGAGACTGATTAGTAAACCATCCTGGCTCACGGATGCAAATAGGGAGATAGTCAATGGAAGGAGCAATATAAAAAACAACAAAAGACGGATCCTGCCGGCCAGTGATAAAGCATAAAAACAGATCAGTGCACATGCGATTCCATTGAGTATGCGTGAAAGTATCAGTGTTTTCAAAATGGAAAGGTTCATCCATTTTCCTGCCAGGATACCCATGGCAGAAAACAAATATCCGGTGGGAGGGTAGATGGCCGTATTTGGAAATGGAAGCGGGCCGACAGCTGCGGACCAATAATAGTTAGCAGATTTTTCTATTTGCGATTTGCTGAGTTTTAATTCCGGATGAAACTTGATGGAATCGTAAGGCAAAGCCAACTCATAAATTCCCAGGTTGCCGATGTAGGCGCCGCTGTCGGGATAGATGATTCTTTTGTCCGGAGATGTTCGGTGGACCAAAGGATTGGATTCCGGCATGAACCGGGCAACTAAAACACCGCGACTCACCTGTTCAGCCCGTATGAAATGATTCAGTTCATCGGGTACCTGGAAGGCGGGGGTGAGATTGGCTGTGACGATAATAGAAATTACTGCGATGCCCAGGTAAATAAGATGAAGCCTTTCCTGCCATCGTTTCAGCATCTTAATTCTTCTTTACTTTATCCGGAAACAATGCGGGATCATAGGGAACCAGCCTGAATCCTTCGATCAGATTGTCATCCGTTAATGCCAGCAGCAGGCAAAGGGTCTGATGTGAAAAGGCCGCTTTATATATATTGAAGCCGCTGTCTTGTTTTAATAATTTGAGTGATCTGAGTTCTCCGAATTGAACATGTAAACCAGTCAATACTGCACTGGCTTTTTCCAAAGGCATTTTCTCTTTCAAATCAGGGGAGAATAGCACAAAAATACTATCCGGTGTTTCTGCATTATAATGAAGCAGGAATTTGTTGGATATTTCTTCATAAGTGGCTTGTGCCATCAATGAACAGGTATAGAATCCCATGAACAGACAAACCAGGTGTTTTTTCATAAGCTGCATGAACGGTAAATTCCGAAACGAAGCCTAAAGCTAAATCATTTCGGAATTTAAACGTCTGAGATAAGCGATTGCAACGGCCTCAGTATTTCAATGCCCGGTAGCTGGAATATTTTAAACTCATGCGCATCAATTCCTGATTGGTGACATAGTTTACCTGCAAAGAATAATCGGCAGATCCCCCGCCTATAAAATATTCGTTTCCTTCTTTCTTTACCGAACCTGCATACTGAATAAAATTGTCGGGAATAATAAACGATTTGAAACCGCTGACCGTCCGGGTATTCTGATTTAACTGAAATTCAAGAATCCGGCTGTATGCACGAATACTATCCTGTCCGTTATCGAGGAAGATCAGGGTCTGACCGTTTTCAATCAGGCGCGGGTAATGCTGACGAAGAAATACCTGATCACTGGTTAAAGCAAAATCACTGTTCTTTCCACCCAGCCGCCAGATGATCTGACCAGATTGCCGGTCGATTTTTACGATCTCGTTCAGATTACGGAACGATACAATTAAGTTATTATCGGTTGAATCGACACAAATCGAATTCATATGCATATAATCCAGCATCGTAGCGGCACTGCTGAAATTATTATTTTCCACACTCGCTCCATAAAATTCCGGATACTGCGTGGCATCCCATTGGAACACAACAGCGCCGTTTAATACTTCCTGAATAATACAGGCGGCTACTTTTACTCCGGTTGCAGGATGCAGACTGTCCGGAATATTATTCGGTGTTTCCTCATAATATGTTTCGTAGATATAATGTTTATCGCCCAATAATATAAATTCATGAACGTCGAGTTTATCCTGCACACTGGCATTGATATTACCGTGTGATATCAGTTTCACCGAATCCAGGATATTCAGACTGGAATCACAAACCATTTCATAACCGAGTTCAGACGCCGTACTGCCGTCGAGGGTGGAGACCCCTTCTGTATGAAAATAGGTGTAACGGACCTGGCCATTGATATTCCATTTCTGCAGATTTTCAACATCCGTCCCAACGGACACTTCTCTTTTAATGGATCCCCGCTGGTCCAGAAAGAATAATTTCCCGTCAGTCTTTGAATTCAGCGCCATGAGTATTTCGCCCTGCTGCGAACTGCTGTAGTTGCCTGTAACCGAGTAATAATTGGCGTCGGTGATAATCGTATCGGAAACTGTCTGAATATTATTGGAAGGCGTTGGTGTTGGTTCGGGATTCGCGGGGGTTGTTTTCGCGCAACCAATAAAGAGTATGACACCAGGAAGAGCAGCAGCTAAAACCAATGATTTCAATTTCATTGTCGACAAATTATTTATTTGTGTCATCTGTCCGGGGGATAGATGACACAGGGTGATGAATCAAAACTGAGCGTTGTTCAGGTAATGAGGGTGAGTACGCGTATGCGTTTGGCAGGGTTGCCGGAATGAGCGATGCCGTAACGACGGCTTAACAAGTGGGGAAAATAATTCCTGCGTTTACAGAAAACGTTTGGATTGTTTTACAATGATATCTGGGGTAATACCTGTGTGATCACAACTTTCTGTAGTAAGTCCGGCTCTGTCACCGGAATCAGGTGACCCGAATTTTCAAACCAGAAAAGCTCTTTTTTGGGAGCCTGTAATTGTGTGTAATATTTTTCAGATATCAGATAATTCGTCTGATGGTCTTTTCGTCCGACAAAGAAATATACGGGACAATTTACTTTGGGTAAAGACTTTGTCAGGTTGATATAGTTTGCTTCCTTAAAAAGCTCTGTCATTTCCGAGTTCTCTGTGAAATATTTTTTGAATTCGGTGGTGTCCCCGATGGACTCTCCATTTAAAAGCGAAAGCCATTTCCGGTCATAATAATTCTGCAGTCCATTCTCAAAGGGAATTTTTACTATATTAAGTTCAGCGATGGCCTGCACATTTTTTTGTTCCGCCGCTTTTTGCTTCAGCTCTTTTAATGATATGCGCTCACTTTCCCATTGATTTACTGCCGGGCTCACGGCCATATATGCATACAACTGGTCGGGGTGTTTATCTGCCATATAGAAACCCAGTACGGTTCCCCAGGACCAGCCCATTACAAATAGTTTTTTTTGATGGAATTGTTTCAGGAGAGCCGTGACAAGTTCATAGGTGTCGTTCTCATATAACTTCACGGTTAGTTTAACCGGGGAGGGGTTCAGCTTTAGCGTTTGTCCACAGTTCCGCTGGTCCCAGGCAACCACAACAAAATGTTTCTTCAGCTCATCGAGATAAGATTTGTTTTCGGGATAGATGCCCTCAGAACCCGGGCCGCCGGTGATAAAAAGAAATAAGGGCTTTGAACGAACATTGCCCTGTATGTTTACCACCTGTTTGATTCCACCAACAGGGATGGTTTCGGTGCTGTCAATTTTATTCTGGGCAAAACAGTCAATATTTATAAACAATACCACAAAACACAAGATGGTTTTGCAGCGTGATTTTAGCAGCGTGTTCAATACAAATAGGTTTATGGTAAATGTAGCACAACCGGTCACCAATAAAAAAAGCCTCACATTTCTGTGAAGCTTTGTGGGAGCACACGGGTTCGAACCGCGGACCCTCTGCTTGTAAGGCAGATGCTCTGAACCAGCTGAGCTATGCTCCCTTTTAAGGACTGCAAAGATAAGGGCTAAAAACTTTCTACAAAATAAATTCCATGTATATTTGCAGCTCTAATTTTTGACTCCGTAGCTCAGTTGGTAGAGCAAAAGACTCTTAATCTTTGGGTCCTCGGTTCGAGCCCGAGCGGGGTCACATTTACTGGGGGAAAACGGGCCGGGGGACGGTTCCGGGTACGACTCAGAAATGTTTAATAATAAACCACCTGATTTTTGGGTGGTTTTTTTTATTTCAATTCGATTCCAGTTTTTGAGTGATGCGCCTTTAGTTATAGATTTAACTGTTGGCCATCATTAGCCTGGATACCATGATAACAGAAAATTCTGGAAAAATTTATCGGTTCAAATTAGATCATGACTTGGGATTTGGATTTGCAGAAGTTTATGATTTTACAGATCATTCCATGTTTGACGGAAGGTTGGTGTATGTGTATGATAAAATTGATAAAATAAATGAAAAGAAATATGGAATTACTGAAATTAGGAGTTCCAAAATTGCATTAGGCCCCATTCGGCTATATAAATTTCCTGCTTCACGAGGGCTTCATTCTTGGAAATTTCTTTTTAAGACCGATGAATTATTAATTACAGAATTTCCTGAGACGAAAGAATTTCATGGTTCAAAAATTAATAGTAATGACTATGACTGGAGCAAGTTGAATACTTGGTACAAATCGGATAGAGATCCCAGAAAATGGCTCGCATATGTTGACTACGAAGAGATCAGACATTTGGAAACGAGGATAATTAATTCACCCTCTGGAGTTGCAAAAGAATTTTCGATGAAAGTACTACTTGACACTAATGAAAAGGTTTCAGATTATTACGATCTTTCTGACTTAGGTAATAAAAATTTATTTACGTATTTGATAAACACATACTATCCACTAAAATCTACAAGGAAATATCTTAGGCAAATCCCAAAGGTTTAAATTTTAGCAAATATGGCAAACACAGACGAAATGATTAAACAGGAATGGCGGGATCTCGGGTTTTACTATGAAATCGAGGAATACAATGATTTTAAGCAATGGAAATTTTATGGTAGTAAAAAAGGATTGTTCAATTTAATTAAGCTCCTTGAAGATTATACCGCTAAAAAGTCAAAAGACTGCATTTCAGAACATGATCACTATGGCCCTTATAGTTATTTAAAAATCATGACTTGGAGCAAGCCGGAAATTACAGAAAACTATTTTGCTGGGACAATATCAGACCTAAACGTATTAAAAGAAATTATAGCAGGAAAACTGGATGTTACTGATGTTGGACAAACTTTTGTTATAAGCAACGAGTATGGTGAAGGAAATACTGCCAGCGCAAGATTTTTCGTAATGGCAGTCGATTTTGATCCTGTATCTATGGATGGCAATTACATTGAATAAAGATACGTTATGCAGTCTTTATTGTACCAGCCCCCTAAATGGCTGGACTAAATTAGTAAATCAATTTAGTCATTCTTAAATTTAGGTTATGGCAAAACAACGCAGAAGCTTTTCTGTGGAACAGAAGCTTCAGATCATCCAGGAAGCGGAACAAAACGGGATTGCATAAAACATTTGAAAGCACAATCTGGTACAGTCGTTTTATCAAGGTTATAAGTTCAATAAGTAAAAATAACTCTGGCAAAACCATCAAAAACAAAAACATGATTACCCAAAAAATCACCCCCTATCTGTGGGTAGAGAAAGATGCCAAAGCGGTGGCTGATTATTACTTATCCATTTTTAAAGATGGTAAGCTGAAAGATTTTCGAAAGTTCGACAGCGATGAAAGTGGAAATGATGCAGGCATAGAAACTGCTGTCATTGAAATCGCGGGCATGGAGTTTAGTATATTGGCAGCCGGCCCGCTTTTCAAATTTAATGAAGCCGTGTCTTTTGTTATCAATACAAAAGACCAGGGGGAAACGGATTATTTTTGGGGAGCGCTTACTAAAAATGGGGGTGAAGAAGGCTCCTGTGGGTGGTGCAAAGACAAATATGGATTATCGTGGCAGGTGGTACCCACTGAATATTTTGAATTAATACATAGTGATGATCCGGTCGTCAGAGAAAAAGCCATGAAGAACACTTTAATGCAGAAAAAATTGATACTTTCAGAACTCAAATGAACAGAAAATCCCCGCTGCGTTAACCCTTGGATAAAGCAAAATATTATATAGCAGCCATCACGGCTTACACGCTGTGGGGCTTTTTCAGCCTCGCCCTGGAACCCATACAGGCCTATGGGGCCTACGATATTTTATTCCATCGGGTTTTTACCTGCGCCATATTAATGCTGTTGATCGTATTTTTGTTTCGAAGAAATAAACTGAGGGAAACATTTCAGATCATCAGGACCATGTCGCCGGAAAAAAGGAGGAGGGCGATCTGGCTGAATATTGCAGGCAGCGTTTTTTTAACGGGCAACTGGTTTTCGTTTATTTATGTAATGATCCATATCAGCATAAAAGCGACATCACTGGCTTATCTGGTTTGCCCGATACTCACCACCTTGCTGGCGTTTTTTATCCTTCACGAAAAATTGAACAGACTGCAATGGCTGGCCGTCGCCATGAGCGTACTGGGTTGTCTGTTACTGGCTTGTGGTAACCTAAAGGATATGTTATTCAGTCTGATCATCGGTTTCAGCTATGCCTGTTATCTGGTCAGCCAGCGGATGAACAAAGGCCTGGACACTTTTATTGTACTCACTTTTCATATCCTGCTTTCTTCCCTTTTCCTGCTTCCGTTTTATTTTAAATTTGGGGACGGATCACCCGGTGACTTCAAATTCTATATGTATATCGCGATCATCGCGGTATTTCTTACCATACTTCCCTTGTTTCTTAATTTATATGCCCTGACCGGAATCAATTCATCCGTGGTAGGCATGTTGCTAAACATGAATCCGATCATCGGATTTTCACTAGCTACCTGGGTTTTTCATGAGTCAAATACGACACTGCAGATCATCGCTTACGGCATCATATTTTCTGCCGTGATTGTGTTCAACGGGAAAGAAATATTCGTGAGGGAAAGAAAACCGGCCAATGCTTAAAACAGATATCAGCTAATCGTTTTTCAGTACCCATCATCTGAAACTCAGGTGGGCATCCCGGTCCGTTCTGGCAGAAACTTTTATGCCGCCGCCATTGATTGTGCCATTCACCTGGTCCTTCGCTTTCGTTCCGTTGAAATTCTGTAGCGCGTCAACCGAAACCTCTTTGCCCTGCAGGTCCAGATCCAGTCCTTTTCCTTTTGGGAGTGTCAGGTTGATGTTGCCGTTGCCATTATGCGTTGCGATTTCCCCCGTGATGCTGGTCGCCGTAACAGAAATATCACCATGGTCAGTGGATGCATTTACACTGCAGGACGTACCATCCAGGTCCACATTTCCATGGGAAGTGGATGCGACCAGGTCGCCTGTAATGGCATTGCCGGATATGTCCCCGTGGTCGGTGCCGGCGCGCACTTTTCCTTTCAGATCTCTTAAATCTACATTACCGTGAGAAGTAATGAGCTTGATCGTGCCTTCACAGTTCCGGCCGCTGACATCTCCATGATCGGTGCTCGCATCGATGTCGTTTTTGCAGTCCGTAACGGTAACATTCCCATGAGAAGTCTGAGCAACAAGTTTTCCGGTTATCTTGGAGATTGTGATATCTCCATGACTGGTCTCAGCATCCTGATTGCCTTCCAAACCTGTAAGATCAATATTTCCATGACTGGTCTTCAGCACGCTGGATGCGGTCCTGGGTGTGTAGATCACGAAAGAAATACTCAGCCTGTTTTCATTTAATATATCATTTATTTTCTGACGCGCCGAAGCGTTGAGAACATCCCCGGAAAGCGAAATTTCCAGTGTATAATATTGATCCAGTCTTTTCTGAATCTCCTGTTTGCTCAGTGTCTGGTTGTAGTTGCTGTTGTGAACATACACTTCCACCCGCGTTTGGGAAGCGGATACATCGGAAACGGAAATATTACCGTGACTGGTACCCGCCATTATTTTCTTTGGCGACGCGCCCTGGAATGTTTTGGTCGTATACAGGTAATCGGCGTCTTCATGCTGGGCACGCAGGGATAAGCACGATAAGGCAAGTATAAAGGCAAGGGCAATGTTTTTCATGTATGTAAGTTGTGTGATTTAAAATCTATTCTGATCTCAGACTTTTTACCGGGTTGGCCATTGCTGCCTTAATGGCCTGATAACTCACCGTCACGATGGCAATCGCGACCGACAGAAAACAGGCGATTCCAAATACCCACCATTTGATATCTACGCGATAGGTATAGTCCGACAACCATTTATACATACCCCAATAGGAGATGGGCGCGGCAATCAGAAATGAAATAATAACCAGCTTCACGAAATCCTTTGACATCAGCGCAGCGATTCCCGTGTTCGATGCGCCCAATACTTTCCGAACGCCAATTTCCTTCGTGCGGTTTTCTGCCATATAGGTGGCGAGGCCGAATAGTCCAAGACAGGATATGAATATCGTGAGTCCGGAGAACAGCGCGGCCAGCGTACCCTGCAGTTTTTCGTTCTCGAATTTCCTGGCATATTCCTCATCCACAAATTTGTAATCGAAGGGATACTCCGGATTGTATTTTTTGAATATGACTTCCATTTTTTTCAGATTATCCGCCGTGCCATTACGTCCATTGAGTTTGATCATGATCGTGCGAAATCCGTCATCCTCCGCTTTGGCACCACTGACCAGCATCGGGTCGGTTGGTTCGTAAGGTGAGCTGAGAATAAAATCTTTGATCACGCCCACAATATGCCAGTCAATCCCCATATCCTTTACTATTTTGCCGATGGGATTTTTGAACTTCATAACTTTTAAGGATGATTCGTTAATGATCATCCCGGTGGAATCGGTGGGGAATTTTTTCAGATCAAAGTCACGACCCTGCACAAACTGCAGACCTGCCGTAACACCCAGTCCTTCGTCTTCCGTAAAACGTTTGAAATCGGTTCTGTCATTGGGATCCTTTCCTTCCCATTCCTGTCCCCAGCCATCGCTCCATTGCTGGGTGATCGGCTGACTGGTTCTGGCCATCGACAAGGCAATGCCGCCGGAGAGCATTTCCTGTTTGATCAGTTCATAGTTTTTTGGAATATCGCCGGTCATAAAATGATATATCAGGTTGTCCTTGTTGTATCCGGATTGTCTTTGCTGTGCATAATTGATTTGTTGTTTTACAATGATCGTACAGATGATCAGTATGATGGCAAATGAAAATTGAAGAACAACCAGTATTTTTCTCGGAGTCACCAGCGCATGCGCTTTCTTAAATGTTCCTTTCAATACTTTTACCGGCTGGAAGGAAGAAAGAAAAAAGGCCGGATAACTGCCTGCGAGTATTCCGGTAAACAGAACGAATCCGATGCCCGCTAGCCAGGTATAACCATTGGTAAAATCGATGAATAATTTTTTCTGCGTAAGTTGATTGTAGGCAGGCAGACTGATCTCCACCAGTATCACAGCGAGGATCGCCGCCAGGAATGCAATCAGGATGGACTCTCCGATGAACTGCGAGATCAGTGAAATTTTCTGCGCACCAACCACTTTGCGGATGCCCACTTCCTTGGCCCGCTTCTCACTTCTGGCGGTACTCAGATTCATGAAATTGATACAGGCGATCAGCAAAATGAAAACGGCTATAATGCCAAAAAGCTTTACCAGCGTGATTTGTCCGCCATTGTCTTCATGGCCATTGGTAAAACTGGAATATAATCTCCAGCGCGCCATCGGGTAAAAGAACATTTCCCATTTATCGTGTTTTGCTTCCTCGTCGTATTTCTGTTTCAGCACTTTTATTTTCGGTGCTACGGAAGCCAGACTGGCATTGGCTTTCAACAGCACATAGGTGGTGACGCTGTTGTTGTTCCAGGTGGAATCGTCCCAGCCACGGTATTTTAAGTAGGACCAGGGCAGCAGGTATTCAAAGTTAAAACGGCTGTTGCGTGGCAACTCCTTCATCACGCCGGTAACGGTAAAGTTGTCTCTGTTTTCAATCCGGATCACTTTCCCCATCGGGTCATCATTGCCGAATACACTTTTCGCCGTCGCTTCTGTAATTACAATAGAATGCATATCATTCAGTGCGGTGGCGGCATTTCCTTTTAATAAAGGAAAACTGAACATCTGTAAAAAACCGGTATCTACAATATTTCCTTCCTTGGTAATTCTTTTGTCGCCCACACTGAGGAGAAAATTGTTGCCATGATTTACGCGCACGGCTCTTTCTACTTCCGGAAATTCATGCTCAACCGTCCTTGCCAGAATTTTAGGCGTTGTATTCCACGACCACAATTTGGTGTCAATCTTTGCCTGATTCCAGGCTTCATATATACGGTCTTTTTTTTCGTGAAACTGATCATAACTCACTTCATTCTGAATCCACAAAAAAATGAGGATGGCGCTGGCCATGCCGATCGCGAGACCGGTAATATTAATGGCGGAAAATCCCTTGTTCCGAAGAAGATTTCTATACGCGACAGTCAGGAAATTCTTGAACATGGAAATATGTTTGGATGGGTAATATTACTTTATACTTTTACCTGCGAATCGGATGCCGGAAATCATACAAGTGATTTACAGTTAGATACTTGACCGGTAATTGTTCAATTTGTACCTTTTCGATACAGCACTGTCCGCTTTTGGTACAACGATCGCCTGAATCGGATTCAGGGAATAATTTTTGCCCTTTAAGCTGTAACCATAAAAATTTATTTTATGCAAAAAATCAATCCTTTCATCTGGTTTGACAATAATGCCGAAGACGCGATGAAGCTTTATCTTTCAGTATTCAAGGGATCAAAAACCCTGCGGGTTGCCCGCAATCCGCCTGGATCTCCGGGTCCGGAAGGAGCCCTGCTGGTGGCAACCATTCAACTGGAGGGGCAGGAAATTACTTTAATGAATGGTGGTCCGGGCCATCCGTTAACCGATGCCATCTCGCTGACCATCAACTGCAGTTCCCAGGAGGAAGTGGATTATTATTGGAACGGACTGCTGAACGGCGGCGGCAATGAAGTCGCCTGTGGCTGGCTGAAAGACAAATTTGGTCTTTATTGGCAGGTGACACCCACCATATTGCCGGAATTGCTCAGCAATCCCGACAAGGCAAAAGCGGGCCGGGTCATGCAGGCAATGATGAAAATGATTAAGCTGGACATCGCCGCGTTGAAAGCTGCGGCAGATGCCAAATAAATAATTCGGGCTAAAATATTGGATTTCGGTGCTTTTTGTTGCAAGAGCCGGTTGAACACGGGAATTTAGCCCTTCACCCAAAAAATTGAGGGAGGGAGAAATTGCGCTTTATGTGTTATATACATTCGTCGTAAAGACTTCTTTTTAATGGCTATAAGTGGGTAAGGAAATAATTTTTTCTCTCCATATACTTGAAGCGCCCCTGCAGGCGTTGTTCCCGACAGCCCCCATGGCCAGACGAATAACAGAACATATTATCACCGGTTTCGATCCACACCTTCGGATGTGCTTTTACCATTCCCCCCATTTCGGGTGTAATATATGGCGCCGGGGATCTTCGCTTACCGGTGAACGTACCAAAACAGATCCTGCGTTTAAAGGATTCCGTCAGAGCAGCAGCCGGTTGAAGGAAGCATCTCCCATCGCGGCATCCTTGTATAAATTGATACCCCGGGAGAAAAAGCAATACTCTCTCTACCGGACTTTGACGGGTGAAGCGATCAAAATGCTGAAGCAGGGAATGGAAGCATCGGTTATAAGGGAAACCCTGAAAATAAAATGTATCGATCCCCTTTTACAGGAACCGCAGAAAATCAGCCCGAAAGAGGAGCCTGTTAAAAAAGACCGCGTAAAAGCTATAAATGATTTCACTTCTTATCCACGGATACCGGCGAGAGATAAAAAACTTACCAGAACACGCCGTTCTTTTCTGTTTCAAAAAATCGTTGCGGGCGATTCAACACCCGAATATTTTTTGTCCGCTGCCTCATCTCCCGTGCAACAAACAGACGGAATGATTTCAGATTTTGCATCCGGCGAATCGAACGCACCGAAGCGAAGAACCAAAACCACCGACGGCCTCATCTATCTCGGCCGTCTTCCCGAATGTAAAAAGCTCAAAATGTGGCTGCGGCCATTCGATTCTTCTCTCTCGGATCAATAAGCTAGCTTTGAGCATCAACGACCTTTCATTTGGATATTTTTAAATTATTTCATTCCGCAAATATTGGCATTCACATTACTGCCGGCACGATTGCTCTGTTGCTGGGGATCATTGCGATCAGCACAAGAAAAGGAAAGAGCGTTCATATAAAAACCGGCAAATGGTTTCTTTTATTTCTCTGTATCGTGATCGCTACCGGCTTATTGGGTGTATTTGTATTTGGCAGAAATACTTTTCTGCTGGTTATAACGGTCCTCGCCGGATACAATGGATTTTCCGGATACCGGGCGTTACAAAATAAATCAAACGAACCAAAGCGTTTAGACATCCTCGTTGCACTGGTTTCATTGCTGGCGGTTTCTTACTTCCTTTATTATTTTAAATCCATAAAAATGATCTGGTCGCCCGTAATCATATACAGTACGGTTGGCGCTTTCTTGCTGGTGATCGTCTACGATTTTATCCGGTACCTGATTCCGAAATCTTTTTATGGCAAAGGATGGTTTTATGAACACATCTATAAAATGATCGGTGCCTTTACCGCCCTGCTGGCTGCGTTTTCCGGAACCGTATTCATTTCTTACCAACCCTACAGCCAGATTTTACCTTCAGTTTTTGGCGTGATACTGCAAATCGGATTCATCAGCTATTATTATCGGAAGAACAAGACCCCATATATCAAAGCCATCTGATAATTGTTTTACCGTAAAAGGGTTTTGCTTATATTTAATCATCACCCCGGTATCTGACTTTTATTAGATGATTTCCTTATTCCGCTGGATTCTTTTATCGGTTACATTCCTGTTTATTTCCTGCAAAACACAGGTAGATCCCCGTCTCATCGCGGTCCGGCAGGGAAGAATGGACCTTTCCTCCTGGGATATGGCCGGCAAAGGAAAAATATCATTGGATGGAGAATGGGAGTTTTATAGCAATCAGCTGCTCACACCAAACGATTTTAAGAAAGACAGTACAAAAAAGCCGGACGACTTCATCCTGGTTCCCGGAAGCTGGAGTGACCCGAATGCGAATTCAAAGATTTTTAACGGACAGTACGGTACCTACAGGTTAACCATACTTCACTGTCCGGGGCCGGAATTAATGGCCCTTCGATTGGTAGACGCCAACAGCTCCTATATTTTATGGATAAATAACAACCAGGTGGCTGCAAATGGAAGGGTTTCGTCCAATCCCGATTCAGTGGTTCCCAAAGAAATACCTCTGGTAAAAATATTTCAAAAGCCGGCGGATGATTCGCTGCAGATCGTCATTCAGGTTGCTAATTTTTTTCATGCCAAGGGCGGATGGCGAACCCGCATCGAATTGGGAACCCAGGACTATTTACAAAAACAAAGAGACAGGGACAGGCTCATTGAATCCTGGCTGGCGGGTTTATTGTTTATACTTTTTATCTATCATTTTTTAATTTTTCTTTTGAACCGGAAGGAGATGGCTTCTTTTTGGTTCGCCATGCTTTGCCTTGTCTCAACCATCCGGATCATCGTTACCGGAGAACATCTTTTATATACTACGTTTCCGGATTTCCCGCTGGCTGGCGGCATGCGCATTGAATACCTGACTATCACAATGGGTGTTCCCATTTATTGCATGCTCTCTTATGAGTTTTTTAAAGAAGACTGGTCTGTCCGGATTCGAAACATCATCCTTCTTTTGGGCGGCCTGCAATCGTTGCTGATTTTATTTACGCCCGTGCAAACCTTCACGGGCATGCTGATTTATTTTCAGGGCATCGTTTTGCTGGATTGTTTTTACCTGGTATATATTGTTATACGGGCCATGTTCAATAAACGCGATTTTGCCATCGTCTCCGGAGTAAGTTATGGTTTATGTTTCGCAGCGATCATTCACGACATTTTGGTTTCCCAACTCATCATCAATGATCCCTTCCTGCTCTTTTATTTTTTTACCGTATTCCTGATTATGCAGGCCTATATTCTCGCATTCAAAAATTCGAAGGCGTATAAGGAAATCGGTTTTCTTTCAAAAGAACTGAATGAAGCAAATATCACGCTGGAAAACAAAGTGGAGGAACGAACCAAACAACTCAACGCTTCCAATTTCCAACTGACCGATGAAAAGAGAAAATCAGATGAACTGTTGCTGAATATCCTTCCGGCTGAAATTGCAGAAGAACTGAGGGATACCGGTTCATCCAAAGCCAGAAGATTTCCATCGGTTACCGTCATGTTTACCGATTTCAAAGACTTCACCCGTTTAAGCGAACTGCTTACACCGGAACAGCTGGTTCATGAGATTGATTATTGTTATCGGCATTTTGATCAGATCATAGAAAAACACGGACTCGAGAAAATAAAAACCATGGGCGACGCCTATATTTGTGCCGGTGGTCTGCCCGCAATGAATTTTACGCACCCGGAAGACGCCGTAGGAGCAGCCCTGGACATCCGTGATTTTATGGATCGGTATAAATCTGAAAGATCCGCCATCCCCGCGCCTTTTTTTGAAATCAGAATTGGACTACACACAGGTCCTGTCGTCGCAGGTATTGTCGGCTCTAAAAAATTTGCTTATGATATCTGGGGAGATACGGTAAATCTGGCCGCACGCATGGAAACCAGCGGTGAAATCAGTAAAGTAAATATCTCTGATTCTACTTATCAGATGATTAAAGATAAATTCAACTGCACCCGAAGGGGGAAAGTGGAGGCAAAGAACAAAGGAGAAGTAGATATGTATTTTGTTGAAAGAAAATAATTCAGTGCAAAGGCACTTCCATGCGCACGGAATAATGATCGGGATAGTTTTCTATTTCCAGGGAATGCGCAGAACCATATATCAGCTGAAGCCTTTTTTTTACGTTCGTCAATCCCAGTCCTTTTTTTAGTGTAAATGGTTCGCTTTCATTGGGCTTGCCATTGATTAAAATGAAGAGCAGACGCTCATCCAGTATTTTCACAGAAAGTTTTATCCAGGGATTTTTTAAAATCTGACTGGTGCCGTGTTTGAAGCTGTTTTCTAAAAAAGGAATCATCAGCAGCGGGGCAATGGACCGGTTGCCCTGATTCCCATCCACATCCCATTCCAGTTGAAGCCGGTCGCCATAACGTACTTTTTCCAGATCGGCATAGCTTTTCAGTATGTTGATTTCTTTATCCAGCGAAACATAGGAATCGTTGCATTCGTTCATCATATAATTAAGCAGTCCGTATAGCTGCTGAACCAGCTCGCCTGCCTGTGGCGAACGATTGATTGTAAACGAGTAAATATTATTCAGCGTATTAAAAAGAAAATGGGGGTGTGCCTGTGCCTTTAACAGCTGGATCTCTGCCGCGGCATTTTCTTTCTGGAGATTGATGAAGTCTTTTTGTTTCTGCTGCCAGTCTTTCGTGAGTTTCAGGGCGATAAATATAAAGCCGATAAACGCAGGTCCCGATATGGTTTGCCGGATGCTGAAAAGTAAGATGAGATTGGGATCATTGATATGATAATGAAAATGCAACATGATCGGATTGTATACATAGGTATATAGCATGAATCTGAAAACGGCAGAAATAAACCAGGTTGCCAGCAGCAGAATACCAAACAGAACATATTTTTTCTTACGGAGATAGAAGGGTACAAGGATATAGAGAAAGATATAAGCGAACAGCATCTGGCAAATCAGCATCAGGAACACCCGGATCAGCACCATCCGGTAAAAGACCAGAAAGCCATCTACGCCCCGGCCATAGAGACTGCCACTTCCCATCGGAGGATAAGTACAAATGCCGAGTATATAAAGTAAAAGCCAAACGGTGGCATGCCGGAAAATCCGTATCCGGGTGTCCTGGGAAAATATGAATTCATTCAGTCTCATGCAGAGAAGTTTGAACGGCTTCTATTGAATTTTCGATGCTTTTCTTCACCAGTTTTAATTCCAGAAAAAGGGTAAAGCCGTTTTCTATTTCTTCGAGACTGAAAAGATAACTGTCGGGATATTTTATTTCAAGGTTTTGCAGGGCATTATCCAGCATGGATTTGGATACCGGATGATGATCAGGAAAGGGAAGATTCGATTTAACTGAAAACAGGAAAAGTGAATCTGTCATTTCAATATTGATTTCCGAATGAACAAAGGCAGGTCCATCATGCATCTCATACGGAAGTGACAGATGCAGAAATGGCAATAGTATGAGCGGGGAAATGCTGTACCCAATCAGATCGCCAGAAATACTTACCTCCACATCGAGATACTTTCCAAAGATGGATTTCTTTAATCCGGTATAGTCCTGAATCAGGTTGATTTCCTTGTTCAGGGGTACCAGACTGGCATCCGTCTCATACAAGATATAACTCAGCATATCGGAGAGTTGCAGAATCATTTTGGGCGCATATTTACCTCCCTGATCTATATCCAGGGAAATATTTTTCAGCGTTCCCAGTAAGATAGCCGGCTCCAGTTTCATTTTCATCCTGTCCAGCTGATGATAAATTCGCAGCACAGACAATTGTTTGAATTCCTCATCCCGCAGATAATAATATTTGGCTGTTTTAATGCTGATGGCCGCACCCGTGATGGTCAGCTGCTCACCGACACTCTTGATCATCGAAACGGTTTGGATTTCCTGGGGATCGGCATGCACATCGCTGAAAATGATAAATCGAGTGATGAGATGCCCCGTAATATAGGAGACCAATAAAAGTATACAAATGGAAATTCCGAGGAACAAAAAATTTTTTCTGAACAAAAACCCGGGCAGGATAAAATAAAGACTGAAATAGACTGAAAATAAATAGACGGGAAGGAAATACAGGGCCTCCAGTGTGGCAGATTTATAAAATTCAGTATCTGTAAGAACCTGATAACTGATACCGGGTAAAAGCGTGATCAGGGTATACAGGTAATAGAATGCCCAGAAACTCAGGTGCCTGAGCAAACGGGCTTTGAATTCATTGGAAAAGGTGAATTGATAAGCTGTCAAAATAAAGCTTGTTGTTGAAGATAAGAAATCAAAGCAGTGACCCGATGATAAAACGCCGTTTTCCTGTAATTTGTGGGACATTTCATTCGCCAGAAGTAACTCAGGCAATTTTTAATTACAATCACTTATGGCATTATTAAAAGATCTGTATTCGCCCGCATTTTATAAGAGTTTGACCAACGCACTTTCAGCCGTGATGCCTTCTTTCAATAAACAGCGGTTTACTTCACAGATTTTTACCGATGATTTCAGCGACAAAGAACTAAAAGCGCGCATGCGGCATACAACCCAGGTGTTACATGCTTTTATGCCATCCGACCTGAAAAAGGCGGTGGCCATTATAGAAAAACTCATCCAGCAGCTGAAGAAATCAGGAACGGGAGAAGATGGCCTGGCTTATATTTTTCTCCCCGATTATATTGAGTTGTACGGCATCGACGACCTCGACACTTCGATTCATGCATTCGAATCCATCACGCAGTTTGTGAGTTGCGAATTTGCCGTCAGGCCATTTATTATCCGGTATGGAAGCAAAATGCTAAATCAGATGAAAGCCTGGTCGCTCCACGAAAATGAGAAGGTTCGCCGGCTGGCGAGCGAAGGGAGCAGACCCCGGTTACCCTGGGCCATGGCCATTCCTGAATTGAAAAAAGATCCCTCTCCCTTGTTTCCCATACTGGAAAATTTGAAAAATGACCCTTCAGATGATGTGCGAAGAAGTGTGGCCAACAACCTCAATGATATTGCAAAGGATCATCCCGATCTGATCATTGCGCTGGCAGGGAAATGGAAAGGCATCAGCATCGAAACGGATGCCATTATCAAACACGGCAGCCGGGGTTTGTTGAAGAAAGGACATACGGAGATTTTGAATCACTATGGTTTGAAAAGTAAGAACATTGCTGTAACGGGTTTGAAAATAGAAACCCCGGTTGTGAAAATCGGAGATCATCTGGCGTTTTCATTTATAATGACCAATCTCGACAGGAAAAAACAAAAGATCAGACTCGAATACGGTTTGTATTATAACAAGTCCAATGGAAAACTCGCCAGAAAGGTTTTTAAGATCAGTGAAAAATTGTACGAGCCCGGTGAGAAAGTGAAAGTTTCGAGGAAACAGTCATTTAAGAAAATAACCACCCGGGTATTCTATCCGGGTAAACACCAGTTGTCGGTTATTGTGAATGGCGAGGAGAAAATTCTAAAAGCATTTCAGTTAAAATGAGAATGGTTAATAAAAATGATTTAATCTATGCCTGAAATACCGGACGTTGAAATAT
>Ga0206961_1066_pt1 | contig 27250 bp, 32 predicted proteins | sample Alteio_BWOrgHeat_30_FD_153238 | JGI IMG/M metagenome (GOLD analysis project Ga0206961, IMG submission 153238) | Enriched cells from forest soil in Barre Woods Harvard Forest LTER site, Petersham, Massachusetts, United States -... | ecosystem: Environmental > Terrestrial > Soil > Temperate forest >...
CCGCCAAAATATTTGCAGAGCAATGGCTTGGTGATATCATCGGCCGTAGGGCCTAAACCGCCTGTTATTAAAATGATGTCGGCATGCTTACTTTCTTCATCCAACGTGTTCCATATCTCATCCCAAACATCTCCTACTGCTACACGGCGTGCCACACGAATGCCGGCCGTATTTAGTTGCTGTGCCATCCATGCGCTATTGGTGTCAATAACCTGGCCTATTAATAATTCATCGCCGATGGTGATTATGCTTGCCTGGACCATGATATAAGTAAAAAGTTAAAAGTCAAAACCCAAAAGTGGAACAACTTCTATTTCCAGTTTTGTATTTTGTATTATTATTTGGGATTTTCGTTTTCCTTGTTTTCTTTGTATTTCAATTCCTGGTACAACTGTTCATTCATCTCCCATTTATATTGCATTCTAAAAAAAGAATAAAAAAGCACGATACAAATCACCGCAATGATAGCACTGATGAACATGCCCGGGTATGTGGTTCGAAAAAGAAGGCAAAATATTTGTAAGTATGCCGGGTGTGCCACACGAGATGAAAGGCATGATGGAAGACGAAGTGATCGCATCTTTAAAAGCAAGATTTACTTTACCGCATATCGCTTACCGTACTTTATTAACTGCGGGCATTGGAGAATCTTACCTGGCAGAGCTGATAAAAGATTTTGAAACAGTACTGCCGGAAAATATCAGGCTGGCATATTTACCTAATTACGGCATGGTTCGTTTGCGTTTATCTACTTCGGGTATCGATAAAAATATTGTTGAAAAAGATGTGGAGCATCAATTTGATATACTTCAAAAATTAGTAAAAGAATATTTAGTAACGAACGAAGATGAAGCGATAGAAGCAGTAGTCGGTAAACTTTTAAAAGCAAAAGGCAGAACGGTGAGCACTGCTGAAAGCTGTACCGGTGGCTATATTGCACATTTATTCACGTCGATGCCTGGATCATCTGCATTTTTTGATGGGAGCGTGGTAAGCTATTCCAATAAAGTAAAAGAAGCATTATTGTATGTTGGTCATGATACCTTGGAAGATCATGGTGCTGTAAGTGAAGAAGTGGCAAAACAAATGATACAGGGTGCTTTGCAAACGATCAAAACAGATTATGCTATAGCCGTTTCAGGTATCATGGGACCAGATGGTGGTACAACCGAAAAACCTGTAGGCACCGTTTGGATAGCCGTAGGAAATGCAGAGAAAACGATAACCAAAAAACTACACTTTCGTTTTGACAGAATAAGGAATATTCAACTGACGGCTGTCAACGCTTTAAATATGCTACGGCAGTTTATATTGGAAAACTGACGACCGACGACCGAATGAGGTGCTACGGTGGTCGGAGGTCGGTCGTCAGCGGTCGCACTATTTAATCCGATTTACTTACCTTTGTTCCGAGTCGATCGTAACATCAATTTCAAAAAACATCAAATTTAAATTATCGTATGAGTGTAGTTGATTTGGTAATGCCAAAGCTTGGCGAAGGGATCATTGAAGCCACTATTATAAAATGGCACAAACAGCCCGGCGATACTATAAAAGAAGATGAAGTTGTTTTGGATATAGCTACCGATAAAGTTGATAGCGAAGTGCCATCTACTGCTGAAGGTATCATTGAAGAAGTATATTTTAAAGAAAATGATGTAGTGCCGATCGGCGCCGTTCTCGCAAAAATAAAAGTAGGAACTAATTATACAGTTACCGAATTTCCTCAATCAACACCACCTGCTCAACCGGTTTATGAAGAAGCGAGCATTGCAGAAGAAGTACCTTATCAGCCTTCACATGTAATGTTTGAGGCCCAACCAACAGATACCGGAAAAGTAAAATTTTACTCTCCGTTGGTACTGAATATCGCTGCAAGTGAAAATGTTAGCATGAGCGAACTGGAAAGCATCCCGGGAACCGGACAAGACGGTCGCGTTAGCAAAAAAGATATTTTAAATTATATCAGCACAAGAAGAAGCGGTAACTCAAACAATGCCAGTTACGCTGTTGAAAATTCTCAGCCGCTTACAAATAATTACCATGCAGCAACTGTTCAGCCTGCTAACATTCAGCCAGCAACAAATAATAATGCACAGGTAGCAACTTACTCAACCGGTAATACGGAAATAATTGAAATGGACAGGATGCGTAAGCTCATCGCTAAAAACATGGTTGATAGCTTGCACACAAGTGCGCATGTTACCAGCTTTGCTGAATGCGATGTGAGCAATTTGGTAATGTGGAGAGAAAGAAAAAAACACGATTACGAAAGAAGGGAAGGCGAGAAAATAACCTACACACCATTAATTATCGAAGCCATTGTTAAGTCGATAAAAAAATATCCTTTACTAAGCAGTTCTGTTGTAGGTGATACCATCGTTATAAAAAAAGACATCAATATTGGTATGGCAACAGCTTTACCAACGGGTAATTTAATTGTGCCCGTAATTAAAAATGCCGATCAGTTAAATTTAAGCGGACTCACTAAAAAAGTAAACGGTCTGGCTAATGCAGCAAGAACAGGTACTTTAAAACCGGATGATACAACAGGAGGCACCTTCACCTTTACTAATATCGGAACATTCGGAAGCACGATGGGTGCACCGATCATCAACCAGCCACAGGTAGCCATCATGGCGGTGGGAGTTATTAAAAAACGTCCCGTAGTTATTGAATCTCCAACAGGTGATAGCATTGCTATCCGCCATATCATGTATATCTCTTTAAGCTATGATCATCGTATCATTGATGGTGCATTGGGATCCACTTTCTTAAATGCTGTGGTGAAAGAATTGGAAGGATTTGATATCAATAGAAATATTTAATTTTTTTTCACGCAAAGGAGCAAAGAATATTTAAGCAAAATAAGAAAGCAAAGCTTGGCGGCTTTGCTTTCTTATTTTTACTTTGCGTGAAATATAATTTATTTTTCTGAAGGATTCTTTTTGCCGTTGTTCAGCTTATCGATCGTAGCTTCTAAACGTGCGATCTTTGTTTCTTCTTTTTTAGCGCTTGTTATCCAGCCAACATATTCTTTTTTGTTGGTGAAAGAAAGTGCATCAAAAAATGTTTCCGCTTTTTTATTCTTGCTGAATAATTTAATAAGATCCGGTGGTGCAGAGATGGTTCTTGACACCTGGTCAACACCTGCTATCTCAACAGGAACTCCTGTGATAGACACCCTTGTAGCATTCTTTATTTTTTCGATCTTTTTAAAACGCATTGCTGTCCATACATTATCCATTGTTATGGTACGCACACCTTCAAAACCACTGCTGGCGATACATTCCCACTGACAAGTACTAGCCCTTGCCAGATCACTTACGATCTTTGAAGAAACTTTCGGATAAGCGATCCAGAATTTAGCATCGGGCTGTAAGGCAGGAATTACATCCGCTAAAATATCTTTTAGTTGTTTGTGGCTAACCGCAAATACCAAAGCGAAGTCGATCTTTTTTGTTCTTAATAATGGTGTAACACTTTTAGCGAAAGTCAATTTAGCAAATTGCTTTTCAACAGTAGAAGGCAGACCCTGGATCAATAAATTCTTTTCGTCCTTTAATTGTAATTTCTCCAATAAGGTTTGCAACTTTACTATTACTACATCTTCCATGATAAAACTTTTTACAACTTTTTTTAGTTAAGTAATATTTTTATTACCGGTTTTTTGAAACCGATCTAGCGTTTAGTGTTAGAGATTATTATAAAGATTGGGAAATTATTTACGGCGGCTTTTTCTCCTATCCCTGTATTTGAGAATAGGAACCCTGCTTTCGTTACCGTTAAGTATACGGCTAATATTTTTTTGATGAGTAAGAATGATCAATGCCGCTACGCCCACTGCGAATACCCTGTATATGATCGTGTGATCGTTCCATATCCATAACACACATATTGGTAAGGCAATGCCTGCCAATATTGAACTTAATGATACATATCTTGTAATAAATAGAATTAACAGAAAAACCCCTACACAGCAAACAGCTATAATAGGTTGGATGCCCAATATCATCCCAAACAAAGTAGCAACGCCTTTACCACCCCTGAACTGTGCAAAAATTGGAAATATATGCCCGGCAACGGATGCCAGACCAAGTCCGATCATGAAATTGGTGCGCGCAAGGTCATTTGATTCTTTAATGTAATAAGGAAGACAATAGAATAAACCAACGGCCAGCATGCCCTTTAAAATGTCGGCAGCCATCACGATAGAGCCGTATTTTGGTCCAAGTACCCTGAAGGTATTGGTAGCTCCCATATTACCGCTTCCGTAGTCGCGGATGTCTATGCCGAAGAACTTCTTACTAACAATCAATGCTGTAGGAATTGACCCGATAAAGTAGGCAAGAACGATCAATAGAAATTCTTTCATCTAAAAAATGAGAAGTTAGTGACTACAAAAATAACGAAAAAAAGGCAACTTAATTTTGTTTGGGGCAAATTAAGTTCGAAGTTGCTATTTTTGTGCGCTTTTATAGAAGTAAGCAAAATATCAGTTTTTTATAACAATTATCAATAAAATGGCTCTATTTAAGAGCAAAAGGCACCAATGAGCAAAGAAATAGCAAGCAGGGAACAGGATTATTCGCAGTGGTACAACGATCTTATCATTAAAGGTGGATTGGCAGATTATAGTGCCGTAAGAGGATGCATGGTAATAAAACCCTACGGCTATGCTTTGTGGGAAAATATGCGCGACCAGTTAGATAGGATGTTCAAAGAAACAGGCCACCAGAATGCTTATTTCCCTCTTTTGGTACCCAAAAGCTTGTTTGAAGCGGAAGAAAAGAACGCAGAAGGCTTTGCAAAAGAATGTGCTGTTGTAACCCATTATCGTTTAAAAACCGACCCTGATAACAAAGGAAAATTGATGGTGGACCCTGAAGCGAAACTGGAAGAAGAATTAGTGATCCGTCCTACGAGTGAAGCGATCATCTGGAACACATACAAAGGCTGGATACAATCATACAGGGATCTTCCGATACTAATTAACCAATGGGCCAATGTAGTGCGTTGGGAAATGCGCACGCGTTTGTTTTTACGCACGGCAGAATTTTTATGGCAGGAAGGCCACACGGCTCACGCAACAAAAACAGAAGCGGTTGATGAAACGGTACAGATGCTGAATATCTATGCAGAGTTTGCAGAAACATATATGGCAATGCCCGTTATCAAAGGCGTAAAAACTGCCAACGAACGTTTTGCCGGTGCAGAAGATACGTATTGTATCGAAGCGCTAATGCAGGACGGAAAGGCTTTACAGGCTGGCACTTCACATTTTCTCGGACAAAATTTTGCCAAAGCATTTGATGTAAAATTCAGTGATAAAGAAAATAAACTGGATTATGTGTGGGCAACAAGCTGGGGTGTAAGTACACGTTTAATTGGTGCACTGGTAATGGCGCATAGTGATGATGAGGGTTTGATATTGCCGCCAAAATTAGCGCCGATACAAGTGGTCATCGTTCCAATATATAAAGGCGATGAACAAAAACAACAGATAGATGAGAAAGTAAAAGCATTGATGGCGCAATTAAAAGCAGCAGGTGTTTCTGTTAAGTATGATGACAATGATAATAACAGGCCGGGATGGAAATTTGCAGAATATGAAATGAAAGGTGTGCCCGTAAGAGTAGCGATAGGAGCAAGAGATCTTGAAAAAAATGTAGTTGAATTAGCAAGGCGCGATACGAGAGAAAAAATGACCGTAAGCATGGATGGTTTAGATAAAACGATCATCGCTTTATTGGATGAAATTCAAACAGCTATTTATGCAAAAGCAAATTCATTCAGGGCAGAAAGAATTACAGAGGCTAATAACTGGGAAGAATTTGTAAAATTATTAGATGGCAAAGGCGGTTTCATTTCAGCACATTGGGATGGCACACCTGCAACAGAAGATAAAATTAAAGAGCTGACGAAAGCGACGATCCGTTGTATTCCTTTAAATAATAAACAGGAAGCAGGTAAATGTATATTAACAGGTAACGCAAGTACACAAAGGGTTTTATTTGCAAGGGCTTATTAATTGATTTATAGCTGAATTGTTTTATTGCTAATTTAACAATTCAACAATGTAGCCGTCAAACAATTAAGCTATTTTTGAAACGATAAAATTTTACACATGAGTCTAGGTTGGATCATTTTCATAATTGGCACCATCGGGTGGTTTGTTGGTATTTACGGGATGTTTAAAAAAGCCGGTATCGATGCAAACAAAGCACTTATACCTTATTACAATACCTGGTGCATTGTAGAAAAAATAAAACTGAACAAGATCTGGTTCTACCTGCAGTTCATCCCGATAGTAGGACAATTTGTTACGATCTGGATCACCATCAAATTTGTTGAACACTTTGGCCGCTTCACCGTATTGCAACATGCATTAGCCGTGTTCTTACCATTTATCTATCTGCCTTATTTAGGTTTTTCTCCTAATGAAAAATATGTAAGTGATGTAGTGGTAGCAAATTATCAAAAATCTGCCATTCGTGAATGGGTGGATGCGGCTGCCTTTGCAGTAGTTGCCGCTACGCTGATAAGAATATTTGTTTTCGAAGCATACACTATCCCGACACCGTCAATGGAAAAAACATTACTGGTGAACGACTTTTTGTTTGTAAGTAAAATGTCTTACGGACCGCGAATTCCTAATACACCGATCGCTATGCCGTTCGTGCATCATACCATGCCGGTATTCAATGTCAAATCTTATTCTACTGCAATAGAAATCCCTTACACGCGTTGGTTTGCATCTCCTGTGCAACGAGATGATGTTACGGTATTTAATTTTCCGGTGAATGATACACTGATCGATGATGAAGAAAATTTTGGATCACGCGTTACGTACTACCAGGCTGTAAGAGAAATGGGCAGGGATAAAGTATGGCAGAATTATGGTGACCTTATTGTAACAAGGCCGGTTGATAAACAAGAAAATTTTATTAAAAGATGTACCGCTGTTGGTGGTGATACCTTACAAGTGAAGAGCGGGATCTTATACATCAATGGACAACAACAAATATTGTTTCCTCAATCACAAAGATTTTATAGCATCACTTTACCTGCAAGTATTAATACCAATGTGCCGCATGAGGAGGATGAATCTGACGAGGCTTATTACCATAAAAAAATGCGTTTTGTTGGTAGCATATTATCAAATTACGGTATTAACACAAGAGAAGAACAGGGCGATATTCAACCGAATGTTGGACCGAATAATTTTTTGGTCAATATTACCAATGAAGAAAGAGCGCATTTGACCTTGCCGGATAGTTTCAAGATCGCAGATTATATAAGGGCACCTGAAAGTGAAATATTTCCTTATTATGATACTACGTCACATTGGTCTGCCGATAATTATGGCCCGTTATGGGTGCCTAAAAAGGGAGCAACAATTGACCTTACGCCTGATAATATGATACGCTATCAGCGTTGCATAGCCACTTATGAAGGCAATACGGTTGAGAACCAGAATGGCAAGATCCTGATCAACGGAAAAGAAGCTACTACCTATACTTTTAAGATGGATTATTACTGGATGATGGGAGATAACAGGCATAATTCATTAGACAGCAGGTATTGGGGCTTTGTGCCTGAAGATCATATAGTTGGAAAGGCTTCCATGATATGGTTAAGCTGGGATGGCGGTCCACGCTGGAGCCGTATTTTTACCGCAATAAAATAGGCTTTTGCGTTTAAACATTAATTATTATATTTACTATATGGATGTGGTCCTCTCGGTGTAATGCCGGGAGGATTTTTTTTAGCCTAACTTTTTTCCAATGAATACAAAAGAATATCATTTCGCTTTTACCGTATACGATTCAGTAAATGAATTATCAAAAGCAGATGCGGCATTATTGCATGAGGCAAGGACTGTTACAAAAAATGCGTATGCGCCTTATTCGAATTTTAATGTAGCAGCCGTTGCGTCATTATCAAACGGTGAAATAGTTGCAGGCACTAACCAGGAAAATGCTTCTTATCCTGTTGGTATTTGTGCCGAGCGTGTTTTGTTATCGATCGTTGCTTCGTTACATCCTTCAGCGACTATCAATACTATTGCGATTGCTTATAATAATTTAAATGGAGAGAGCAATAAACCTATTTCTCCTTGCGGCATGTGCAGACAAGCATTTGCAGAATACGAAACCAGAAAAAATCAATCTTTTAGATTGCTATTGAGTGGAATGGAAGGTGAAGTTTATTTGATTGATAAAGCCAGCCAGTTGATGCCGTTATCTTTTTCTTTGTGATTTTCACGCAAAGGCGCAAAGGAAATTAAGTAAATAAGCTTCTTTGCGACTTTGCTTCTTATTTTGCTTTGCGTGAAACTTTAAAAAAGTGTTTGCAAACCATTCGCAAATTTATTCTCATGATCGAGCAGCCATTTTTTTCTCCAGAGATCTCCGCCATAGCCGATCAGGTCGCCGTTGCTGCCGATCACTCTGTGACAAGGCACAGCGATATTGATACAATTATTTCCATTAGCAGTACCCACTGCACGGATAGCTTTTACATTACCGATGCGTTTGCTTAATTCTAAATAACTGATCGTTCTTCCGAAAGGAATATTTTGCAGTTCCTTCCAGACAGTTTCCTGAAAATCAGTGCCATGGAGTTGCAGAGGAAAAGTGAAGCATGTTCTTTCGCCTTTAAAATATTCGCTTAACTCCTTGATACACATTTTAATAATAGGAGAAGTCGGCGCTATTACATCGATTTTTGTTTCGTCGATAGTGGTTCCTTTCCATGAATTGATGTATAGGATATGTGTGATAAAGTCGCCAGCACTGCGTATTTCAAGAATGCCGACAGGGGATTTATAGTATGCTGTTTCGTTAATCATTTTATAATGTATTCAAATTTACAGCTATTTATTTTGACCGATTGCCCAAAAATCGATTTCTTTACATTGAATTTATTAATCGCCATGACAACGCTGAAGAACGATAGCAGGTTTATAGAAAAAGCAATGAATGCCATTGCTGATCCTTGTCGTTTATCTATCCTTGAAGAAATTTCTAAAAAAGGAGAAGTCTGCTGCGGCGATGTGCAAGGCCTTACAGGCTTATCACAACCTACCTGTTCTCATCACATGAAGCTTTTGTCCGACAGTGCCCTGATCGATTGCCGTAAACATGGCCGCAATCATTTTTTTGCACTGAACAGGCCTAACTTTAAGAGGTTAAGCTCTTTTTTGGAAAAATTCCACGCGTCTGTTTAGTTTACTTATTTAATTTTTTGTCTGAATTTGGATTTTCTGGATTCGTGGATCAATGGATTCGCGAAGATCGTAGCGGGTATAATATTAATCGCAATAATCCTTTAATCGGACGAATCCCAATTCAGACAAAAATTTGTAACTTCAACACCACGATCGCCTGCCTGAATTTACTATTCAACAAATTTTTATATGCACCTAACACCGAGAGAGACGGAAAAATTATTGGTTTTTTTAGCCGGCGAACTGGCAGAGAAACGCAAAGCAAGAGGATTGAAATTAAACTATCCTGAAACCATTGCATTAATCAGCAGCAGGTTACAGGAAGCTGCAAGAGATGGAAAGTCCGTTGCAGAATTAATGGAATACGGCGCTACTATTTTAACACGCGATGATGTAATGGAAGGTATTGCAGAAATGATACATGATATTCAGATCGAAGCAACTTTTCCTGATGGCACGAAGCTGGTGACGGTGCATGATCCTATTCGTTGAGCATTGATAGTTGAACATTGAGCATTGCTCATTTTTTTAATGTTCAATTTTCAATGATCAATGTTCAATACTCAATTATTTAGAGCATTATAAATTATAGAACTTATGATCCCAGGAGAATACATCCTAGCCAAAGGCGATATCGAATGCAATGTTGGTCGGCCAACTGTAAAGCTGACTGTTGTAAACACAGGAGATCGTCCTGTGCAGGTTGGTTCGCATTTTCATTTTTTTGAAGTAAATAAACAAATGGAACTCGATCGTGAATTAGCATTTGGAATGCGATTGAATATTGCCGCAGGAACTGCTGTTCGTTTTGAACCGGGAGAAGAGAAAGAAGTGGAGCTCGTTTCATTAGGCGGCGATAAAAAAATATACGGCTTTAATAATTTAGTGGATGGTGCGATCACTGAAGCACATAAAATACAAGCCGTTAAAAAAATGAATTCGCTTCACTTTAAAAATAAAAAAGCATGAGTTTGCATATCAACAGAATAAAGTATGCCAACATGTACGGTCCTACAACGGGCGATAAAGTGCGTTTGGGCGATACCGAATTATTGATTGAGATAGAAAAAGATTATACCGTTTATGGAGATGAGGCAAAATTCGGTGGCGGCAAAACGATCCGTGATGGTATGGCACAATCGGCAACGGCCACACGCAAAGAAGGCGTGCTTGATTTTGTGATCACGAGTGTAATGATCATCGATCACTGGGGAATTGTAAAAGCGGATATCGGAATCAAAGACGGAAAGATCGTTGCCATTGGTAAAGCTGGTAATCCTGATACGATGGATGGTATTTCACCAAACATGATCATCGGTGCATCAACTGAAGTACATGGCGGAGCAGGTTTGATCGCTACTGCAGGCGGTATTGATACGCATATACATTTTATTTGTCCGCAGCAAATTGATCATGCATTATTCAGTGGTGTTACAACAATGATCGGTGGTGGTACCGGTCCTGCTGATGGAACCAATGCAACTACGGTTACACCCGGTGCCTGGAATATTCAAAAGATGTTAGAATCTGCAGAAGCATTTCCAATGAACCTTGGTTTTTTTGGTAAAGGGAATTCTTCGGGCCTTGCTGCTTTGGAAGAACAAATTGAAGCAGGCGCATTAGGATTAAAAATTCATGAAGATTGGGGAAGCACGGCTTCAGTAATTGACGCTTCTTTGCAAATGGCGGATAAACATGATATACAAATTGCGATACACACCGATACATTAAATGAAGGTGGATTTTTAGAAGATACCATCAACGCCATCAATGGAAGAGTGATACACACTTTTCATACAGAAGGCGCAGGTGGCGGACATGCACCGGACATTATCAAAGCAGCAATGTATCCGAATGTATTGCCTTCTTCAACAAATCCAACAAGGCCTTATACAGTTAACACGATCGATGAACATTTAGATATGCTGATGGTTTGTCATCACTTAGATAAATCAGTTCCTGAAGATGTGAGCTTTGCAGATAGCCGTATTCGTCCGGAAACAATTGCGGCGGAAGATATTTTGCATGATATGGGCGTGTTCAGCATGATGAGTTCCGATTCACAAGCGATGGGAAGAATTGGTGAAGTGATCACAAGAACCTGGCAGACTGCACATAAAATGAAAGTGCAACGCGGACAATTACAACAAGACGAAGGAACAGGCAATGATAATTTTCGCGTAAAAAGATTCATTGCAAAATATACGATCAACCCGGCGATAACACATGGCATTTCGGAATACGTAGGTTCAATTGAACCGGGCAAAATGGCCGACCTTGTTTTATGGAAGCCATCGATGTTCGGCGCCAAGCCCGAAATAATTATCAAAGGCGGCATGATCATCGCCAGCAGGATGGGCGATCCCAATGCATCAATACCAACACCACAGCCTGTAATGTATCGCCACATGTTTGGCGCCTACGGAAAAGCATTACATAAAACATGCGCCACATTCGTATCAAAATTATCATTGGATAAAAACGTAGTGCAAAAATATGAGTTGCAGAAAATGGTATTGCCGGTAAGAAATTGCCGCAACATTTCTAAAAAAGATCTGATACACAATGATGCCACACCGCAAATAGATGTGAATCCCGAAAATTACGAAGTGAAGGTGGATGGCACAGTGATCACCTGCGAACCAATGAAAGAATTGCCATTGGCACAACGTTATTTTTTATTTTAATTGATATGATCGTACAACAAAAATTAGGCAACCTAAAACAATTGCAGACAACCAAAAAAATTGACTGGCTGCCATTGGAATGGTACGAAACGAATAAACGCATCTTACATAAAAAAACATTGTCGGGTAAAGAGGTTGTGATGAAATTCCTGAAAGAAAATCAGCAACTAACGCAAGGTGATATTTTGTTTGAAGATGAACACACTATTATAGCTGTAGAAATTATCGAATGCGAAGCTATCATCATCTTACCAAAAACAATGTTTAGCATGGCTTCTATCTGTTATGAAATTGGCAATAAACATTTGCCCTTATTTTTTCAGGATCAGGAAGTGTTGGTGGCGTACGATGAACCGCTATTTAAATTATTAAGCGCCGGCGGCTACGATGTACAAAAAGGAAAAAGAAAACTGATCAGTCCGCTAAAAACAACCGTTGCTCCACATGGCCATAGCAGCGATACTTTATTTTCTAAAATAATGAAACTAACAACAAGCCCTGAATGAGTACAGCCCTGCTAAGTTTATTGCAGCTCTCAGACCCAACGCTACCGATTGGCGGCTATGCGCATTCTGCAGGTTTGGAAACTTATGTACAGCAAGGCATAGTAAAAGATACCACAACAGCAAAGAATTTCGTGACAGAAATGCTCGCACAAAATTTACAATACACAGATGCCGCATTTGTTTCTTTAGCATACGATGCAGCGCTCAATAATGATTTTGAACAGATCATTGCATTAGACGATGAATGCACCGCAGTAAAACTACCACGCGAAATGCGACAGGCAAGCCAAAAGCTCGGCATGCGTTTAATGAAAATATTTCAACCGGTTTGTAAAAGTAATATCCCTGATCAATATCGCGCAGCAGTAAACAAACAAAATGCTATGGGGCATTATTGTATCGTGTTTGGTTTGTATGCACAGGCACTCAATATTTCTAAAAAAGAAGCATTGGCAGGATTCTTTTATAACGCCGCCGCAGGCTTTGTAACCAACAGCGTGAAATTAATTCCACTAGGACAACAAGATGGGCAAGAGATACTATTTTCTTTACAACCATTGATAGAGCAGTTGGTTGTAAATTCTATGGAGCCTGATAAAGAGTTGATTGGGTTATGTTGTACGGGGTTTGATATTCGATGTATGCAACATGAGCAGCTGTATTCGCGTTTGTATATGTCTTAGAAATTATAGTGTATAAATAAATGTTCAATTTTCAATGCTCAATGTTCAATACTCAATTAATGAACATCGAATAATTGCAGCGCTTTAAATTGAACATTGATAGTTGAAAATTGAGCATTGAACATTAATTCATAAACCATGAGCACAGAAAGAACCTACATAAAAATAGGAGTAGCCGGCCCGGTAGGCTCCGGCAAAACAGCCCTCATCGAACGCTTAAGCAGAAGGCTCGCAAAGGAGTACAGCATCGCCGTAATAACAAACGATATCTACACAAAAGAAGATGCAGAGTACTTGACCATGAATAGCCTTTTGCCAAAAGAGCGCATTATTGGTGTGGAGACAGGCGGTTGTCCGCATACAGCTATACGCGAAGATGCGAGCATGAATTTAGAAGCCGTGGAAGAAATGGCCACACGCTTTCCCGATGTAGAAATAATTTTTATCGAAAGCGGCGGCGATAATTTATCGGCAACATTCAGTCCTGACTTGGCAGATGTAACCATCTTTGTAATTGATGTAGCCGAAGGCGATAAGATACCACGCAAGGGCGGCCCCGGTATTACAAGAAGCGATCTGCTGATCATTAATAAAATAGACCTGGCACCTTATGTAAATGCCGACTTAAAAATAATGGAACGCGATGCCTGCAAAATGCGCAATGGCAGTCCGTTTATTTTTACCAACCTAATGAGCTTGCAGGGATTGGATGCAGTAATAGGCTGGATAAAAAAATATGCATTGATAGAAGAGAACGCAGCCGAACCAGAACTGAACCGATGATAGCAACGCTACATATCGAAACAGCTTTGCGCGGCAATAGTACGTTTTTAAAAACATCGTATTGTACAACGCCATTTAAAGTGGCGAATATAACAGAAGATAAAAAGGACAAAACCTTACGCCTGATGCTCATGAGTTCATCGCCGGGAATATTGGATGGAGATGCTTACCAGCAAAAAATTATGCTGGCGCCCGGTTGTGCGCTGGAACTGCAAACACAATCTTACCAGCGTTTGTTTAATATGAAAGCTGGTGCATCGCAAAATTTAGAAGTGCATCAAGCAGAAGGATCAACATTTTTATTTTTACCGCACCCATCCGTGCCGCATGAAGCCGCTATTTTTTCGGCGACGAATAAAATATTCTTGTCAGATAATTGCAGTCTTATTTTTGGAGAGATATTAACCTGCGGCAGAAAATTAAGTGGTGAAGCATTTCTATTTTCAAAGTACCATAACCTTACACAGGTTTACCTCAACAACAAACTCATCATTAAAGAAAATTTATTGATGCAGCCTGCAACAATAAATATAAACGCCATCGGACAGTTAGAAGGGTTTACACACCAGGCCAGTTTAATTTATTTACACGAAACAGCTGATTGCGAAACATTGTTGCAAACCATCACCGAACAATTAACACAACAAAACGATATCATCTTCGGCATAACGGCCGCACCAATTAAGGGATTGATCATTCGCATACTCGGACAAAAAGGAGAGCAGCTACACAACTGTTTAAAAAACATCGCAGCTATTTTACCGCAAGTGAGCACACATAAAACCGAAGCGCATGCAGTCTGATATGTTATTTTTAATTATCGGTGCAGTAACGATCGCCTGTGTGCATACAGGCTCCGGCCCGGATCATTACCTGCCATTTATTGCCTTATCAAAATCAAGAGGGTGGACCTACAGAAGAACTTTATTGTGGACGGCACTCTGCGCCTGCGGACATGTTTGGGGTTCCGTATTATTAGGATTAGCCGCAGCAGCCATTGGGTGGTCGCTCTCAAAAGTAGGGTGGCTGCAGGTTGTACGCGGTGGTGTTGCAGGATGGTTCATGTTGTTGTTTGGTATTTGTTATGGTTGCTGGGGATTGTGGCGCGCCTATAAAAATAAACCGCACAAACATTTTGATATGTATGCCGACGGAGAAATGTATGTGTACGAGCACCAGCACGGCCAGGCAGTAGCCATGCAAGACAGGCATAAAGTTACACCCTGGGTAATGTTCATCATCTTTCTCACGGGCCCATGCGAACCAATGGTAGGTTTAATGTGTTCACCCGCCATTGCACATTCCTTATGGGGTTTGTGGTTATTGATCATCGTGTACACGGCAGCCACCTTACTCACCATGCTGGTAATGGTAACACTCGGTTACTTAGGAATAGCATTTGTAAAAACAGAAAAAATAGAACGCTATGTGCATGCGTTAGGGGGCTTAACGCTTGTTGTTTGCGGTGTTGGTATGGTATTTATGAACTGGTGATTTTTTTGTTATCAGCAGTTGAGCTTTGGTCAGCATCGTTGCGTCGCACTCTTGTGCTGTATACCTTTATCAGGCATTATTTATTCGTATATTTGATTCTCTATAATTTAATACGTAACTATGGCATCTTTAAGAATTTTCGTATCATCAACTTGTTTTGATTTAGCTCCAATTCGAGGACAATTAAGAACTTTTATTAATTCTATGGGCTATGAGCCTATTATGAGTGACTATAATGATGTCTTATATGATCCAAGAATTCATACTCATACTTCCTGTATTGAAGAAATTGCCACATGTGATTTGGTTATTTTAATTGTAGGTTCAAGGTTTGGCGGTAAAGCTATACCCGAAGCAATATCAAAAGTAGATTTCGATGCTTTGATAGAAAAATCAACAAGTGTTGATCATTTGAAGAAAAAAGAAAATATATCTGTTACGCAATTAGAAGTATTAAAGTCTGTGGAAATTGGAATTCCAATATTTACATTTATTGATAATCGACTTTGGAATGATCATGAGCTTTATGAAAAAAATAAATCTAAATCTATTCTGAAGGAAATAGAATTTCCTTCTATTGAAAAGCCTGAAACGGCTGAATTTATTTTTGAATTTATTAATTTTTTAAGACACAGAACTCGAGGAAATAGTATAAATACCTTTGGCAAATTTGAAGATATAGAATTAACATTAAAAAAACAGTGGACGGGTCTTTTTCAAAGGTTATTGAATGAGAGCAAAAATAAACAACTTGAATTTAAACGTATCGATATCCTTTCTAACCAATTCGAAGATTTAAAAACAGCTATTCTTACTAGTATTGGAAATACAAACGAAAGAGAGGTAGCCAGGGGAGTAGTAAGATTCAGACGCTTAGTCGATTTTTTAAGAAGTTTAAAATTATCGGATTATAGCTCGATATTGAATGGAGTTATAAGTTGGGATACATTTATTAATAAAATTTTAGAAATTACCCAAATTATAGATTTGGATAATAATTCATCAAATACGAATAGGTTTTTAAGATTCAGAACAATATTAGTAAAAGCTGATAACACTTTTTATGAGATGCGATTTGGACGAGAGTATCTTGATGAACTGGCGCTAGAGTTTGATGCTTTTAATAAACTTTCAACTGAAACAAAAAATATTATTTTTGATGCTTTAGGAGATATGCGAATTGCGGCTATCGTTGTTAGACATAATAAAGAAGATTATAGAGAATATCTTGAAAGATTTAATCAGGTTTTTGTAATTAATCATACATTTTTTGAAAATGAATCGGAGGGTGGCCCTGTGAGTTAAAATAAACAGTAGTATCTTAAACGATTAGTAATTGCACTGACTATATCTGGCATTAACGAACCGATAAATAAAAGAAATTTCGCTATATAAATTATGTAATATCAAAATATGAATTGGCAAACCGCAAAAAATATTGAAGAAAATAAATACGATTTACCTGGAGAATGGTTAAGAATAGAATATTTCGAAGTCTTAAATATTCTGTTTAGAGTAGAAAATGCATTAAGGGCTTTTGTATATATAACTTTAAAAAATGAATTTCAAGATAAATGGAAAGATTTATCAATTACGAGTGATGATGAAGAGAATTCAACAATTAGTGCAATAGCAAAAAGGAGAATTGCTCAAGATAAAAATTATGCATATTTGGGATATAGCATTAGTACTCCTTTGGTACATTTAACTAGTGGAGAATTAATAAGAATTATTACATCCGAAAAATATTGGAAATTGTTTAAGTCTTGTTTTCCTGGTTCAAAGGAAATTATAAAGAATAAACTTGATGAAATTGGAAACGTGAGAAATTCAGTTGCACATTTTCGACCTATAAAAAAAGGCGATGTAGAATTGATTAAGCAAAATTCAGTTCATACTCTTTCTGATTTAGAAAAAAAATTGGTTGATTTTATCTCTTGTTCTGATAGAGTTCCTACAAACACTGAAGATCTTTGGTATAAAGAAATGATGACATTGCAATCTGAATATTGTTCATTGAGTTTCTATCAGGGTAAAAAAGAAGAATGGATTCAGGTGACGCTTCGTTTCAAAAGCCCTTTTACAATAGGATCTAGAATTAGTTCTTTTGTAAAATTTAATACATATAATCTTAAAACTTATGGAATATTAAACGGGTATCCAGAACTTTTAAAATATATAATAACTGTCACTGAAAACAATCCATCTCCATTTACTGAAAATATTGATGAGGTTAAAATAATTAAAACTATAGCCTTTACGCTTAGTAATAGTACTATAGCAAAAAATTACAAAATAATAAAAGAGGAGTTCGAAAAAATTATTTTACAAATTAACACAGAGCTAAACTTGATTCAACAAGATAATTTAGCGAGGGGTAAGCTTATCGAGATTATTTCCGTTTATCTTGAAAAACCTCAGAATTCTGAATATTTCCGGATAGACGGAAATAATCCTTTTCGTTCGGTCTTAGATGAAGATACGCCACCTGAATTTTGGGGTGAATTGTCTCATGCTTCTGAAAACTTTATTACAAACACTAATAAATTTCCATGGATGCCTGATGAGATTTCTGATGACGTTAGTTTGCCCTTTTAGTATATATTCCTCAACTGGCGCAAGTCTTCCGAAGGATGACTTGTGTCTACGATGCAGCCAGTTTCCTAACTGGCGATAATTACTGTTAAACTAAATTCCCCATTTTAAAATAATTTGTTTTCTGAAACGTCTTCGGAGAAAGGTATGCAGTAAAGTATAGTGCCGTATTTATTTTTATAATTATTTAATAAATGAACGATCATTTACTTATATTTGCAGTATCAATTTAAAAAAGATGCGAAAAAGAGACGATATAAAAACTGAATTAGTAAAAGAACAAGCCATAAAAATGCTTGTAGAAACAGGCTTTGATGGTTTCAGTATGCAAAAGCTGGCAAAGGTTTGCAATATTTCAGTTGCAACGCTTTACATCTATTACCAACACAAAGAAGATCTGATATCGAAAATAGGAGTGGAAGAAAGCAACAGAATGTTTACTGCCACATTAAAAAACTTTTCTTCCGACCTGTCTTTTGCTGACGGGCTAAAACTGCAATGGGAAAACAGGGCGAAATTTTCTTTACAAAATGATCTTTCAGCCAGGCTAATTGAAATGCTTTGGAATTCACCCTATGCTGAAAATATTTTTGAAAATAGCAACAACCATATAAAAGATATATTAGGTAAGCATTTAAAAAATGCTGTCGCAAACAAACAATTAATTCCTATTAAATCTTTTTTCGTTTTTTGGAGTTTGGCTTATGGGCCGCTGTATGCATTGATTCGTTTTCATCAGGAAAACAAAACTGCCTTCGGCAAGAATTTCAAATTTAACAACCAGGTAATGTATCAAACTTTAGAAATTGTATTAAAGGGATTAACTCCCTAATTTATTTACTACACAACAATTAATAATCACTAACTAAAAACATAAATGAATTTAAAAAATAAAAAAACAAGTCTCTGGATCATTGTAGGGATCACCGTACTGAATGCTATCGGCATGACAATCGTGTTTCCGCTCTTCCCATTTCTTTTAGGCAAATATATTCCTGATGTACAAGTAGCAGCCGTTATGAGTGCATTGGTATCAGTGTTTGCTGTCTGCACATTTTTGGCTGCGCCGGTTTTTGGCGCACTCAGTGACCGATATGGCCGCAAACCAATTCTACTGATCAGCTTACTCGGTTCAGTTATCGGATATCTGTTGCTAGGTATCGGTGGCGCACTCTGGATACTCTTTCTCGGAAGAATCATTGATGGGCTCACAGCAGGAAATCAAAGTGCATTGTTTGCCTATATAACAGACAGCACAGAACCACATGAAAGAGGTAAATGGTTTGGCTACCTCGGCGGTGCTATCGGCCTTGGGTTTATGATCGGGCCTGCAATTGGAGGTGTGTTGGGGTCTATTTCTATTACTTTGCCTTTCTTTGTTACAGCGGGTATTACATTGGTAACAATGTTCCTTATCGCATTGCTTGTACCCGAATCTCTTCCGGTAGAAAAGCGCACTACGCATTTAACAATGAAGAGCCTTAATACCTTTTCTCATTTCAACGAAGTTTTTTCGTGGAAAGAAGCGCGGGCCTTGATCATTATGGGCGCCTTCTTTTATGTTGGTCTTGGTATCTGGCAATTCAACGCCAGTATCTTTTTGAAAGATGTATTTAAATGGGGACCCAAATTTATAGGTGCCATGTTTGTAGGGATCGGGATCTGTGATATTCTATCCCGTGTGATCTTACTACCATGGCTGCTTAAAATATCAAATGAAAGATCGGTTGGCATCATTGGCTTGTTCGGACTCATTGCAGGACTTAGCCTCTTGTTTGCAAGTGCTTACTATCAATCTATATTTTTTATTATAGGCGCTGTTGCCTGCATTGTACTGGGCGAAGGTTTATTCGATCCTTCCTATAATGCGAGACTCTCTTTGTCTGTTGAAGACAGCAAACAAGGTTTGTTGCAGGGAACCAATCAAAGTCTGCAGGCTTTGTATCGTGTAATCGTTCCGCTGGGTGCTGCTGCTATTTATACATATAGTCATGGTGCTGTTTTTGGTATTGGCGCATTATTGATGGCTTTCGGGTTAGTGCTGTTTGTGAAATTAAAAACGAAATAAAGACTATTCTTGTCATTCATAGCGTAAGCGAAGAATCTAATCATTCTACTAGTTAAGAATTGGATGCTTCGTTCCTCAGCATGACAAAAAAATATTCCACCATACGTTTATTTTGGTTGTAGCCTTTTGATCGCTCATAGCCGCCGGGCTGCGTTCCTGCTCCAGCGCTACTTTGGCCACTGCCAAAATATGCTTCGCATAATTTTGTCTGCTGCGCTTCGCTTGCACCGCAGCCAAAGAGGCGCTTCCTCAGGAACTGGTAGAGTGGGTGCTTGCTGTCGCAAATCTTAGAAGGATTAGTTGCTACAGTTTTTTATTTTAATGTAATTTTATAGCTCAAACTATAAAGAAATTAAAAATGAATTTATCAAACAATAAAATCCTGATAACAGGCGGAGCAAGTGGTATTGGCTTAGGATTAACTGAAAGATTTATCAAAGAAAATAATACCGTAATTATTTGTGGCAGGAGAGAAGCTGTTTTAAAAGAAGTAGCTGCTAAATTTCCTTCAGTAATTACAAAAGTTTGTGACCTGTCTGTTGAAGCGGAATGCGTGGCATTGTATGACTGGGTATCAGCCAATCATCCGGATCTGAATGTGTTGGTGAATAATGCAGGTATCCAAAATTGGATGAATATTACTGATAGCAATTTTTATCAAAAAGCAAATGAAGAAATTACAACCAATGTTTTAGCGCCGCTGCATTTGTCAGCGCTGTTTGCTAAATTAAAATCGCTGACAACTATTATAAACGTTACATCAGGTTTAGCATTTATTCCATTATCGAAAGTTCCTGTGTATTGCGCAACAAAAGCGTTTATGCGTTCATTCACGCTTTCTTTGCGTCATATGTTGAAAGACACGAAGATTGAAGTAATTGAAATGATACCACCGGCATTGAACACAGATCTTGGCGGACCGGGCATACATGACGGACATCCATCAGTAAGTGATTTTGTTGAATCGGTATTTCAACAAATGAAAGAAGGAAAAACAGAACTTACATTTGGAACAAGTGAGGCAAGGGCCAATGCAAATACAGAAGCGATCACTGAGTATTTTAATAGAATGAATCCGTAAATGTTTTTGTCATTCTGAGCGTAAGCGAAGAATCTTATCGCTTAGCAATTATTCTGCCGGTTGAGAAGTAGATGCTTCGTTCTTCAGCCGTAAAATTATTAAAAACAATATTTTTTTATTGTTGTCGTTAGCCCTACTTATTCGTATAGGGCTGTTAGACAACTAAATAGGGGTATAAGTCAACCCTTATTTAGTTGGCTGTATTTACATTTGTGTACCTAACTATGTTAATTGTTTAATATCCTATTCAATTAACACTACCTTTTGACATGAAGGGCGGGGAAAACTGACAGACTATGAGCGAATCTCTTTTATTACTGAAGGAATTGGGTACCAGGATTCGTGTGATTCGTCTTAGTAAAGACATGACACAGAGCCAGCTCGCTATCAACTGCAATTTCGAAAAATCAAGTATGTCTAAAATTGAATCCGGACAGGTCAATTTATCTTATATCACTTTATATAGAATAAGTAAAGGATTGGATGTGCATGTGAGGGAGCTGCTACCCGCTCATTAAATTCCACCACGATTTCACTTTCTTGAAAATTAATTTGCGTAATTCAAAAGTTACATATACATTTGAGTAACTTAAAAGTTACATATTATGCAAAAGACGATCAAACACCAATTTTTCTTTCCCAATCCACCTGAAGTTGTTTGGGAATATTTAACCAAAGCCGAACTGATAGAACAGTGGCTAATGCCAAATGACTTTCAGCTGATACTTGGCTATGATTTTCGATTTGTAGTCAAGCCAATGCCAAGTTTAGATTTGGATGGGATCGCTTATTGTAAAATATTAGAGATCGTTCCTTTTAGAAAATTAACGTATTCATGGAAAGCGGGTCCGGGCGAGGGTAAGATTAGTCTGGATTCTATTGTTGAATGGACATTTGTTCCAAAAGATAATGGTACTGAACTCCAATTGGTACACAGTGGGTTTAAAGAAATTGAAAACTTTAATATTTATACTGCTATGGATAATGGCTGGGTTAAGCAAGTTGGTATCATTAACAGCCTTTTAATCAAATAAAATTCTTGATCATGGAAAGAAATATTCAACATCGTTTTTTCTTCCCTAACACACCAGAAGATGTTTGGGAGTATTTAACAAGATCTGAATTGATAGCCGAATGGTTAATGGAGAATAATTTTAGACCGGAAGTTGGTTATGAATTTCAATTCAACACAAAACCTATTATAAAATTAGGGTTTGATGGAAAGATATATTGTAAAGTATTGGAAATTGTTCCACTGAAAAAGTTATCGTATTCCTGGAAAGGCGGACACGGAGAAAAGATCAATCTTGACACGGTTATCACATGGACACTAATTCCAACAAACAATGGAACAGAATTACAACTGAAACAGACAGGTTTTAAAGGAGCCAAAAATTTTATGGCATATTTCTTTATGAATATCGGCTGGATAAAAATTGGGAAAAGATTTCATTCACTCTTAAACACAGCAACGCATGGCACAACAAACGCTTGATGCATTCCAGGTAATTGCCGATCCCAGCAGAAGGGAAATGCTTTACTTGTTATCGAAGAAAAGCTTAACGATAAATTCATTGGCAGAAAATTTTGATATGAGCAGGCCTGCAGTATCGAAGCATATAAAAATATTGAACGTTGCCGGTTTTATAACTATCCAGGATATTGGCAGGGAAAGGCATTGCATGCTTAAGCAGGATGGTTTTAATGAATTGCAGGAGTGGATCAATTTCTTTGATAAATTCTGGCTCAGTAAATTTAAAAAACTGGAAATTTTATTACAACAAAAATCAATCAAATGAAAAAAGAAAATTTTCATCTTAGCATCGTAGTAAATGCTACTGCTAAAGAAGCATTGGAAAGTATCAGTCATGTATCTGAATGGTGGGCAAAAAAATTTGAAGGACGTGCTGAAAAGCTGAACGATATTTTTATTGTCCGCTTCGGTGAAACATTTGTAACCTTTAAAATTGTTGAAGTTATTCCCAATAAAAAAATAGTTTGGGAAGTGATCGATTGCTACCTGCACTGGCTGCAGAATAAAAAAGAATGGAATGGAACCAAGATCCAATGGGAAGTATCAACCACTAATAATCTAACTACTATTGATTTTACCCATATCGGATTAGTGCCCGCAATAGAGTGTTTCAATGATTGTGTAACAGGCTGGACGGGGCATGTAACCAAAAGCTTATTCAAATTAATTACTGAACATAAAGGTATGCCCGAATAAGATGGTTAATTATTAACTAAATAAACCAACATCATATGATGAGTGAAACGAAAAAAGCGCTGACAACACAGCAAGTTGCAGCAAGATTTAATGAGCTTGCCCAACAAGAAAAATGGTTTGACATTCAGGAGGAATTTTTTGCAGATAATGTAAAAAGTATCGATCCTGTAAATTCACCATACATGGGATATGCAGAAGGGAAAGCCGCTGTTAGAAAAAAAGGTGAAGACTTTGTAAAAAAAATCGAAGCATTTCATGGGGCACACACCACACAGCCTGTTGTAGGAGGTAATTATTTTTCTGTAGGACGCAACGTTGACATTACAGTACAAGGTTTTGGAAGAATAAAAATGGATCAGATAATGTTGTATGAAGTGAAGGATGGGCAAATTATATCGGAACAGTTCTTCTATTAAAAAAAAATTCACCGGTTTTTGTTCCATTTCTATAGGTAGTAAATGGCATTTATTTTTATATTTGCTACATGGCAGTATCTAAAAAAAATATTCGGATCTGTGCAAATGGGCATCAATATTTTAAGAGCAGTGATTGTCCGACTTGTCCTGATTGTGAACAAAATAGAAAACCGGAAAACGGTTTTCTGTCTTTATTGGTAGCACCTGCCAGGCGGGCACTAGAGAATAAAAATATTACCACATTAGAACAGCTTTCAAAATATAGTGAAGCAACTATCCTGCAATTACATGGTATGGGGCCAAGTACTATACCTAAACTTAAAGCTGCTCTAAAAGCGAAGGGGTTATTTTTTAAAAAATAATTTGGCTAAAGTGTAAACATCACTCAATATTTAACAGAAACATTGCATCTTCCTGATGTGTTTCTTTTTTTGAATAATCGGTTAAAACTCTTGCCGTACATTTATAATATGAAGGCACCCGATACTTTTACTTTCTCTACATTAATTGAGATCATTGATATCAACCCTTACGTACTGCTGCCCGTTTCAGTGTTGGAAAATATATGTAAGCAAGCCAATAAAACCAAGGGCCCTATTCCAATCAAAGGAACGATCAATAAACATCTTTTTATCCAAACATTGGTAAAGTTTCGTGGCGAATGGCGGCTCTATCTAAATACACCAATGCGGAAAGGTTCTAACACGAAAGTAGGTGATACAGCATGATTCATTACGGCCATCTTTACAAAAAGAAATAGTGCGCTATATCAGTTTTTTAAAAACGGAAGAAAGCATCGACAGAAATGTTGACAATGCCATTCAATTTTTATTAGGTAAGAAAAGATTTATTGGTCGCGATAAACCATAACTCAATAAATCTATTACAGATAACTGAGCCACCATTTTTCTTTATAGTTTAATTTATAGTCTGCAAATTTTTTGCAGACAGGATAGAGGAGTGCTATAACAAATATCCATATGGCGTACACCACCCATAATCTAAAACCATATCCTTTTAGTGCAGGCATGTCGCCAACCCAGCCACCAAATATTATCATGGAACGCCAGCCAAAACCTGTCAACTGTGCCAATAACATGGCAATCGCATGTACAACATAAATATGAATGATGTAATAGAAAAAAGGCACTTTGCCGAATGTGCTAAAAAAGTCAACCACTTTACCTTTTAAATTTTCTGCATTGGCGAGGAAGATCAATGCAGGCCCCATCGTCATCAGCAGGTACAATAAAGATGGCGGATATTTTAAAGGATTAAATACCGACATTAAAGTTTGCGATGTGGTAGGATAATATTTCCACCCGAATTTATCGCCGTATTTATTAATGGCAGAAAGTATGATGAACAAAGCGATGGCTGAAGCGCCGGCGATATTGATCGTCTTTCTTCTTTTGGCGCCATCGTACGTTTTATCGTACAAGGGCCCGAAGCAATAACCAAGTGCCATCACAGCGATCCATGGAACAATAGGATACCATATTTCGAAATGATAATAATTATTGTCGAACGGAAATTCTCCGCCATCATGTAAAGCGGCCCATGTAATGCTTCCCCGAAAATGAACATTGTCTAAAAGATTATGTCCGAAAATAAGCAGGGAGCTAAAAACCAATATGGCTTTTATAGGAAGATGCACCAGCGCAGACAGCACGATCATGCTTGCGCCTAAGGACCAGATCGTAATTAGGCCGGGCGTTCTGAAATGAACATCAAAGAACCAGGCAAAGTTCACTACGGTTAATTCAATAAAGATGAGCCAAAGTCCGCGTTTGAATAAAAATGCGGATAGCTCGCCGGTTGTTTTTCTTTTGCTCACTAAAAAAGCAGATAACCCTGCCAAAAAACTAAAAGTAGGCGCACAGAAATCTGTTATCCATCTTGTAAAAAATATTGGCCATGATGTATGTGCAGGATCAGTGGGGTTGTATAAAAAAGAAGGCGCGTGTGTATAATCTCGTACATGATCGAGCGCCATGATCACCATTACTAAGCCCTTTAATAGATCAATGGATTCAATTCTGTTTTTAGTTAGAGATGATGTCATGATACATTATTGTTAGTTAGGAAATGTTCCTTTGCGGGCAACTGTAAGACCACAAGTTGCGTTGTTACTATCAGGTATCGATACCGTGTAAGTTTGAAGGTAATGATTAAAAATTAATTTTCGTATTTTAGTGTATCCAATATCTACTGAATAACGATTAACGAAGCGCCTCTCAGCGGCGTAGCTTGAAAAAACGTAATCACTAAAACCACATACTATGAACTGGAGTTTAATTTTTAAATTATCGCTCTTTGGTTTGGCAATGGCTTTTGCTACCGTTTATTTTATTCCGCAACATGTTGAACCATTTTGCTGGTTAGCGATCTTTATTATTTGCGCTTACATCATTGCAAAAAATTGTTCAGCTGATTATTTTTTAACCGGTTTTTTGGTAAGTCTTGTAAATTGCATTTGGATAACGGCGGCACATGTATTGCTATTTAAAACATACATGGCAGGTCATCCGATGGAAGCTGCAAACATGGCCAAAATGCCAATGCACGAACATCCAAGAAGAATGATGTTGGTAGTAGGCCCGATAATAGGAGTAATATCAGGTTTGGTATTAGGACTGTTTTCTTTTGTCGCTTCTAAACTGGTTAAGAAACCGGCGGCATAAATTAATGTACAGTATATTGTATTGTAAAATGATCAGCAATTTTGCTGATCATTTTTTTATTCTTTTCCTGCAAAGAAGCTAAGGATCTCACTTACTTTTTCTTCGTCTGATGATTCAACAACGTATAAAAAATCTCCGTTCAGGCTCCATTTTGCCGTTGGCAGAACCGGTAACGCATTTGCTTTTGCAATAGCCAATGCGTCTTCATAAGAATCGCATAATAGCGCAGTGATGGTTACCGGTATATCGCTGGCAGACCTGAATTTATAACCTCCTTCAATACGGTCGGATAAATGCCAGCTTTGCCAGTCGAATGGAATTTCTATCAAATGTTCTTCAACATTATTTAGAAAGTATTCCATGCGCTTTGCATTTGAATGATCAATATCAAGGTTGATATTATTTTTCATTTAACCGCTTTTTTTATACTTCGATAAATTTACTAATAATACACCGGATAAAATAATTATCAAGGCGGCAACCTGTGTGCCGCCGATCATTTCGTTATTTAAAAGTAATCCCAATCCCATAGCAACAACGGGATTTACATAAGCATAGGTTCCAACAATAGCCGGCGGGCGAACCTGCAGCAACCAGATATAAGCAATATAGCCAATGATCGATCCGAAAGTGACTAGATAAGCCACCGCATAAATAGAAGCCATGCTAACATTGCTCCATTCAAAATGAGCGGGTTCTCTTGCGATAAAACTTCCGATAATGCCGGCAATACCTGCAGCCATCATCTGTATGCTTGCTAATATGGTAGTGCTCCCTGCGGCGCCTGAATA
>Ga0206961_1067_pt1 | contig 26655 bp, 24 predicted proteins | sample Alteio_BWOrgHeat_30_FD_153238 | JGI IMG/M metagenome (GOLD analysis project Ga0206961, IMG submission 153238) | Enriched cells from forest soil in Barre Woods Harvard Forest LTER site, Petersham, Massachusetts, United States -... | ecosystem: Environmental > Terrestrial > Soil > Temperate forest >...
TTTTACTATTATTCAGGGGTCCTGTTACATCGCCCGTTGCTCTGAAATGATCCCAGCTGCCTCCGAAAATATTTAACTCGCCTTCGGTATGATCCAGTGGTTTTTTGGTGACCAGATTAATCGTTCCACCCGGGTCACAGTTTCCATACAAGGTAGCCGTCGGGCCTTTTATCACTTCCACGCGTTCAATATTTACAAGCATGTTGCTTGTATAAGTCGTATTGTAGCCGCGTAATCCATTAATGTCCCTGGCATTTTCCGCACGAAATCCACGAATGGTATATTCGTCGTAACCGGAATACTGATTTACGCCGGCCACATCACCTACGGCATCCTTTAAAGTGAACTCCATTTTGTCATGAATGAGTTCTTTGGTCACGGCGGAAATGGACTGGGGTATATCCTTGGCAGCAGTTTCCGTTTTTGCGCCGAAAAATGAATAATCGCTTTTATACGATTGTGACAAACGTCCGTTGATCTCAACGGTTTGTAGCTGGGCCACATTGCGTGTCAGATGAATCGCACCCAAATTGAGCGACTGACCTTCAGCCAGAATAATAAGCTGTCCGAAAGCCTTTGCTCCAACGGAAGTGATCGTCAGCGTATCGCTGCCTGCGGGCAATTTATCTAATACAAACTGACCTTTACTATCGGTCGTGGTGATTTTCCCTGCGTTTTTTAAAAATATGGAAACCCCTTGCGCGGATTCGCCATCTGCCAGCAGAACAGTACCCCTGACGGTGCCAGTCGGACGCTGCGCTGATAATAACGCGGGAACCAGCAGGGTGAGGCTAATGAACAGACTATTAAATATTGTTTTCATGATGGTTTCGTTGCGAGTGATCGCATAAATTCATTAAAGATGAAATGAATGATTGCCGGTTGAAAATCCGGACATGGACGCGTATGTCAGCCAATCCTTTATCCAAACATAAAAGGAAGAAAGAGCAGACGGATTTTGCGTCAGCTTAAAACCTGTGGAGGATGTTCCTGGGGACTGAGAAAAACAGAAGGGATGTTTAATAAGTACCGGTCCGGTTCTATGCCGGAATGAACGGTATCCGGATATTTTGCGAGTAATTTACTCTGAGCGGAATAATATTCTCCATTAAAACACTTGAACCCGGCTCGTTGATTTTCTTTGTTCGCGTGATCGGGAAACAGGTCGTCTGACAGGGTAAAGAAAATCTCACTCACCGAATAATCCGGTGTGGATGTAAACTCGAGCAAATCATCAAAGTCCATTTCTTTTTCATACAGGGAAAGATGAAAAATAGTCGTTTTAGAGGCGTGAAGACTGGACGCAGGCAATTTATGTTCACTGCTCGGTGAGGACAGATTTTGACTGGCATCGGTTTCAGCGAACTCCGTATATAACTGATAACCGATCCAGTTAAACAGGAATACACCAATAGCCAGAAAAATAAACAGTCTTTTCACGGACTCAAATTAGCTATTTTTAGTAAGTCCTCATAGCTTTTTTACCTGCTGCCCTTTGCCTTGTTTCAGTTATATGTTTTGTTTCGCTTCCATACAGAAACGGCAACCGGACTGTTTGCTGTTTTCGCGGGTACTTCATAGTATAATTCATCATCCGAAAGTTTAAACTTCCGGGTTTGTATTGAATTGTCCCAATTGGGGAATGCGGCATAATCTATTTTAAACTGTAAAATCATGTGAGCGCTGTCTATTTTAATATGGCCAATATGTGTACTGATCCCCAGGAGAGCAGATTCATATTCTTCCGGAGTACCTTTTTTCTTATCACCGGAAGAAAACTTCGGGCGGTCAGGTCGAAAAATCTGGAGTGAATATTGTCCTTCGGAATCGATCATTAAAATGCCTTTTGCGTGTTGCCCGTAAGCGCTGTCCGTTATCAGGGTGCCGTCGGGCAGTAGTATCTGCGCAGCTTTTAAGATCCAGGTTCCGGCCAGCGGGAAGTTGGGAATATGATTTGCTGATGTTGATGCGGCTTCAGGTTTCATCTGGGCGGTTGAAGTGTATACGGAAGCAAACAACAGAATAACGGTGAGTAGTTTTTGCATGCGGTTCTTTTATGTGATGGTGAATCCGTTCCGATTATGATCACACAAAATTATGCATCGGCTTTCCGCATGGCTTGTATAATTCTACACTTATTCTGTATAATATGACTATGGCCGAACTACCATCCGATTTATCGGCCAAAAAAAGTAAATTACAAACGTGTCTTCCAATCCCCATTTGCGAAATGAAAAAAATTGCCTGAATTGCGGAGCCCGCGTGGAAGAAAGATTCTGCACCCGCTGCGGACAGGAGAATGTTGAAATAAAAGAGTCGTTCGGTCATTTGATCGGTCATTTTTTCTCCGATCTGACACATTACGATTCAAAATTTTTTGTCACCATCAAGGATCTGTTGTTCAAACCGGGATTTTTAACCAATGAATACCTGGCAGGCAGAAGGGCCAACTACCTTCATCCGGTACGTATGTATGTGTTCGTTTCTTTTTTATACTTTCTTGTCTCACTCAGCTTTAACGATAATGAACATCGCTCGGAAGAAGCCATCGCACAAATCGCTGCGCAGGATACCCGCAGGCAGATTGCAGACAGCCTGAATAGCCTGCTTCCCGCTGGTAATGCCAACGCTGCAGAAAATAAAATGAAAGACTCGTTGATTCGTCAGATGCGGGCGAAAGTCGGGCCCGATTCACTGCCTGACAAAAACATCACCATCTTATTCGATTTAAAATACAATGATCTGGTAGCTTTTGATTCGGTTCAGCAAAAATTACCCGAACAGCGAAGGGAAAAAGGATTGAAGCCCTGGCTGTACCGGCACTGGCAGAATACCATCGATATGTATGGCAGGAAAGGAGCGAACATGTTGGTAAGAAACCGAACAGCACACGTCATTCCTAAAATGATGTTTATCCTGTTGCCATTATTCGCCCTGTTGCTGGAAATATTTTATAACAGGAAGAAATATTTTTATTCGGATCATGTTATTTTCTCTCTCCATTTCCACACCGCCGTCTTTCTTATATTTTTATTTTTTGCCATCATCAGTCTGCTCTTTCCGACCCTTGCCAGGGATGCCCGCAATGTAGAAATCTTACTGGCAGCAATTTATCTGGCACTGGCGTTGAAAAGAACCTATGGACAGTCAACCATTCGGACAATTGTGAAAACCATTGCGCTTACCATATTGTATTCCATTTTCATACTGGCCGGATATGTGATTTTGATCATAAGCGCTTTATTATAATCCAATCACAAAATCCCTTCGTTTTCGAAGGGATTCGGTTCACACAAATCATGCTAATATATATGGAGGTGGTTACGTGCCTGAACTAATACGCGTGCCAGCTGCCAGTACCCTGTGTAGTCAGCACAATGGTTTCATCCGCATTTTTCAACTGGATATAGTAATGAACACCCTGTTCGTCGGTGATTTGGAACAGTTCAGATACCCAGTATTTGCCATAATTGTTTTTAATTTCCTTATTCAGGTCTTCTGGTAAGCTGCTGGTAAGGATGTGATGAACCACAGCAGTGAGATTACCCTGATAGTCATAATACGCAAATTGTGTTTCATTGTCCATCTCGAAAATGGCGACAATATAATTCCGGGTAGATGACCAGCGCAGATCTGATGCATTGTGAAAATCTTTCACAAAGGCGGCGGCTACGCGACTATTTACAACGTCCGGATTTTTAGCGAAAGCGGTACTGAATACGGTCAGTGCGATGGCGATGGAAAGAAATAACTTTTTCATTTTAATTTTTTTTATTTGGTTTTGATTAGTGTCTGTTTATTAGACGCAGGTTTTTGAATCATGTTGCAGCGCTGACAAAAACATTTCAAAAAAACTTTGTGTCTATTCTGCTAACATAATATGCAATGGCGTGCCAAAACAGTAAAGGCCTGGAAATCAATGAAGGGCACTGATAAGAGGTGTGGCACTGTTCGTAAGCGGACAGTATTTGCATTGAAAACAAACGGTGCGTCTATGTCATACCGCAAAGCCGATGATTGAAAAGATACCTGCATGAAAGGAATCGTTCATGTTTTTTTCAGATTCGGCGATAAATATGCTGGTGTCATCTATGGACACATGATTCTTTTCCCAGGGCATCCATTTCCTCAGGAATTTCCGGTTTGATTCAACCAGCGAAACAGATCTTCCGCGTGTATTTCGGAAATCGTTTCAAGGAAAAACTATTCATGAATGGTCAGACGCATACAGATTATTTTCTGTGATAGCCTTTGGATCCCACTTCTCCCGCCAACGCACTTTTAAAACCAGTGCCGTTTTTAATACTATTTAATATATACCGGAAGTCGAATTTGGGGAGCCAGCCCAGTTCCTGTCTTGCTTTTTGATTCACATACACGCGGCCGATGGTGGGAAAAAGAATCCAGCCCTGTTTCGCATACATTTCTTCAAAATCAGGATAATATTTTTTGACTACCTGAAAGGCATTTTTATTTAAATCCTTCAGATCGTGCTTTCCAAAGGGGCTGCTGGCGCTGATGATATATTTGCCAAATCCGATTTCCGTTGCCTTCTCCATGGCCAGCAGATGCGCTTTCACCACGTCTTCTATATCCACCCGGCGGTAGAGGTATTCGTTGGCCTTTACATTCTCATCCGCATAGCTATTCGCAATGTCCGGATCGTCATCGGCTTCCGGAAAAAAACGGGAGGTTTTTAAGATCAGGCAGGGGAGCTGGTGATTCCGGTAAAAGAGCTGGCAAAGATCTTCTGCCGCTGTTTTTGTAACGCCATATATATTTTTTGGAATGGGAATCACTTCTTCCGTAATCCAGGCAGCCGGTGCGTGCCGATCCGGCGTGAGTGCATCGCCAAAAGTACTCGTGGTACTTGTATATATAAAGGAGCGGACATCGTTCAAAAGAGACTCCTCCAGCAGGTTGAGCGTGCCCGTTATATTCGTATCAATGAACTGTTGCCGGCTATGGGTAAGCACATGGGGTTTATGCAAGGTGGCCGTATGTAACACATGGGTGATGCCAGACATACTTTCACGCACAAAATTCCGATCCGTAATTGAGCCCAACAGGCCGGTATAGGGTGAAGGAAGAATATCCACTCCGACCGCATCGATTTGCCGTGTTCTCAGCACCCGCATCAGTGCTTCTCCCAGATGACCGCTGCTGCCTGTGACCAATACCTTCATCAAAAAATATTAAGGCTTATAATTTACTGAACTTCAGCGATTCATAAGGGAATGCCAACCCGGGATAAATGATTTCATGGATTTTTCACTAAAATACGGAGATGAGCAAAATCATTGGTCAGTCCGTCCGAATATAAACCAAATAATCCGTCACTGCGGTTATTCAACAGCGTTACATCCAGAGACGGAATGCCGGCATGATTCACAAAAACACGGGCATGGCGGTTTTCAATCACAATGGTCGCATGAAACCATTGATCGGCCTTCGGTGCGTTTATGATAGAATTTTCATAAACACCCGGATGCTCCTTACGCAGTTTTGCATAATTATTATCCGGGATATGCATGTAAGCCAGCGACCATTTCCAGCGGGCAGAATCTGCATGATGAAAATTAAAAGGCCGGAAATAAATGATATCACAGTTACTGGTATCGGTTCCATAAAATGCGATTCCGAGGAAACTATTCAGGAAAGCATCTTTCCCACGCAGGTCCAGATCGATCGTTCCCTCCTTAAAATCGATGCCCTTCAGCCACACAATGCCTTTGGTCGTAATCGCCTCTTGCATGGAGTCTGTCAGCGGCCGGGTTCCATAAGCAGGGACTGTGATGATCCGGCCATCGGACAACATTTGCTGCAGATTGTATTCTACCTGATTTTGCGCGTAAGTAAATGATATGGAGGACAGAAAAAGAGTGAGCGACAAAATTACTTTCATACCGGTTAATTTACATTGTCAGAAGCGATCTGTATGCCATTTTATAAGCGTGTGATTGCCACTCTTTTAAAAAATTGACATAAAAATAAACTGTCCGTTTTTAAATAGGCTGTACGGATACAATACATTGGTTAACTTTCTGTTTCATTTCAAACCATGAAAGAAAAAAAAATACTGCCTGCTGCCATTACCATTTTTGGCGCCAAGGGAGATCTGACGCATCGCAAATTAATTCCCGCTCTGTATAACCTCTTTATCAATCAGCACCTGCCGGCTTCTTTTATCATTTTGTGTGTTGATTATCTGCCGGCAAAGGACAGCGATTACAAAAACGACCTGTTGGCCGGTATCAACGAATTCAGCCGGAGTGGAAAAGCGGAAGACAAACAATGGAAAGATTTCTCCGATCATGTATTTTATCTGCAGGGAGATTTTCTGAAAATAGAAACATTTATCAGTCTTGGAAATAAGCTCGATGCTTTCGACAAACAAAACAAACAGCGGGGCGCGAGACTGTTTTACTACGCCGTGGCGCCGCGTTTTATTGAAGTCATTTCCGAATCCTTATTCAAACAGAAACTTTGTCACCAGGTGAAGCGCGACCGCATCGTGGTGGAGAAGCCCTTCGGAACAGATCTGGATTCATCTAAAAAACTCAATCGTTTCCTGGGAAGGCGGTTTGCTGAAACCCAAATATACCGCATAGATCACTACCTGGGAAAAGAAACGGTACAGAATATCCTGGCATTCCGCTTTGCGAATTATGTTTTTGAACCATTATGGAATCAACAATACATTGATCATGTGCAGATCAGTGTGGCGGAAGAAGTGGGTGTGGGAAAACGCGGTGGTTATTACGACAGCAGTGGTGCATTGCGCGATATGATTCAGAATCATTTGCTGCAATTGATGTGTATCGTCGCAATGGAATGTCCGCCGGCCTACGAGGCGGAAGTAATCCGGAATGCAAAAACCAAACTCATGCAGCATGTGAGAATTTATTCCCTGGCGGAAGCGTTCAAAAATACGGTCCGGGGTCAGTACACAGCGGGAACCGTTCACGGCGAACCCAGACCCGCCTACCGGAATGAAGATCAGGTGCCTTCCGATTCAGATACTGAAACCTTTGTGGCAGCTAAATTTTTCATCGACAATAAGAGATGGAAAGGCGTTCCTTTTTTTCTGGGCACCGGCAAATCACTTCCCCGGCAAACCTCTGTGATTGTTATTCAGTTTAAAGATTCTCCGCACAAAATATTCAAAGATGATATTGTACCCAACCGGCTGATCATTAGTATTCAGCCCGAGCTGGAAATCTCCCTGCTTTTTGAAAGTAAGGTGCCGGGGCTCGATATGAAATTGCAGGCCGTAAATATGGATTTCACATATCAGGAAAATTATAAACAAAGTCTTCCCGAGGCCTATGAAGCACTCTTACTGGACGTGCTGGAAGGAGACGCTACATTATTTATGCGCGCCGACCAGGTAGATGCTGCCTGGAAAGTGGTAATGCCCATTCTGGATGCCTGGAAGAAATCGCCTGCAAAAAAACTGCATTTTTATGAAGCAGGAACCTGGGGACCTCCGGCAGCCCGCAATCTGGTTAAGCCTTATGCCAAAGAATGGTTCTTTTTGCCGGTCAGAATTCCGGATAAGAAATAAACAGTTTTCTGTGAATCCCACTTAATTCATGATAAAATAAACCGTTTTAACAATTTCTTTATTTGGGGCAAACCCGCCATGGCGCTATGGTGGTCACCGGTTCTTCCCGAAAAATGACGATCGGCTTTTTACGACCGTACATTTAACGATCCCTTGGGTTATTTTCGGGCGATGAATAAATGGTTTTTCCTTTTTCTGGCCATCGGAGCCGGTTTCAAGTCTTTCGGACAAACCAAACATACCATCAGCGGCACCATCCGTGAAAAGAAATCGGGAGAAACCTTAATCGGGGCCTCTGTTCATTTACTGGAATTACCGCGTTCGGCCTCATTGAGCAATGCCTATGGATTCTATTCCATCACTGCACCTGCCGGTCAATATACACTGGTTGTTAGTTTCTCAGGTCTGGCAACAGATTCCATGAAGCTGAATCTTTCTTCGGATATCGTGCAAAACGTGGAAATGAACCAGAAGAGCACAGAGCTGGAAGCAGTGGTTGTGAGTTCCGTAAAGAAAAACGACAACGTTACCAAGGCGCTGATGGGGGTTCAGAAATTATCTGTCCAGGAAATAAAAGACCTGCCGGTTATTTTTGGAGAGCGCGATATTCTGAAATCGTTGCAGTTGCTGCCCGGAGTGCAATCGGCGGGAGATGGCAGCAGCGGATTTTATGTACGGGGCGGTACAGCGGATCAGAATCTGATTCTTCTGGATGAAGCCACCGTTTACAATCCTTCTCATCTGCTGGGATTCTTTTCAACTTTTAATTCGGATGCCATCAAAGATGTGACGCTCTATAAGGGCGCGATACCGGCCGAGTATGGCGGGCGCCTTGCTTCCGTGCTGGATGTAAAAATGAATGATGGCAATTCGCAGGACTATCATGTGAGCGGGGGACTGGGGCTGATTTCTTCCCGGCTCAATGTGGAGGGTCCGATTGAAAAAGACAACGGTTCATTTATTGTCAGTGCCAGAAGAACCTATGCGGATCTTTTTCTGAAGCTTTCCAAAGACACCAATACAAAAAACAGCAGTCTCTATTTTTATGATATCAATGCCAAGGCCAATTATAAACTCGGCAGCAAGGACCGGATTTATATTTCGGGTTACTTTGGAAAAGATTTTCTTGGTCTGGGCAACAGCTTTGGTGTCGACTATGGAAATACCACCGCTACCTTTCGGTGGAACCATATCCTGAACAGTAAACTGTTCTCCAATACCTCCCTGATCTACAGCAAATACAATTATAATATCACCGTCACCTCGGGTAACAATGATGTTGGCATTAATTCCTTTATCCGCGATTATCATTTCAAGGAAGACCTGCAATATTATGTGGGCGCAGGAAACAAAATAAATTTCGGTCTGGATGCGATCAGCATCACCACCTCCCCCGGTGTGATCACCGCTGCGCCCAACAGTGATAATTTTAATTCCATCACAGTACCGAACAAACATGCGCTTCAGACGGCGCTTTATTTTTCGCAGGAACTTTCGCTCTCAGACCGGATCAATGTGAACTATGGAATGCGTGCCGGACTGTTTACCGTGCTCGGACCGGGTGCTTACTATACGTATGATTCCTCTGGCAATGCCATCGATACGGCCAACTATGGCTCTGGCGCGATCGTTAAAAACTATTTTAACCTGGAACCCCGTTTCTCGTTGAGTTATCAGCTGAATGAGAGCAGTTCTGTAAAGTTTGCTTATACCCGGACAACCCAGAACCTGCATCTGCTTTCCAACAGTACATCATCCAATCCCACGGACGTATGGATACCCAGCAGCAACAATGTGAAGCCTGAAATTGCCGACCAGGTTTCTGCCGGTTACTTCCGGAATTTTAAGGAAAATCAATATGAGTTTTCTGCGGAAGTCTATTATCGAAATATGCAGAATCAAATAGATTATAAAAACGGAGCGCAGCTGATTGCCAATGTAAATGTGGAATCGCAACTCATATTTGGAAATGGCAGATCCTACGGGCTGGAATTATTCATCAAGAAAAAATATGGTCGCCTGACCGGCTGGGTCAGCTATACATTGTCGAAAACCGAACGCCAGTTTGCACAGGTCAATAACGACAGCTGGTATCCGGCCAATCAGGATCGCACCAATAATCTTTCCGTAGTGGGAACATATAAACTCAGTAAGAAATGGACGCTGTCTGCCGACTTCGTTTATTATACCGGTAATGCCGTCAGCTGGCCCAGTGGTAAGTACGAAGTGAATGGACAGCCCGCCTTTTATTATACCGAGAGAAACGGATACCGGATGCCTGCTTATAACCGGTTAGACTTCGGCGTTACCCTGCAGGGGAAAAAGACAAAAAAGTTTGACAGCAACTGGAATTTTTCACTCTACAATGTTTACGGCAGGGAAAATCCATACAGTATCAGCTTCCAGCAGGATCCCGGGGATGCTACAAAAACGCAGGCCCTGCAATGGGCGTTATTTCGCTGGGTGCCGTCGGTAACTTATAATTTTAAATTTTAGACAGATGAAAAAATCCAGATGGATATCGGGTTTGCTGATTTTGCTTTTTTCATCCTGTCAGAAGGTGGTTCAACTCGATCTGAATAATGCAGCAAGCCAAATCGTGATACAGGGAGAAGTAACTGATGACCGTGGTCCCTATCAGATCATCATCAATCAGACGGTGGGTTTCTATGCGGATAATACTTTCCCGGGCGTTTCGGGGGCGACAGTCATTATAACGGATGATCTTGGCGATACCGATAGTTTAAGTGAAAAATCACCGGGTATCTATCAAACACATTTTTTGAAAGGCAAACCGGGCATCACTTATACCTTGACTGTGCTTTCGCAAAATGTAAAATATGCAGCTGTGTCCACCATGCCGCAGCCCGTTCGTTTTGATTCGCTGACACTGGAAGAGACAAGTGGTTTTGGACAGGAGAGAATCAATGCCATTGTGAATTTTCAGGATCCGCCGAATGTGAAGAATTTTTATCAGTTCACGGAAACGGTCAACAACAAATCCTTTCCCAGAAATAATTTTGTATTAAGCGACCGCCTTTCGGACGGTAAATACATCAGCACCACTTTACGTACCGACAGTTCTTACATTTTTCCGGGGGATACCGTAAAAGTAAATATGTTTTCGATCGATGAAAATACCTATACTTATTTCCTTGAATTGCGACAGTCGTCCGGCACCGGAGCTTTCAATTCGACGGCTTCACCCGCCAATCCCACAACAAATATTACCGGCGGCGCGTTGGGATATTTTAGTGCACATACCGTGCAGACCAGGGCAATCGTTGTAAACTAACAGGGTGATTCGCTGTTGGTAATGAACCGTTAATTTGCTGTTACGATACAGATTTTAATTGGTTAAATGCGTACTTGTAGTGTATTTCAGTTCAAAGAATGAAATTTATCATTATTGTCTTCTTATCACTGGCAGCGATAAAAGGTTTCCCGCAGGGAAAAATTTCAGGATCGGTAAAAGGAACCATTGTTGACACCTCCGGCAAACAGGACCTGAGCCAGGCGACTGTTTCCGTTACGCCGATCAGCGGTGACTCCACTGATATACAATTCTCTACCACCGATAAAAAAGGTTCTTTCCTTATAAAAAATCTTCCCGCCGGCAGTTATCATTTGCTTATCAGTTTTGAAGGCTACAGCCATATCCGCAAAAACTTTACTGTCAGCGCGACTGCGAAAGATGTGGATTTCAAACTGCTTTATATGCAGCCAACTTCCGAACTGATGGAAGAGGTGGTTATTGAGCGGCCGCCGGTAACCATCCGCAAAGACACGGTTGAGTACAATGCAGGCAGCTATGCCACCAAGCCGAATGCAGTGGCAGAGGATCTGTTGAAAAAAATGCCGGGTATACAGGTGGATAAAAATGGCGTGATTACAGCACAGGGTGAAACCGTCAGCCGGGTACTCGTGAACGGGAAAAGATTTTTCAGTGACGATCCCAAACTGGCTACGAGAAATCTTCCGCCGGATATCATTGATAAGATTCAGGTGTTCGATGATCTCAGTGATCAAAGCAAATTCAGTGGCTTTGATGATGGCAACCGCGTGAAAACAATCAATATCGTTACGAAAAAAGATAAGCGACAAGGCTATTTTGGAAAAGCAGTGGCGGGCATCGGTACGGATGAAAATTATGATGAGAGCGTGAATATGCATCGCTTCAACAACGATGAGCAAATTTCGGTGATTGGTCAGGCCAACGATATCAATAAACAGAATTTTACCCCCGAAGGCGGCACACCTGGCAGGGGTGGCGGCAATGGGGGTGTGGGTGCCACCAGCAACACCGGCGTAACCACCGTATGGGCGGGAGGTGCCAATTACAGGAATTCATTCGGACCGAAAACTGATTTCTACGGAAATTATTTTTTTAACAGCCAGCACATCACGGTAAATCAGAATGACAGCGTGATTAAAACCATTCAGGGGCAGCCCGGTCAGGACAGTTCTAACACAACTGCCGGAAATCAATCCAATATTCAGCGAAGACAAAACCACCGCATCAATTTCAATCTGGAGCAAAGATTTGACAGCAGCAATTCACTGATCTTCCGGCCAAATATTGTTTTTCAGAGCAGTGATCCGAGTGCTTCCTCCTCTTCCACGACCGTGGACAACCATGGAGCGCCGGTGAACAGCACTGTGGGAAATACATCGAGTTATAACAGCGGTTTTAATGTGAATGGTTCGAATCTTCAGCTCCGGCATAAGTTCGCGAAGAAATTCAGGACACTTTCTCTGGATATCAATGGCTCCGCCAGTGTAAGCGATGGATACGGATATAATTATGCAGTCAATAATTTTTATCAGCCACGAAGTGTCGATACCCTGAATCAGTATTATGTGGATTCCCTTCATAGTTATACGATCAGTCCTACGCTTTCATATACAGAACCCATCGGGAAGAATCAGATTCTGGAATTCAATTACAATTATACTTACCAGCACAATGTTTCTGTAAACAGCACATACGATTATCTGGATTCGCTGAAAGATTATAAAACCTTCGACAGCCTGTTCAGCAATTCCTATAAGTTCGTATCCACCGCCAACCGCTTTACGCTGAATTATCGTTTGCAGAATGCAAAATTCAATTTCTCTGCCGGCTCCGGTATTCAATTCACGAATTTCAACAGTCTGAATACGACAAAAAATATTTCCGTTGAGCATCAGTACATCAATCCGGCGCCAACAGTGAATTTCCAATACACGATTTCGAAAACAAAACATTTCAGGCTGAACTATTCAGGCAGAACGGGCACGCCCTCTGTTACGCAATTACAGCCGCTGATTATCACCAGCGATCAGATCAACTATCAGGAAGGAAATCCTTCTCTAAAGCCTCAGTTTACTCATAGCCTGCGCATGTTGTATTCTTCTTTTGATCCTGGCACGCAGCATGTGCTGTTTGCCACCATCAATGCCAGCGAGGTAGTGAATGATATTCAGTCGGCTGTTTATTATAATTCAAAGGGCGGTCAGCAAACCACCTATGTAAATCTGAATGGAACTTATAATATTTCAGGATATTTCAATTATGGATTTCCGTTGAAGAAACCAAAGTCCAACCTGAACTTCATTACCAACATCAACTATGCCCAGAGTCAGACGCTGTTGGCGCAGGATTCTGTTGCCGCGGCTGCCAATGACTATGCGCATGTGTATTCGAAAAATACAGGTCTGTCGGAAACCATTTCCTGGACAACCAATATTAAAAAGAACTTCGACATGAATTTCAGTTCTGTGTCGAAGTACAGTATTAACAACCGCTCCAATATCCCGGGCCAGTATAAGGCGGCACAAAATAATCTGAATGCATTCTCCCAGGCTTTTTCGGTTGAACTGACGGCATATACCAACAGCGGATGGCTGGTATCCGCGACACTGGATTACACTTATACCAATAACAATGCGGCCGCCTACAATGCCAGTGTGCCCTTACTGAATCCAGGTATTGCCAAACAGCTTTTCAAAAAGAAGAACGGAGAAATCAGGCTGAGTGTTTTTGATTTGCTTAACCAGAATACCTCGGTTAGTAAATCCGTCACGGCGAATCAGGAATCTTATACCCGCACCAACGTAATTACCCGTTATGCCATGCTGACATTCACTTACAATCTGAATAATTTCTCGGACGCCAGACAAAACAAAATGCCGGGATTCTTACCCCGGGGTGGAAGTGACCGCGGTGGTCGCAGTCGGTTCTAAAAATGATTCCTTTTCTTTGGTTATTTTTTTAAGAATGGCGGACAGCGTAAAACCATATAGTACAAAGCCAATGAAAATAATATATCCGGGCTGAATGGATGTGTTGTTCGTGGTAATACTTGAGATGGTGCCATTGTCCAGGTTAAGATCCGAAAGCGTGCTATTGACAATGCCGTTAAATCCAATGAACGTCATCAGGATGGCTACGACCATCACGTCCGCCATGCTCCACTTGCCGGATTTAAAAGCAAAATAGTAAATGAATTTATTCTTCGCCCATTTCCTTTGATCCAGCATATAAATTCCGGTGGACAATAATTTCATGACCGGGAACAGAATGCTGAAGATGAGGATCAGTACACCTACGATGGCGGAATCGACTTTACCTGTTTTGATCAGAATTAACACCACGTCCACGATGCTTTTACTCTGAAAGAATAGCACCTGATTTTTAAATGTTACTTCCTGTCCCAACAAATGAAAATCCATTTCCTGTATACGGGCATCTATCTGTATCATGGTGGTGGTAAGGCCGACGACCAGCAGGATCAGCGCCGACAAAATGGACATAATAAAAAGCGGTGTATATAATTCTCTGCGTTTTCTGATCAGCCACCAAAGGATCAAGATGGCTACGATGCCGCCCAGCATGCCGAATGCCCAGGAGTAGGTCTGTTTTCTGATGACCACCAGATCTGACTCGGTTTGTTTTTCGAAACCAGCCTTATCCGTTGTATTATATTTTTTGAAAATGGAATCTGTCAGTAGTTTTTCGGCCGCCTTTGAACTGTCATAGGTTTTTTTTCCCAGATCGTTCACTTCGGTTTGGGCAATGTTCTTTAGACGGCGATAGCTGGATGGTTTATTGATTTCCTGAATAATTTTATCCGCAAACCCAGGTACCTTCTCCTGTAATTTCTTTTTATTCACAAACACATTAAAAGCCAGTTTTTCAATTTTGCCACCGATGGTCTTTTGCGGTTTCTCGATAGAAGCCACCGCGGTGTCTACGAGACCATGTAAGATCTGTTCTACTTCTTTTCTCAGGTCCTGTAGCTGCTGTGGCGTGAGTTTGAACTCCTGAATCTGGACATTGACAGCGGAAATGATGTTGTCGCGCCATTCATCTACAGATAGCAGACCAAACGATACGCTGTTGATCACCATGTAGTCTTTCTTAATCTTTTCCTGGCGATTGGAAAGGGTATAAACCCGGAATCCGCAATATCCAATCGCGATCAGAATACAGGTTACGCCGAAAATCAGTGCGGCGCGGAGGAGATTTGAGCTGGAACCTTCTTTTAAACGGGGCTTGTTTTCCACAGTTTGAGCTATTATTAAATTTCGTCCTGCATGATAATCAAAAGCCAGGCCAGCCGCCCGATGCCAATCCTCGAATTGTGCGAATGGAGCTAATTTGTACCATTCAGTACAAAATACTAACTTTGTGGGACAAAAGGCAATAATGGCAGGTCGCCCCAGGAACTTTGATGAAAATGAAATCATCCGGAAAGCATCGGAGGTTTTCTGGAAGAAAGGATATGAATCCTCTTCAGCAGAAGAATTGCTGGAGGCTATGAATATGGGGAAAGGCAGTTTTTATCTTCACTTTAAGGGTGGCAAACAGGAGTTGTATAGACGTTCCCTGGATTTATTCTCAAAAGAATCGCTCGAAAGATTCCAACACGGGCTGGAAAAAGCCGACGACAAAATCGATTTTCTGAAAGCATTCATGATGTCGATCGCTGATTCACCTGCAGAAAGAAGGCGTAAAGGCTGTTATCTCGGAAATTGCGTGGTTCAAATGACAAACCTGGAGCCCAAACTAAAGGATCAGGCGGGGGTGTTACTAGCTAATCTGGAACAGGTTTTTTTTAAAATCATTCAGGAGGCACAAAAATTGGGAAGACTGAAAACAAAGGTTCAGCCGGAAATTCTGGCGAAGTATCTGATCAATCTTCGAAATGGAATCAATGTGACGGCCAGGACGGAAAAAGACATAGCACAACTGAAAGAAATGATCAGGCTGAGCCTGGATATATTGAAATAGTTTTTTTTATTAATAATGTACCAAGTGGTACAAAATACAGGAATATGAAAAAGATAAAAATCGGAATCAACGGGTTTGGCAGAATCGGAAGAATGATATTTCGTGCCGCCCAGTCAATGGAAAACGTAGAAGTAGTTGGAATCAACGACCTGCAGGAACTGGATTATATCGCCTACATGCTCAAATACGATTCCACGCACGGCGCTTTTAGAGGAAGCATCGAAACAGAGAACGGACATCTGATCGTGAATGGAAATTCGATTAGGGTGACTGCGGAAAAAGATCCGGCGAATTTGAAATGGGGTGAAATAGGTGCCGACTATATTTGTGAATCCACCGGATTCCTTCTGACAAAAGAATCTGTGAGCGGGCACATCAAAGCCGGTGCAAAGAAAGTGATCATCACCGGTCCTTCAAAAGATGATACGCCGATGTTTGTAATGGGTGTTAATCATGACAAGTATACTGCAGATATCGATGTTCTTTCCAATGCCTCCTGTACCACGAATTGTCTGGCTGTTGTAGCCAAAGTATTAAATGATGAATGGGGCATAGAATCGGGTTTGATGACAACCATTCATGCCGTAACCTCCACGCAGAAAGCGGTGGATGGACCTTCGGGAAAGGACTGGCGGTTTGGAAGAGGTGCTTTTCAGAATATCATTCCGGCTTCCACAGGTGCTGCCAAAGCGGTTGGCAAGGTAATTCCTGAATTGAACGGAAAAGTGACCGGCGGATCCTTCCGCGTTCCGGTGGCCAATGTGTCTGTGGTGGATTTTACCGTGAATCTGAAAAAGCCGGCAACCTATGCAGCAGTAAAAAAACTGATGAAGGAAAAGTCTGATGGAGAACTGAAAGGAATCCTCGGGTATACAGAAGAAGAAGTCGTAAGTTCTGATATGCTGGGAAATGCATGTACCTCTGTTTTTGATGCAGGTGCCGGTATGTCGCTGACAGATAAATTCCTGAAAATCGTGAGCTGGTACGACAACGAATGGGGCTATTCAAATAAAGTGGTGGAAATGATTCAATATATGGATTCTAAAAAATAAAGGCTGCCGGTAAGGGCAGCCCACTATAAATGTTTCTGATTTTCCGCTGGTCTTTTATGCGTGCATAACTTCTTTTCCCGCGGCTGACTTTTCAAGTTCATCTGCAGCACTGAGAATAAATGCGGCAACTTCCTTTGGATGGGAAACCATGGATACATGACTGGAAGGAAGTATAATGGTTTTTGCGTTGATACGTTGTGCCAGAAATTGTTCTGCCTGCGGTGGGATCATGCGGTCATTCTGCGAAACCTGATACCAGTTCGGCAGATTTTTCCAGCCGGCATCGGTCACCTTTCCTTCGAAACTGGCAACAGATAATGGTCTTTGCGTCGCGGCCATCACCAGGGCTTCCGTTTTATCTACATCCTGACAAAAATTGTCGTGATACATGTCCCTGTCCAGCCACAGATATCCATATTTATCCGGGCGGATGGCAGCTGCACCCGGAGGGGCAACCGGACCGCTCGATGATAAAATGGAAAGACTTTCTCCTTTATCGATGGCAAAGGCAGCCAGGTACACCAATCCGACAACGTTCGGACATAAATGAGCGGCTTCAGTAATCACAGCACCTCCATAAGAATGACCCACCAGCAAAACAGGTCCCGTCAGGGCCTCCGCAGCCCGCCGCACGGTCTCGGCATCTCCTTCCAGAGAGTCTAAGTTTTGCTGGGCAGCAACCACCGGATAGCCGGCTTCATCTAACACCGGAATTATTTTAGACCAGCAGGATGCATCGGCCCATGCTCCGTGCACCAGGAGAATGCTTAGTTTTTTTGACATAAAATAATGTTTTAGATTTTTATAGAATGTTTATTTAATGGATCAGCGGGTTAGTAAGGTAAGTTTTTTTAAAACGTTTTCACTGCTCCGGGTATTTATTATCTTACTGATGAAAACTTCCATATTATGTTTATTTTAATATTGATCGTTCTGCTCATTCTGTTAAATGGATATTTCTCCGCAGCTGAAATAGCCATCGTGTCTGTAAAAAAGTTTAAAATCCAGGAAGAGGTGGATAAGGGAAATAAAAATGCAGCACGCGTTCTGGAGCATGTGAAAGATCCCTCACAATATCTCAGCACCATCCAGGTTGGACTTACGCTGATCGGTCTGATTGAAGGATTCTATGGCAGCGAAGTATTTCAAAAATATCTGGAACCGATTTTCATGAAATGGGGTATGAGTGCCTGGTGGGCACACAGCGTTAGCATTGCACTGGGCGTTGGCGTTATTACTTATCTAACGATTGTAATCGGTGAACTGCTGCCGAAATCTCTGGCCTTGCTGGAGCCGCAGACACTGGCATTAAAAATCGAGCCTTCTTTCAGAATATTCACTTTTATTTCTTATCCGTTTGTACAAATTCTCACGGCCAGTACCAGGTTTTTGCTCAGGATTATCCACGCCAGTAAACCAGAAAATCAAAACCTGACAGACGCCGATCTGAAAAGTCTGTTGAGCCAGGCTTATAAGCAGGGAACTTTGGAAAAAGAGGAATTAAAACTTCATGAGAATATTTTCAACTTTTATGATGCGCAGGTGGAATACATCATGACGCCGCTGCAGGAAGTGGTATCCATCCGTCTGGACATTGCTCCGGAACAGATTGATCAGATCATTCGCGGAAGTGCCCACAGTTATTTCCCGGTGGTTGAAGGTCAGAATGTTTTGGTTGGTTATTTATGCGCCAGGGAATATTTCAGGGACAATCAGAAAAACATTCGTGAGCAAACAAGGGCGGCGTGCACACTCAAAAAGAATCAGAAAGCATCAGACTTATTGAAAAAATTTAAAGAACGCAATCAAAATTTCGGGGTAGTTATTAGTGACAATGGAGAATTATATGGCCTGGTTACCATGCATGATATCGGAGAGTCGTTAATTGGTGAGATTCCGTAACAGCTTATTGTTTCAATCCGATGATTAAGAATACAACACTCATTACCAGCAGGAAAATTAGAAATGGAAAAATAAACCGCCACCAGGCTTTGTAGTTGACGTTGGCGATTGCCAGAGAGGGCAGAATCAGTCCGCTGGGTGCTATGAAACCGAGAATTCCCATACCGAATAAATAACTGTTTACGATTTCCCTGCCGGGGATTCCGATGATAACGGCCAGTCCGCCCAATATCGGCATGGTTAGTACGGCCATGGCAGAGCTGGAGGAAATAAAAATCGAGAGAATCAGAAATAATCCCAGAATCATCAGGATAAATAAAACGGGTGGGAAATGAATCACCCAGGACGACACATAAAATAAGATGGTATCACTGATGTTGCCATCTTTCAAAATAATGGTAATGCCCCTGGCCACCCCCACAATGATGGCCACACTCAGCATGCCTTCAGCGCCACGAATAAATTTTTTAATAAAGGTATTTTCGATGCGTTCGTTGAGGCCGTCCGTCCAGCTCACGCCGGCAGCGTTGGAAGCCAGTATGGTAGAAAAAGGATTGGTGAAAGAAGAAAAATATCCCAGTTGTGTTCCGCCAAAAATAACGGCCACCGGAATTATCAGATCAAAACCGGCTGCCAGAAAAATGGGTGTGATAACCGGATAGAAAATCAGTGCCTCTTCCTGCATGCCATAAGAAGACCCGGCAAAAGTATATAAAAGCGTAAGCAGGATGATCAGCCATTTTTCTTTGCCTTTCATGCGATGGGAAAGAAATTGAAGTCCGGAAACCAGAGCACCTGATTCCTGAAATATATTAATAAACGAACCCAACAGGAGAATGAACAAAAAGATATCAATGGCTTCGTAAATCCCTTGGATGGGAGCTTGTAATACAGAAACAGGGCCTTCCCTGTTTTTTGCCACGATATGAAAAGTTCCGGGAATGGAAACCGGTTTGCGAATACTTCCGTTTTCAAATTTTTTCAATCTGATCAGAATGTGCAGACTGTCCAGCGTCTTTTGATCGAATGGAAGAATCGAATCGCCCTGATCTGTTGTTATTAAAAAATGGAGGTTATCTCTATCAGTCAGCTTATCATATTTACCAGCAGGAAGAAACCAGGTAGCCAGGGCCGCCATCACCGTAATAATCATGAGTACGGTAATGGGTGAAAGGGCCGTTTTTTTCCGGGGCATGTGCAGGGAACTTTTATAATCGGTGTTGCTGAATATAAATATCGCAGTAAATCTTTCATTTCATAATAATTCACGCTAATTTTCCTCATATGAAAATGCAGGATGCAAATTATTGGATTGAAAAGCTGTCATTGATGCCGCATCCGGAAGGCGGATTCTACAAAGAAGTTTTCCGTTCAAAAAAGGAAGTGTTTCGGAAATCTTCTACAGATCTGAAACAGGCCTGCACTTCGATTTATTACCTGCTGGCAGAATCTGATTATTCCGGCTTTCACCGCATCGCTTCGGATGAGCTGTGGTATTTTCATAAGGGGGAGCCTTTGTTCATTTATGAATTTGATTTGCAGGGTTTATTCCGGACGCATGAGCTGTCGGATCAGGAAAGCGGCCGGCTTTCACTGGTGGTAGAAGCGGGATCCTGGTTTGCTGCATCCATTCCTTCCTGTAAAGGCTTTTCGCTGGTCAGTTGCGCCGTAGCTCCGGGATTTGAATTCAGCGAATTTGAAATGGCAGATAAGGCCTCCATGCAGACTTTGTATCCTTCCCATATTCAAATTATAGATCGTTTTTGCAGATAACATGGCTTATTTAACCGTTACATAATCAGGCTTATGGGTTATTATGCAGTTTATTGGCGGAATTAGCCGATTTTTGAGCTCCTATTTATTTGAGGTTCATCGTTGATGTCGCAACATGATTACCAGATAGGGTTTAATCGCAAATCACTCATTAAAAACATTTAAAACTTCCATCATGAGAAAGCTTAGTACAGGTATTCTTCTTCTAGTACTCATTGCCTTTAGTTCCTGCAAGGCAAAGAAAGAACTGGCAGCCGCCAACGAACAGATTCAGAAAATGACAACGGATCTGGCATCCTGTAACAGCAATGTGAACGCTGCGAATGCCAAGATAACCGACCTGAACAACCAGGTTGCCAGCCTTACTACTCAAAACGCTTCTTTGAGCAAAGATGCAATGGCTTTTCGTGAACTCCGGGATGATCTGAAAGCCAGACAGGCCATGCTGAATCAGGCACTCGCGGAACAAGGCACTTCACTGAGAGAAATTAAAGAAAAAATCATCGCGGGATTGTCTGCACTGGCAGATTCAGGTATTGATGTTGAATTTAAAAACGGGTTACTCTACGTAAACCTGCCGGAAAGTCTTCTCTTCCCTTCCGGAAGTGCAACACTCGGATCTAAATCAAAAAGCGCGCTTTCACCACTGGCATCTGTTCTGAACAATTATCCAAGGGTTCAGATCTATGTCGTAGGGCACACAGATACGCTGAAAATTCACAACGCGAAGTTCTTTGACAACTGGTCTCTGAGCACTGAAAGAGCCAATAGTATTGTTCGCGTTTTTAAAGACTCTTACAGCGTAGAACCTTCCAGATTACTGGCTGGTGGAAGAAGCAAATACAATCCGATTGCCAGCAACGATACCAAAGAAGGCAGGGCTGCCAACCGTCGCATTCAGATTATCCTGAATCCCGATCTGTCCAAACTTTGGGATAAGATGGATCAGTAATCATACTAAACAAATAAATAGAAAAGGCTATGCATTTTGCATGGCCTTTTTTATTGGCATTCATCTTCGAATGCGATAAATTCGATGTGAAAAAAATTAGTCCATGATTTCGGTAAAAGAAGCCAGGGAGATCGCTTTGGGATTTGATGAGACGGATGAAAAACCGCATTTTGAACGGATGGCCTTTCGCGTAAGAGGCAAAATATTTTCAACCCTTTCTGTAGAAAAGAAGGATGTCAATTTTAAACTGACGCCTTACGAACAGACCCGTTGCTGTGAAGGTCAGGATCCGGTAATCATTCATCCGGTAGCCGGTGGCTGGGGCCGGCAGGGGTGGACCACCATTCATCTCCCGAAGACAACCAAAAAGTTTTTTAAAAAAATCATGACGGTTGCTTACTGCAATATTGCTCCACTCGAACTGGCAGAGAAGTACATCAGCTATTAATGATCTGCCAGGATCACCTGCAGGTTTTTTGTTTTTCTTTTTGCTGCAAATAACAACATAGGCAGGGTGGCCAGAAATATCATTCCAACGATCAGGTAAGTATCGCTGAAACTCATCTGACTGGATTGTTTCAAAACGATATTATCCATCGCCTGTATGGCTTGCCGATGTGCCTGCGGACTGGTAGATCCATGTAAAACGAAATAGCGTGTATAGGCAGACAGTCTGTTTACTGCAAGTGGATTCTCTAAAGTTATATTGGATACCAGGTCGGACCGGTGTTGCGCATTTCGGATATGCAGGTAAGTGTTTACCAGTGCCAGTCCAAAGGAACCGCCCATCTGGCGCATCATATTATTCAGCGCCGCACCCTGCGGTATGTCAACCGCCTTCAACGAAGAAACCGCCAGCGTAGTCAGTGGAACGGTAATAATCGCAAGTCCCACGGCACGCCAGATCAGTGCCGAACTGATGGAAAATGCATTTGCGTCCAGATTCATTTCAGACATCTCCCAGCTAAAGAGAGTGAACAGCACAATGCCGGCGGCAATCAGAAACAGCGGCGAAATTCCTTTTTGTAAAAGTTTCGCAGAAACCATTAATCCGACAATGGCCAGAATGGCGCCCGGTAAAAGCAACATGCCCGTTTGCGAAGGAGTGAACCCCAAAAGACGCTGGGCAAAAACCGGCGTCAGAAAAACCGAACTAAACAAACCAACACCTGAAATAAAAGTAAGTGCTGCCGCGATGCTCAGGTTTCTGCTTTTCAATACCCGCAGGTTGACTACCGGATGACTGGTTTTTAATTCCCACCATACAAACAAAACCAATCCTACAACGGCGGTTACCGCCAGGTAAATGATATATCTGGTTTCAAACCAGTCTTCCGTTTCACCTCTTTCCAATACGGTTTGGAGGGAACTCACGCCAACTGCCAGTAGAAAAATTCCCAGCCAGTCTACCTTGCCGACAACCTGTTTAACAACGGGTTCTTTCAATAAAATAAAGCAAATAGATGCCACCACAATGCCGAGTGGAACATTGATATAAAATATCCAGGGCCATGAATAATATTCTGTGATGAACCCACCCAGGGTAGGACCGATGGTCGGTCCGATGAAAACGCCAATACCAAATAATGCGCTGGCTATATTTTGTTTTTCTTTTGGAAATAATTCGAAAACGATCGCCTGTGAAACCGATAACAGGGCGCCTCCGCCAAGCCCCTGTAAAAAACGGAAGGCGACCAGCACCCAGATATTAGTTGCCTGTCCGCACATAAAAGAGAAAAAGGCAAATGCCAGGATGGAACCAATATAATAATTACGCCTTCCCAGTCTCGCTGACAGAAAACTGGTAATGGGAATGATGATTACATTGGCAATTGCATAAGAAGTGATTACCCAGGAAGTGTCTTCCAGCGTGGCACCCAGGTTTCCACTCATGTGGGACAAGGCCACATTCACGATGGATATGTCGATCAGTTCCATCATCGCCGCAGCAATGACGGTAATCAGCAGCAGATTCCTTTTCATAAAACCGGTGAAATGAGATTAAAAAATTAACGGGCTGCATTCATAGCCTGCAGTGCTTCTGCCGGAGATTTCAGGAACAGGTCATAAATGATCTGTGTGTTGCCAACGCGGACTTCATAAATATCATTTTCGATGGCGTCGAGTAAATCAGTTGCCACACGGCCCGGATGTATGCCCCTGCTGCCTCCGATGGCCTGCGAAAACTCAGTATTCACCAGCGGGGGCATGAGCTCGAATACTTTAATATTTCCATTGCGGGCCAGACTTAAGCGCAGCGACTGGGTGTAGGAGTGCAATGCGGCTTTGCTTGCGGAATAAGTGGTCAGGCTGCCTGGAACAATGGCTACTACTGAAGAAACATTTACGATGGCTGCCTGTTTCTGTTTCTTTAGCAGGGGCAGTAGTTTCTCATTAAGTCTTATTATGGAAAGGTAATTGGTTTGCATTTCTTCCTCTGCCAGCTCATATAAATTCTCTACGGTGTTGAGATCGTATACAAAAGCCCTGGCTGCATTATTAATTACAACATTCGTTTGCGGGAAGTCTCTGTTGATCGTCTCTACCAGTAATTCCAGATCCTCTTTTTTGCTGAAATTATTTATGATGCCTTTTGTGTTCTTCAATTGATTCACGGCTTCAACCAGCCGGTTTTTGTCGCGACCGGTAATGATTACCTGATTCCCATTTTCTGAAAATAATCTCGCAATTTCCAGACCGATGCCGGCAGATCCGCCAATGATGAGTACTGTGTTATTTCTTGTGTTCATGATGTTTGGTTTATTATACCGATCGGTATATTTAATTTGAAAAAAATATTTAAAGATTATCTATGATTTCTTTTACAGACAGCATGATGGCATTTCGGTAATTTAGTTTTCCGGTTAGTTTGGTAATCATGACGGCGCCCTCAATGGTGGCGATGATGGTTAGCGCCTTTGCTTCCGCATGGGTGGTTTTTTTAAATTCTTTGGCTGCGATGCCGGTTTCAATCAGATCCATTATTTTATTTTTCCAGTTGTGCAGGGCCTGATTTGCTTTTTTCTTCAGAGCCGGATGGGTATCATCAGATTCCGTAGCCGTGTTCAGTACAGGGCATCCTCCAATCGGGAATGGATGTTTCATGAAATCGTCGTAGACATTTACATATGCCATCAATTTCTCCCTGGCAGTTTCATATCTGCTCATTTCAGAACGTATGATGTTTTCTATTTTAGCCAGATTATAATCAAACACCTCGAGGGCAACTTCGTCTTTGTTGGAAAAATTACCGTAAATACTTCCTTTTGTCAGACCGGTTGCCGTGGTGATGTCAGTCATCGACGTGCCTTCATAGCCCTTCGTGTTAAAAATAGGGGCCGTTTTCTCTATTATAAAGGCCCTTGTTTGTTCTGCTTTGGACATGTTTTCCGTTTTGACAATACAAATATATACCGATCGGTATATATTTCCAAATTTAACTGTTAAACCCTCCGGCATGGAATGGGCGGGCAGCGTTCGTCACCGCTCAGACGTCTTAATCCCTTAAAGTCCATTCGTTTTTTATTGATTAATTTTACTTCCCATCTAATTAAACTGAACGCCTGGGTATCACCATGAACAATAAAGGATTAATAGCCGCATTCGTCTCCATGATTGTTATCACCGCCTGCCATCAGCCGGAACCGTCGAAGGAAGATCTAAGTAAAATGGAAAAAGATAAAATCTCGGGGGCAGTCTCCTGCACGTCAACCGGTTTGCCGGTGCAGGACAGTACATTATACATGTCTGGTGGAGGCGCTGAATTCCAACCGACCGAATTTGGCGATATGGTAGTACCTGCGAAAAAAATTGAAGGCATGGTGTGGATCCCGGGTGGTGAATTCAGCATGGGTGGCGTAAATCCGATTGGCATGATGGATGGCGGCCATGAGGGCATGGGAGATGCCCGACCTGTTCACCGGGTGCGGGTAACTGGATTTTTTATGGATGAAACGGAGGTGACCAATAAGGAATTCGCCGCTTTTGTGGCAGCCACTGGATATGTAACGGTTGCAGAGACCAAACCAACCAAAAAAGAATTTCCCGATGCGCCGGAAGAAAATCTGGTGGCAGGCTCGGTCGTTTTTACGCCGAAGGCGACGACTGATTTGAGCAATAGTTATAACTGGTGGAACTATGTACATGGTGCAAACTGGAGACATCCAACCGGTCCGGATTCCGATCTGACTGGAAAAGAGAATTATCCTGTCGTACATATTGCCGCTGAAGATGCAGAAGCCTATGCGAAATGGGCCGGCAAAAGATTGCCTACAGAAGCGGAATGGGAGTTTGCGGCGAGAGGCGGTAAAACGGGAGAATTATACACCTGGGGCAATACGTTTAAAATGAATGATAAATGGATGGCCAATACATATCAGGGAAAGTTTCCGCAGATGGATCTGGGTACAGATGGTTTTGTCGGTATCGCACCTGTGAAGCAGTTTGTTCCCAATACCTATGGACTATATGATATGGCAGGCAATGTGTGGGAATGGTGCAGTGACTGGTATCGGGCAGATTATTATCAGACACTGGCAAAAAACAAAGTTTCAGACAACCCCCAAGGACCGGATAATTCCCTGGATCCCGCAGAGCCCGGACAAAAAAAGAAGGTTCAGCGGGGCGGTTCTTTTTTGTGCACAGATCAATATTGCACGCGTTATATGGTGGGAAGCCGGGGTAAAGGAGAGTATCGATCTTCTTCCAATCACGTGGGTTTCCGATGTGTCAAATTATCAAAATAGTGCAGAATCTGGACGGAAAAATCAGGCGCTGGTTTTTCAGCTTCGGGGTCACACTGCATATTATTATAAATCCTGCTACTGCTCAGCAAAATATAACCCAGATTCCGGTCGAATTTCCTTCCTTTGGAATAATATCCTTCATTAGAGTAATCCGCCCTGATAAATTTTGTAAACAGTCTTTTATATAATGAATAACCTTTGACAGACTCGAGGATGGGAATCAGGAAAAAATTAGTACTGATCCAGTCAATTTTTTCAAACGACAAAATATTTTCATCATCCATCAGATTAAAAGCAAGAACAGAATCCGCGGGATAGGCGATTACTTTATTTTGGCCGTTCACCGTGTAAAGGATGTTTTCAATCTTTTCAAAATTGAACAACAGCGG
>Ga0206961_1069_pt1 | contig 25854 bp, 28 predicted proteins | sample Alteio_BWOrgHeat_30_FD_153238 | JGI IMG/M metagenome (GOLD analysis project Ga0206961, IMG submission 153238) | Enriched cells from forest soil in Barre Woods Harvard Forest LTER site, Petersham, Massachusetts, United States -... | ecosystem: Environmental > Terrestrial > Soil > Temperate forest >...
GCTTATATAGGTACCACCGTATCGCCCGCCCTCAACCCCTGGCTGCAAAAAGGAGACTATCGGGATATTTTCGACCAAACGGCGATGACGCTTTGGCCCAGCCAGCATTTGCTGGTGAATGGCAGCAAAAGAAAATGTGATAGTGATAGACGCGCGAAAAGAATTCGCCTTTGAAAATGAACATATTCCCGGCGCGATCTCCCTTCCGCACCGGAACATGAATGCAGAAACGACGGCTGCTTTCGACCGGAGTGCCATCTATGTAACCTATTGCGACGGCATCGGATGTAATGCATCTACCCGCGGGGCGCTGAATATGGCGCGGCTGGGCTTCACCGTGAGGGAACTGATCGGCGGCATTCAGTGGTGGAAATTTGATGGTTACGCAACAGAAGGTCAGGCAGCGACGATGCCATTGCAGGTGGAATGCGCGTGTTGATATAGACTTAACTTTACCGGTTCTATATTGGATGAAATGGAAATACGACACCTGCGCCTGATCAAAACCATTGCGGACGAAAAAGGAATCACCCGCTCATTGGATAAATTATTCCTTACACAGTCTGCCGTCAGCCACCAGCTGAAAGACATCGAAGAACGCCTGGGCGTAAAAATATTCAACCGAACGGGCAAACAATGGGCCCTCACGGAAGAAGGTAAAATTTTATACGAAACCGCCAGCCGGGTGCTGGCAGAAATGGACAAGGCCAACGAACAGATCAATGAACTCCGGGAGGGCCATGCCGGTACCATTCGCATCAGCACGGAATGTTATACCAACTATCACTGGTTGCCGTCTTTTATGGTGAAGATGAAAATGCTTTATCCAAAGATCGTGGTGAAGATCGTGATGGAAGCCACCCACCAGCCCATTCAGAAACTGCTCGACAATACCCTCGACGTGGGTATTACCTCCGACCCGCTCGACAATAAAAATATCACCTATATTGAATTATTTAAGGATGAAGTGATGGCGGTGGTGCCGGCCGGGAGTTCGATGGCGGATAAGAAATATCTTACGGCTGCCGATTTTTCAGCGCAGGTGCTGATCATTCATTCTTATCCGCTGGAAACGGTGACGGTGTATGAACATTTTTTGAAGAAACATCATGCCGAACCAAAAGAAGTGCTGGCGATTCCTTTAACAGAGGTGGCACTGGAAATGGTGAATGCCGGGATGGGCATCATGACGATGCCGCAGTGGGCATTAAAACCATTTCATACATCGACGGCGCTGAAGCTGGTTCCCATCGGTGCCAAAGGACTGGTGAGAACCCATTATGTGGCGATCAGAAAAGAAGACGCCGGTAAAAAGCACCTGAACGATTTCATCGAGAACTTAAAAGAAGAACTGATCAAATAAAATGGAATACATCATCCGGCCGGCCGCGCTTTCCGATATGGCAGAACTTATGGAACTGATCGCGGCACATGCAGATTATGAGCGTGCAGCCTTTTCCTCTGAAGGAAAAAAACAAAGACTGATCCGCGCGATCTTCGAATCACCCGTTCGTTTATTCTGTGAAGTGGTGGAAGAAAATAAAAAACTGATCGGATATGTTTCCTATACTTATGATTATTCCACCTGGCAGGCAGCGGAATATATGTATATGGACTGTCTTTATCTCCGAGAAGAAGCACGGGGAAAAGGCATCGGCGGAAAAATCATGCAGAAATTACAGGAGATCGCCCGGCGCCGCGGCTGTGTAAACATCCAGTGGCAAACGCCGGAGTTTAATACACCCGCCATTGGATTTTATAAAAAAACCGGTGCCAGTGATTTGAGTAAGGTGAGGTTTACTTATACTTTGTGATCGTATAAAAAAATTTCATGTTTCAAATTTCACATGCAATTATAATCCTTTGTTTAAGCAGAATTTTGTTAGCTTTGTAGTAACCGTACCCGTATTGCTTCCCGTCAGATCAGCTTACGGGTCTTCTTTTTTAAAATAAATCTTATAAATATTCCTCTTCTGCTGATTTGAGCATAAGGGGTTTTTTTTTAATAGTTAGAAGATGTCGAAGCCGGCAAAAAGCATACAGGACCAAATCACATTATTACAAAGTCGAAATTTATCTTTTAGGAATATCGCGGATGCTCCTCATTTTCTTGCAAATATCAGCTACTATCGATTAAAGGGATATTGGTGGGACATGCAGGATGATAAAGTGAATCATCATTTTATTAATGGAAGCTTTTTCGAACACGCCATAGACTTATATAATTTTGACAGGCATTTCCGGATTATTGTATTTAATGCAATTGAACGAATTGAAATTGCCTTGCGGACAAAACTCATATATCACCTATCTTTCTCTTATGGGCCCGAGTGTTACCTAAATCCGGCCCTTTTTGATAATCAAAAAGAATTTGCCCTTTTTATTGCTAAAATATACCAGGACATGGGAAGGAGCAGCGAAGAATTCATATTAAAACATTTTCAAAACCACGCCTCAGAACACCCCGAGATCTGGAAAGCTCTGGAGGTGTTAACATTGGGTACATTATCAAAGCTATATCAAAATCTAAAACATCAACTCCCCGAGAAAAGCAATATTGCGAAGGAGTTCGGATTATTTAATCAAAAATATCTCGCCAGCTGGCTTTTAACAATCACGGTTGTTCGAAATATTATTGCCCATCATGGAAGACTATGGAATAGGGTACTTATTAATAAATATGATTGGCCAGGCAAAACACCAAACATTTTATTAAGCTACATTCCTGACAACCATCAAAGACGGAAAATATTCCCGCTGCTTTCTGCAATTCTTTATCTTAATAATGAAATCAGTCCCGGACACCATATTAAAAACGAGCTAAAAAATTTATTCTTTCAGTTCCAGACAATTCAATTGAGTAAAATGGGATTCCCGATTGGGTGGGAACAAGAACCTTTGTGGATATAACTCAAAACTGTTACTGTTTTTAAATTAATTTCCGAAATGTTATTATTTTTTAAGTACGCTGTTATTATGTCCACGATGTTTGGGACGACCGGACATGACGATCCAAACAACTGCATAAATAAAGCCAAAACAGAAATAAATATTGGGGCAGATACAACAAAAAAAGGCCTCCAGGCTTTAAAATTTTTATACAATATCTCCGGCAAGAAAACGGTTGCAGGCATTCACAACCGGGAACCCAATACGCAACCTGCTGTTTGGACAAACAAAATATTTGCAACCACCGGAAAATATCCCGGACTCTGGAGCGGCGACTTTTTATTTCAAGCCGAAAATATTGACTACCGGCAGACGATGATCAATGAAGCAGTGGCTGAATGGAAAAAAGGATCACTGGTGAATATCATGTGGCATGCATGCAATCCCGCGCTGTCGCAACCCTGCGGTTTTGATTCCGCCGGCGTGCTCAGCCATCTGTCTGACAAACAATGGAGAGATTTACTGAAACCGGGAACGGTGATCAATAAGCGGTGGATGGCCATGATGGATGAAGTGTGCGCGTACCTGCAACAATTAAAAGATCAGCAGGTGGAAGTGTTATGGCGTCCCCTGCATGAAATGAACCAGGGAAAATTCTGGTGGGGCGGCCGGCCGGGCAGGAACGGTACCCTGGAGTTATATCGTTTGATGCACGATTACATGACAAAGACCAAACACCTCACGAACCTGATCTGGGTTTGGGATCTGCAGGATTTTGGAAGTCTGTCCACCGACGTTGTATCCTATCATCCGGGAAAAAAATACTGGGATGTGGCCGCGCTGGATGTGTATGACGGCAGCGGTTATACGCAGGCCAAATACAACATCATGAAAGATGCAGCCGGCAGCCGGCCCATGGCCATTGGCGAATGCTCCAAATTACCGACAGCCGCCCAGCTGACAGCACAGCCCAAATGGGTATTTTTTATGAGCTGGTCGGAGCTCACTTTCTCTGATAACACGAATGATGAGCTCATTCATTTGTATAATGCGCCCAACGTGGTTACGTTAAACCAAATGCCCGGATGGTAAATCCCGATACAACCGCCTGTCCAAAAAACAAGTACGGCCGCGGCGGTGGCGCTTTTCTCCCTTAAATTGTAGAATGAAAATAATTTACGGCCTGATGCTGTTTCTATCCATGGCACTCAGTTCCTGCGGACAGAATATGGATATGGAATCCTACAATCCGAAATCCACGCTGGTGGTGCCGGAGCATCTGATAAAAAAAGCAAAGTATCCGTTCATCGATGTGCACAATCATCAATGGAATATGCCGGGCCAGGATTTAAAAGCACTTTTGGCGGATATGAATTCGCTGAACATGGTGGTGATGGTGAATCTGAGCGGCAGAAGCTTTGATATATTTCATGACGACTACAGCGGCAATGTGATGCAGAATGCCGGAATCGATAAGCTGAATCGTTCGCTGGAAAATGTGCGGAACAATGCAAAGGGAAGGATCCTGATATTTACAAATCTCGATTACAGTGGCATCGACAATCCCGCCTGGACAAAAACCGCGGTGGAGCAACTGGAGAAAGATGTAAAAAACGGAGCCGCCGGATTAAAAATATATAAGGAACTGGGACTGGAAGTAAAAGACAAAAACGGAAAACGCATCACGGTGGATGATCCGCGGCTGGATCCCATCTGGGAAAAATGCGGAGAACTGCATATACCCGTGCTGATTCATACGGGAGAACCCAGTCCGTTTTTCGATAAGATGGACAATACCAATGAAAGATGGCTGGAATTGAAACTACATCCTGACCGCGCCAGACCTTCTTCCCGTTATCCCAGTTGGAAAACGGTGATGGCGGAGCAGCATCATATATTCTCCAAACACAGAAATACCACTTTCATCGCGGCGCATTTCGGATGGCTGGCGAATAACCTGGATGCACTGGGCGCGATGCTGGATTCATTGCCCAATGTGCAGATCGAATTTGCTGCCGTGCTGGAAGAAATCGGCCGGGAGCCCAAAGCCGCGCGAAAATTCTTTATCAAATACCAGGACCGCATCCTGTTTGGAAAAGACACCTGGTCGGTACCCGAATATGGTTTTTATTTTCGGATGCTGGAAACCGACGACGAATACTTTCCGCCCCTCAGAAAATATCATGCATTCTGGAACATGTACGGGCTGGGCCTTCCCGATGATGTGCTCCGGAAGATTTATTATAAAAACGGACTTAGGATGTTTCCGCAAATAGATAAGTCATTATTTCCGGAATAGAATGACACTTCCAGACTTCCACACTTGCCTAAGGCTGCTGAATAATCCCGTTCTTCACGGCATACATTACCAGGCCGGCCATTGACTTGGCGCCGGTTTTGGTTTTGAGCTTGTCGCGAATGGCTTCCACGGTGCGCGGGCTGATGTCGACCAGGTCGGCAATTTCCTTGGTGGTTTTTTCCTCGCACATCATCTTGAGGATGGTGGTTTCTTTTTCTGTGAGGTTGACCTCCTGCGGCAGGCTGGGTTCGATGCGGCGGGTGCGCAGACCGGTGAGCAGTGCCTTGTTGGTCAGTTCATTAAAATAGAACTCCTGTTCGTAACAGGTTTTGATGGCATTGTAGATATTTTCAGAATCGGTGTTTTTGGTGAGGTAAGAGTTGGCGCCGATTTCCATGAGCTTGGAGATCATGGAATGATCGTTGTGCATGGAGAGGATGATCACTTTTACATGGGGATACAGTTTACGTATCTCGGGTAAGGTTTGGATACCGTCCATAATGGGCATCTGGATATCCAGCAGGATCACGTCGGGCTCCATGTGTTTCAGTAAATTAAGCAGCTGCATGCCGTTGTCGGCTTCAGCGATGAGTTCCACGTCTTTCTTCACGGAAAGCGCGGTTTTGACGCCGGCCCGGAAGAGGGCATGGTCGTCTGCGATAATAACTTTAATGGTTTCGTTTAGTTCTGGTTTTTTCATACGGTGAATTTAGGGTTGGCACGAGGGCAAACCGTTCTCAAAATGATAAATATTGGTGACAGTTACTATAGGGAAACTACGAAATTACACGATTTCGGATTATACGGGCGATCAAAATATACGTAGTTAAACTACGGTAGCCGGGGGTAGATGAACGAGGGGCAGATCGCAAACCTACGAGGGGCCCCGTAAAATCCGTATGGGCAAAAAAGGGAAAACCTCCTATAGGTCTGGATATATGAAGATTATACATTTGATCCAAGTTGATTGACGGGAATAAGCAACCTGAGAAATCCAATATCTGAGAGAATTACCGTCCATAAAGAGTTTCCAATATCCACCGAAAGCCACGCGAAGTCCGATGTCAATCAACTTATTTTTTTTGCATAGCCCGTTTTGTCCGATATACCTGTGTTCCGCCAAGACCCGGTTTTACTCGTAAAACGGCCTGTGAAAAACCACCCGATCCGATCCAATCCTTTTGAATTCCGTTTGTTAAGTTCCATCGATGCTATAACCTGCTTTTTTTGAGACGTCTGTCTTCGAAAAAGCAGGTTTTTTCTTTGGTCTTTATTTCAATTTTGCGAAATCGGAACCTGAATCCGGATCCGGCTACCCTGCTCATTGGAATCTATTGTAAAAAGGCCATTCATCATGGCCGTACGTTTCTGTATATTTTTTATCCCACTACCTTTTTGAATCCGGAGTGAAATCTCTTCAGTTGAAAATCCCCTGCCGTTGTCTGTTATTTCGAGCGCCAGTTCTTTTTCAGAGATGACCAAGTTGATCACAATAATTGTTGCCTCTGCATGTTTCAGAACATTATTAACAGCTTCTTGTAAAATCCTGAAGAGGACTAATTCTTTTTCACGAGGCACAGATTCCGCTTGGCCGCGGGCATTAAAAACCACCTCGCTTGGAACAGAAATTCGCAAGCGGTCAATATACTCTTTCACTGCTACAAAAAAACCTTCCTGCCGAATAAGATCGGCATCGAGCCTGCGTGATAATTTGCTAAGATCCTGCATGGCATTGGTCATGAGATCTACAGAATAGCGGATTTTATTTAACGATTCGGGAGATGCCTCTTCGATGATGCCGAGATTTAATTTTGAAACTGAAAGTACCTGGCTTACATTATCATGAATTTCCATAGTGATGTTTGCAAGAGATTGCCCCTGCATTTCCAGTTCGCTTTTTAGTATTTCATTTTGGAAGTTTTGTTTCATTGCCTCCATATCCAGCAAGAATTTATTTCGGCTTTTCTGGTGTAGAAAAACGATATAAATAATAAATGCGACAAAGGAAAGTAGAACGATTAGGCAAAAAATCACGAGGAATATTACCGTCAGTTCCTGAGACATGAAAATGCTTTGATATAAATAATATTTACAATAAGAAAAACCATACCCGTAAACAAATAAAAATCAAAATTTGTGTCTTTGATTTTTAATATTAGCAAATAATCCAACCCTATAAGATACACAATGGTCGCCGCACAATAAAAAATTGTTCCTGTCACAAACCAGAAAGTGAAATCGAGTAACATATTTTCCTTCATCCGGAAAATAAAAATTTCTCGCAAATAAGTAAATGCTGGAATTAATAGAATAAAATCGGCATAAACTTGAAGGTCCATCGTTACTTTAAATGAAAATCCATCTCGACCAAATAGGTAAAGGCATCTCATTAATATCACGGAAATGAGAGGAATGTAAATCCATTTGATAATTTTCGAATGAATGATCAGATAAAAAATATAACTATAAACGACAATTTCGGAAAGAATCACAAGATTACTAGTGAAGACTTGAACTTTGTAGTGGCTTTGCTGCGTCCACTGAATTAAATCTGCAAAAGTTTCCATAATACACAGCAATGTGAAAACGCGAGCGTAAAATGGCGATTTTTTATTGTATGCAAGAAGACTGAAACTTGTTTGAACAAATCCAGACGCGCTACCCAATACCCGGACTATCAAAGACAGATTCATTTTTTGGCTCTTGAAATTACCTATGGAATAAAAGCACAACAACAATTTAGCATATGCTCAATTAAAATACCAATATTAAATTGAAAATCAAATATTTATGCCTCAAATTCATACGGCAGAATTGATAGTTCGACAATTTAGATTCCGATCCCTTACATCGATCTGCGTTCAAAAAATACAATTTGCTGGAAAAAAAACTTAAAAAAAGGGTCTTTTCACCCTTTTGTTCGAATCGACTCCTTTTATATTCGTACAAGATAATCACATGAGATATGGAAATTACAAGTCAAATTACCGACTGGGCGACATTAGTAATGATTTTAGTTGCCCTATTCTTTAGTATTTATCGTAAAGGCAAAAAACATTTACTTTCGATTCAACTATATATTTTGACGTCTTTAATTTCTAACACCATTTCCAAAATCTCTGACGTCGCATTTCAAAATAATTCACACAAAAGCATTGGAGAAATTGCTTTAAATATTAATTCCATTTTTGAAATTTTATTAATAAACATTTTTTTATATACAAGAATAAAAGGTAAATTTTTAAGAATATTAATCTTATTCTTTTCCATTTTTTACATTTCAGTTTGTTTGTTTTCCTGGCATTTTAAAGAAAATTCGTTTTATACATTTACGCCGGATTTATTTGGCATTGAATCTATACTAATTATCCTTGCTTGCTTATTTTATATTTCTGAAGTGATTAAACGTGATTTAGAAATAAATCTAAAAAAAGATACAGACTTCATAATCACTTGTGGAATTCTATTTTATTTCGGCATCTCTATTCCATCGTTTTTTAGTTGGTATAATTTAATTGCAATGGCTCCAAAGGCGCAAAACATATTGTTATTATCAAATTCGGTTTTTTACTCAATACTTTTCATTGCATTCATAAAAGCTTATTTATGCGTTATTCCAGAGAAGAAGCAATTGTTTATCTGATTTTTACCACAATTTTTATCTTGATGATGCTAACGTTCATTATTAAGATTCTTTTTTTTGTTCAAAAAAAACAAAAAAGATATTCGGACAGGTTATTAGAAGTCAAAACAACTTATGAAAGGGAATTGTCCAAGGCCCAATTAGAAATACAGGAACAAATATTACAGGAAATAGCCCGTGAAATACATGATAACGTAGGGCAAATTATATCCCTGGCTAGACTGGGGTTAAGCACAATAGATTTGCAGAAAAAGGAAGAGACGGAAAATAGTATTATTGAAATCTCTGACATTCTTGAAAAAGCATTGGATGATCTTCGTCATATGTCGAGATCAATGAATACCGAAATAATAAAAAAAGGTGGCTTGAAAAAATCAATTGAATTGCAGGTTGCATATATTCAGAGGGGAGGTAAATTTAATATCCAATTGGAAGTAAGCGGAGAATATGTCACGCTAATGGACGCAAAGGAAATAATACTTTTCCGCATCGTGCAGGAGGCATTGAATAATATCATCAGACATTCCAAAGCTACGGACATAGATATTTGTTTGTTGTATGATACGAAATTCTTAGAAATGACAATCCAGGATAATGGTAAAGGATTTGATTTAGCCGTTGCAAAAATAAAATCCGAAAGTATAAACGGATTGTACAACATGGAAAAGAGGGCAAAACTAATAAGCGCGGAATTCATGATAAGTAGTCAAGTTGGCAATGGCACCTACATTAAAGTTAAAACTCCATATTAATCATTAATAATTTAAAGCAATGAAACAAGCATCAGTAAAAATCGGATTGGTAGATGATCATATTATTGTTCGCGACCCCCTGGCAAATGTTATAAAAGCATTTGATGATTTTTCCGTGTCAATTGTCGCAGAAAATGGAAAGGACTTCATAGAGAAATTAACTTCCGACAATGTGCCGGAAATATTATTACTCGATTTAAATATGCCGGAAATGGATGGTCACGAAACTATCCATTGGATTTCAAAAAATCATCCTGAAATAAAGATCTTAATTCTAACAATGTACGATCCAGATTCCCTCATTCATTTAATAAAAGAGGGAGTAAGGGGATTTTTAAAAAAAGATGTTCAGCCAGGAGAATTAAGAAATGCGCTTCAAAGCATCTTGACAACAGGCACTTACTGTTCTCCATATGTAACAAGTCGACTATTTAACCTAATGAAAAATCAGGATAAAAAGAATTCCATTTGGGGCACTGTTATTCTAAATGCAAATGAAATTTGCTTTTTAAAATATGTAGTCACGGAATTGACTTATAAAGAAATTGCTTATAAAATGGAAATTAGTCCGAGAACTGTTGACAATTACAGAGATTCTTTATTCGTTAGACTCAATGTTAAAAGTAGGGTTGGGTTGGCAATGTATGCAGTTAAAACCGGTATAGTTACTTTAAAATTTTAATTAATCTATTAGCTTATTACGCATCCCATACATGATTAACCCTGCAATGGTTTTTGCACCGACTTTTGTTTTCATGTTTTGCCTAATGGTTTCTATGGTACGAGGACTTAAGAAGACTTCTTTTGAAATTTCTTCTGTCGTTTTATCCTGAGCCAGTAACCGGAGAATTTTTACTTCCTTTTCCGAAAATTTTATTGGGTCAGGATAAAATTGTCGCACTTGTCGTTTGGTTTGCAGTTTTGAAAGAACAGCCTTATTAACCAGGTCATTAAAATAAAAATCATCATTCATGCAGGCCAGAATGGCCTGGTAGATTTCTTCGGGATCCGTTGTTTTGGTGAGATAGGCATTGGCGCCCATTTCCATCATCTTGGAAATCATTTCCTGATCATCATACATTGTCAATACAATGATTTTGACTTCTTCGTATTCCTTTCTGAGTATTCCTATTGCATTGATGCCGTCTACCTCTGGCATGCGAATATCCATTAATAGAACATCCGGCTTTTTTAGCAGCATCTTGTGAACCAGATCCCGTCCATCTTCAGCCTCCCATATAATCTTTAAATAGTCCTTATCTTTTAAAGCCATCTTTATTCCGTCCCGAAAAATCTTGTGATCGTCAGCTATGGCCACTTTAATTACTAATTCCACGCTCATAAGAAATTGGTTGTAAAATTTTTACTATGCGAACTGATTATGGTGATAATTTATAATTTATTAAAATCTTCTCAGAATGATAGCAATTTTACGTGTGAAGAAGTAAATACCACATTTTCGAAATCGGGCAATACTGCTCTGTTTTAGTGTTCTTGATAAATGTATTTTTGATTCAGAAAGTTGATTGGTAGCGTTTCTTTCTCAAACCATCCAATGTCCAAACTTACCGTCCAGTAAGATTTTCCATATCCTCGAAAAACCATAAAGTCCGGTATCAGTCAACTTCTTTTTTCTCTAAGTCCCAAAGAAACGCGAAAACACGCGATTAATTGCAAATTCCGCAACTCGAAATAAGCAATCTGGCCTTTAATTCCCGTTTTTAAAATCCATACCCCTTAATTCCTCCTTTTATCCACTGTTTCGCTCTCGCTGTGGATAACAAATTGTTTTATTAAATCATATTCTACCAGAATCTAAAAAACCGACCGTAAAAATACGATGCGGTAACGGGAACTTTACTCTACTTGTACACGAATATTTCCCTCGTAAATTTACTCAAACGCTGTACCAGACTGAATTTCAGGCAAATTAAGGTTTTTTTAACAACGAGATAAGCGTTGTTGAATCTTTTTTTTAGGGTTTAATTACGTTGTCTTTTAAGACAAAAAACTTTAAAACTCTGATTATGAACAAAGAATCACTCGTAGAACAAAAAATCAACTTTCAAACAGCCGGCGAAGAAATTACGCATGAATTAGCTGCCAAAATGATTAAGAATCATCATGATAAGTATTCTTATGATGAATCTCATTCTTATACAATCGGAAAGAATATTCTAGAAGCAATTTTGGCTCAGCCAGGTTGTGTTGGAATTACTTTTCGTGACGCCATCAATGAATTTGGAGTAAAAACTCTTGTTTATGTCGGTGTTGACAACAAAGGCAACAGTATTCTTGAATTAACAACCGTAAATGACCACGGTAAACTTGCTGTTACCCATGGAATGATTGGGGACAGATTGCTGCCTGTCGTTTGGGCTGATCTTTAAGGATAATGAATTGATACTGTCTATAGCAAAATTGGCTGTAACTTTCTATATTTGAGTTATATCCAACTATCAGTGGTTCAAATAATTAGTCTTTTATCTTCTTTATTGCCCATAGTCTTTTTTATTTTGTTTTGTTTAAAGACACATATAAAAGGATTATGGGTAATTTTTTTATATACAATAGTCTCGTTAATTTCCGATGTCTTTATAAGTTCTGGTTGGGGCTCTCGCCATACCTTTCTTTTGTGGAATTGCTACACAGCCGTTGAATATTCATTTTTAGCTTATTTTTTTTATATAACTATCAAATTGCGTCCAATTCGAGTTGTGATTATCTTGATTTCATTGGTATTTTTTATCCTTTTCTTTGTTTTTTTCAAATCGATAAGTCTTCGGTTTAATTCAGTTTTAAGTTTTTTTAGCCAAGCGAGTATACTAATGTTATGTCTAGTTTACTTATTTACCACAATTAATCAAAATTATCAGTCTTTAAACCTTCTCAATCCACTATTTCTAGTAGTTATAGCGTTATTGCTTTATGTGGCATGTACTCTGTTTCTGTTTATCATAGCAAATAAACTTTCAGAGGACGAGATGGCGAAATACTGGCGAAGTATTACTGTTTATAATAATATTTTGACAAATCTTCTTTTTTCTGCGGCATTTTTACTTTACCGTTTTCAACATAAAAACCGACCCCCTGAAAGCCATTCTGTTGATTTTACCAGCCCGAACGACCGGTAATCAATCATCACCAAAACCCTGAACCTGCCTAATGATACTACTGCAAGCCCTGAACTCTGATAACAATATTTCCATGGTGCTGTTTTTTGGCACCATCGGTATGCTGGCGCTGACGATCGGGCTGATCGTTTTCATCAGCTTCCACCAGCGGAAAGTAATCCGCTACCAGCAACAGCTCCAGCGCATGGAACAGGATCAGCAGAAGACTTTGCTGAACGCTTCCATCCGCCTCCAGGAAGAAGAACGCCAACGCATCGCGGCTGACCTGCACGACGATGCCGGCCCGCTCCTCGCCACGGCCCGCCTCTACCTCAACGAAAATTTTGTAAACCTCGACAAACAGACCCAGCTCCAGAGCATCTACAACGCCAAACAGATCATCGACGATACCATCCAGCTCATCCGCAACATCTCGCACAGCCTGATGCCCCCCACCCTCAAGAATTTCGGGCTGGAATCCGCCGTCAACGACCTGTTCCAGAAGATCAGCGGCTCCGGCAGCATGAACGCCAGCTCCCGCTTCCACGATTACCGCGAACGCCTCAAGGCCGAAAACGAACTCATCATTTTCCGCGTGATCCAGGAACTCATCAACAACATCCTCAAACACAGCAACGCCAGTTTTATACACCTCACCCAGAATACCAGCGGTCAGCGTTTTTTCATCCGCCTCCACCACGACGGACGCGGTCTCACCCAGGCCGATTTCGAGAAACTGGGCAAGAGCAACGTGGGCCTCGGATTAAAAAATATCCAGAGCCGCCTCAAAGTATTACAGGGGAAAATCTATTTCGAAAAGGATATGTCCCAGACGTATTATAAGGTTACCATCGAACTGAATCGCGAGGAAGAAGCAAGATCGGGTTCCGATGGTAATTAATGCTTAATTTTAACATCAGAAGATTTCAATAACTGATGGGTTTTATAAAAGTTGCCATTGCCGACGACCACAAGATTTTCCGCAAAGGAGTGATCCTCTCCCTGCGTGCGTACGGCAACATCAAGTTTGTACAGGAAGCCGAAAACGGCCAGGAGCTGCTCGACGGCCTGCCCGTATCCCAGCCCGACGTGATCCTCATGGATCTGCGCATGCCACTCAAAGACGGCATCGAAACCACCAAGTCCATCGCCAAGCTTTATCCGCAGATACACATCATCGCCCTCACCATGTATGAAGACGAACGCTTCGTGAGCCACATGATGGAGATCGGTGCCAACGGCTACCTGCTGAAGAGTGCCGACCCTTCCGAAATCAAACGCGCCATTATGGAAGTTTCTTCCAAAGGATATTACCTGAATAATTTTGTGAACCGCATCCTGCTGAAGAAATCCCATGCCCGCACCAAAGTAATCCCCAACCTGAATACAGAAGTCACCCTCAGCGATCGCGAACGCGAAGTGGTGAAATACATCTGTATGGAATTTACCGCACAAGAAATCGCCCAGAAACTCGAGGTGAGCCCCCGCACCGTGGAAGCCATCAAAGACCGTTTGATGGAACGCTTCGGCGCCAAGAACACCGCGGGACTGGTTTTCTTTGCCGTGAAGAACAACCTGATCGACTAACTCTCCGCCACTTTTTATATTTTTAAACCAACGATTGCTTATGCAGGCCCTCTACAAATCCGGCAGGTATTTTTTTGCCGTCACCATCATTGCTTTCGGTATCATCCAGTTTGTAACCGGCGATTTCATGGCGGGCTTCTTACCGGTCAGTCCCGATATGCCCGGAAGAAAATTATTTCTGTACCTGTCCAGCACGCTGTTACTCGTTGCCGGTCTGGGTTTGCTGGTACCGGTAAGTTATAAGCAGGCCGCGCGTTTCACCGGCTGGCTGCTGTTGTTGTTTGTGATCTATCCCCATCTTGTCTGGCTGCTTTCTGATTTGCACAATCCAGGTCCCTGGACTTCCATTGCCGAAAACATCGCGCTTTGTGGTGGTGCTTTTATGATCTCGGGTTCGCCTGCCTTTTTTAAAACAGGCAAAATTATTTTTGCCCTCTCGCTGATCGTGTTTGCCATTCAGCATTTCATATATGCAGATTTTATCGCCACGCTGATTCCCGGCTGGATACCGGCAAAAGTTTTCCTGGCTTATTTTATCGGCGGTGCTTTCCTGCTTTCATCCATCAGCATTTTAACCAACATAAAAACCCGGCTGGCTTGTTGCCTGCTCGGGTTTATGTTTTTGTTCTGGGTAATTTTTCTGCACGCACCACGCGCGTTCACGCATGCAAAGGTGGAAGCAGAGTGGACGAGCCTGTTCATCGCCCTTGGCTTCTGCGGCATCTTTTTTTTCCTCGCCGCACATGCGGAAGAAAAAAACATACACGCAAAATCCTGATCACCTGTTGGCGAGAAAGGGCGCCTGTTTCAGAAAATTTTTATTGTTTATCTGATCAGCCAGAAAAACGGCCAGGCTCGCCGCGCTGATTTTTTCTCCGGGACAATCCGTTAAACTCGTAACCGTTTCCGGTTGTTCTTCCGTCAGTTCAATCAGTGGCAAACGAACCAGCGTCCAGTCAAGCGTGGATGCATGTAACAGTTCCCATTCCACCTGCTTGTCGGCGGTGGTCTTCGGATAGTTTGCTTTCATCCAGGCGGTGCCACCGGCAGTATAAGCGCTTTTATGATCGCCGGGCGTATCTACATTCAGGCCCGTTAATAAAATATATCGTTTGATATGATACATCTCCATGGCCCGCACCACGTTTCGCGTGGCATCGCTGAAGATGGAGGGTTCGCCGGCAGACTGACCGATGGCGCTGATCACCGTGTCCGCTCCTTTTAATAATGCCTGCACCGCCAGCGGATCGCGTGCATCACCGGCCACGATTTCAATCCCTGGATTTTCTAATTTTAATTTTTCCGGGTTGCGCAAGAGCATCCGGATGGGGTATGATTGTTTCAATAATTCTCGCGTAAGAAAAAGTCCGGCCTTACCGGTTCCGCCGATCACGGCGATGGTATGTTTGATTTGCATAAAACGGTTTGATTGGATAAAATAATAAATGCGTTGATTCGGGGGGAATCAACTTGCACGGGCGTGCACGGGTGTAATTATATTATGCAGCGAATAGAATAATGCAAAGCTAAGCGAAGTTTCGATACAGTCGCGTATCAAAAACGGACAGTCATTCGCTTCTCCCCTTCCCGAAGCGCCTGATTGCTAGCCGTCTGTGAAACTGGCATTTTCTTCGATGGTTTCAACCGTTCCAAAACACCTCCTCATGATCCGAAATTATCTGAAAGTCGCGCTGCGCAATTTCTCCCGAAATAAAATATTCTCTTTTATCAACATCACCGGACTGTCCATTGGAATGGCCGTGGCCGTGCTGATTGGTCTCTGGATCTGGGATGAACTTTCCTATAACAAATCCTTTGAAAATTATCCGCGCATCGCGCAGGTGATGCAGCATCAATCCGCCAACGGAGATACCTGGAGCCAGATGTCACTGCCCTTTCCCATCGGCGACCAGCTGAAAAAAGAATACGGAAGCGACTTCCAATACGTGAGCATGTCGAGCTGGAACAACAACCACATCCTTTCTTCCGGCGAAAAAAAACTGACCCTCAACGGATCTTATATGGAACCGGCGGCAGCCGATATGCTCAGCCTGCATATGCTGAGTGGCAGTCGCAGGGGACTGACCGACATGCATGGCATGCTGATCTCCAGGCAAACGGCGGCTTCTCTTTTTGGAAATGCGGATCCGCTGGGAAAAATAATTAAGATAGACAATGACCAGGAAGTAAAGGTCACGGGCGTGTACGATGATCTGCCCTACAATTCAACTTTCGGCAACACGCGTTTCATTGCCTCCTGGAAATTATATATCACCAATCTGCAATGGGGATTCAAAGAATCGGATCCCTGGGTTTCCAATATGTTCCAGTGTTTTGTGCAGCTGGCGGACCATGCCGATCTGGCCAAAGTGTCTGCAAAAATCCGTGACATCAAATTGAAAATGGTAAACCCCGATGATGCGCGGCATAAGCCCGTCGTGTTTCTGCAACCCATGAGCAAATGGCATCTCTATGCCGAATTTAAAAACGGTGTGAACACCGGTGGAAGAATTACCTATGTGTGGTTGTTCGGCATCATCGGTTGTTTTGTATTGCTACTGGCCTGTATCAATTTCATGAACCTGAGTACGGCGCGCTCTGAAAAACGTGCGCGCGAAGTGGGCATACGAAAAGCCATCGGCTCCTTGAGGAGCCAGTTGATTTTTCAGTTCTTCAGTGAATCGATGCTATTCGTTTTCATTGCCTTTATCCTTTCCTTGTTTTTTGCGCAGGCCGCACTGGGTTTTTTTAATCAGGTGGCCGACAAGAAAATGACCCTGCCCTGGGCCCAGCCGCTGTTCTGGGTTGCGGGGATTTTATTCAGTCTGGTCACCGGCGCCATCGCGGGCAGCTACCCCGCTTTTTATCTATCCTCCTTCAATGCGGTGAAAACGCTGAAGGGCGCCTTCCGCGTCGGCCGTTTTGCCGCCATCCCCCGCCGGGCCCTCGTGGTGTTGCAGTTCAGCGTTTCCATCATACTCATCATCGGCACCATCACCGTATTCAGACAAATTCAATTCGCCAAAACAAGGCCCGTTGGTTATGGGCGTGAAGGACTGATCATGAGTTATATCGCAACGGAAGACATACACAAACACCTGGAGGCAATTAAGCAGGACCTGATTCATGCCGGTGCCATTACAGAAATTTCCGAATCATCCAGCGCGCCGACTTTTGTGGATGAAACGGACGATGGTTTCGAATGGCGGGGAAAAGATCCTTCCATACAGGGCAATGCCGGTGTGGTATATGCCTCCATGAATTTTGGAAAAACCATTGGCTGGAAAATAAAAGATGGCCGCGATTTTTCTGCCGACTATCCTTCCGACAGTTCGGCCATGATCGTAAACGAATCCTTTGCCAGATTCACCGGGCTGAAACATCCGGTGGGAGAAACCCTTCGCTGGGGTAAAAAAGATTATCAGATCGTCGGCGTGGTGCAGGACATGCTGATGGAATCTCCCTATGAACCTGTGTTCCGCGCGGTGTTCCCCATGTCCGTAAATGCAGAACACTGGATCAATATCCGCATCAATCCGCGCATGAATGTTCATGAGGCGATTGCGAAGATTGAGCCGGTATTCAAATCTTACAATCCTTCGCAGCCTTTTGAATATTCATTTACCGACGAAGAGTTTGCCCGGAAGTTTGGAGATGAGGAAAGAATCGGCAAGCTGGCAGCGGCATTTGCCGGACTGGCCATTTTCATCAGCTGTCTCGGATTATTCGGCATGGCTTCTTTTATGGCAGAACAACGCACCCGTGAAATCGGCGTGCGGAAAGTGCTGGGCGCCTCGGTATTTAATTTATGGAGACTGCTGAGTCGCGAGTTCGTGGTGCTGGTGGTGATTTCCCTGTTGATTGCGGTGCCGGTGTCATGGTATTATCTGCACAACTGGCTGCAGCAGTTTCATTACCGCACGGAAATGAGCTGGTGGATATTTTTGTCTGCCGGGCTGGGTGCCATGGGCATCACCCTGTTTACGGTGAGCTTTCAGGCAATCAAAGCGGCCCTGGCCAATCCCGTGAACAGTTTACGTTCTGAGTAGCTTCGGAGGGCAGGCAACCTGTTTTGCGTTTGATGCGTTTACTCAGTATACCCTGCCATAAAAAATACTTCCATGAAACGGAGTGCGGTGCTGGTATTGCTGGTCTGCTTTTTATCCTGCTCGAAAAAGGATTCGCAGGTGCCTGCCACGCCAAAAACAAACTGCCGGATCAGCTCCGCTTATTACAGCGGCGGACAACTGAGTTTCACCTACAACCTTTCTTACAACGCGGATGGAAAAATATCGAAGCTCACCTACGACGGGCCCAATGCTTATGTAAAAACGTTTACCTACAACGGGAATGCGATTTATATAAATTATGCAGGGGTTGCGTTTTCTGCAACCGATACCATTATGCTCAACAGTGCCGGCCGAATCGCCACGGCTAAAGATGTAGTGAAAGACACCGTATACAACACCGTGTTCACGTATGATGCGGGCGGCCTCGTGCAGTCGTCCACCACACAGATCACCGGCAGCGCTCCGGTTACTACGAATTATGAATTTACGAACGGGGATCTCACCAACGCGGGCCCGGGCCATATTCGCGATACGACGACTTTCCTGACCGACAAACCCGCTGTGATCGGAAACCTCGACGACTTCAATCAGCTGATCTATTATGGTTCTTCTTATTTTACCAATGCACACCTGAAGAAATCATATTCCTACTGGCCCTTTCACTATGATTACACGTATACGTACGATGAAGAAGGAAAGATTACATCCGTTACCTCCAATGATGGTACCGTATCCGAATCCTTTAGTTTCACCTACGACTGCCATTAATTATTTCTGCATTTCCGAATAGATAATATCCGCGAGTCCGTTTTTCGGCCGGTCGAGTCGTAACTCCCAGAAGAAAATTCCATTCAGTCCGTTGTGCTTTACATATTTCACTTTCGCGATCACCGAGCGGTCATCGTCATAGGTTAGAAAGAGATGATTGCTCTCGTTGTATTTGTATGCCGCCTGCGCGATGGGATCCCAGTAAGTGATATAGCCGTCTGCATCCGTAAAATCTTCGCGGAGATTTTTCATCGTCACAAATTTTTCAAACTGGGCGGGCTGGTCCAGTCCGTGATTGAGGTTTCCCGACACTTTGTATTCACGCGCATAAAACGCCGAGCCGATGGCAATTTTGTTGTGCGGTATTTTTAATGAATCGAGGTAATGAACGGCATGATCCACGGATGCTATCTGCCAGGCGGTTGAATACAGCGGTGTATGGTGCCCCGAATAATTGGTTTTACTACCGACCAGGTCATAGGTCATGAGGTTGATCCGGTCCACATAAGGAACCAGGTCGGCAAGATCGAGTGTGCCTTCCAGAAACGGCGAAGAGCCAGCGCAAATCACGCTGATCTCTTTTGATTTTCCCAACCGGGCCCTGAGTGCCTGCACCAGCGAGGTGAGGTTCACTTTGTCTTCTACCTTGAAAGGATGATCGGGATAGGCCGCCAGCGCAGGAAACTCCCAGTCGAGGTCGATGCCGTCGGTATGAAAATATTCCGTGAGTGATTTTACAGAGGAAGAAAATTCCTTGCGTGCACTATCGGTGGAAAAAACATCGGAGCAGGTTCTGCAACCACCCCAGCCGCCGAGTGAGAGCAATACTTTCAGCCGGTGATTTTTTTTCTTCAGTGCGACCAGCGCCTGAATGGTGACGGTGTCTTTTTTATTATCAACCGCCAGCTTGTTTCCGTTCAGGTGACAGAAGCTGAATATGATCTCCGTGCATTTTTTAACCGGGTATTTATTTAATTTTTTCGAGCTGCCGGAATAGTAAGCAATGATCTGCTGCGCGGATAATTTTTCCGATGCATTCGTCAGAACCAACAACAAAAGGATACGACTTAAAAACCGGAAGGATTCATGTCTCATCAGGGGGTATTACCAGAAGAACGTTCGAAACCCTCAAATGTTTCTTCAAAAAAAGAATCAGCGGTTTGGTTGAACGCATCGCGGTGTTCCTGCAGGGTAGCATGACCCGAATGGGGAACTACCCAGAGATAGGCCCGGGGAATGTGGTGGTAGATGGCCGCGGTATGTTCGATGGGTATGAGGTCGTTGTCGCCACAGATAATCAGCGAAGGGCAGCGGATGGCTTTTAGATCGTCCATCGGCACATTGGGTTGCAGCCAGTCGAGCAGGAATATCTTCCAGTCATTTTTTTCCTTTGCCGTGGTGCGTGGTTTGTTTTTATCCTTTTCAAATTGTTTCTGTTCATCGATCCAGTAGTGCGGGATCAGACCGGTGGAATCGGGCGTAAGGTTGGCGCCGGTGGAAACGAGTTTGATCACCTTCTCGGGATGACGCATGGCCAGAAGCAATGCATTGATGCCCCCGTCGCTCCATCCGATCACATAAGCGGAATCGATGTGCATGGCGTTGAGCAGGGCCGCAAAATCATCGGCCATCATTTCAAAACTCAGGGAATCTCCTGCATCGATGGTTTTGCCATGCGCGCGGCTGTCCACCGCAATCACCTGGTATTTTTTTGAGAAATACGGAATGTTGGCTGTAAAAGCCCGGATGGAACCTCCGTTCCCATGAATGAGTAATAATGGTTTGCCTACTCCATAGCTCTCGGTATACATCTGTATGCCGCGAACGGCATAGTACGTACCGGCTGCCGGATTATTTCCGTAGGAAATTTTTTTCTGTTGGCTGAAGATGGCTGTTGCAGGAAAAAGAAAACAGCCAATGAAGAAACCAAACTTATATATGCGCATGCGGGTAAGGATTTATTATTCCTGATTACAGTTGCATCTCTTTTACATTTTCCGAAACCCGCATCCTGCCCAGTGTACGTGATTTCACATCGTCGGCACTTACGCCGGGTGCCGTTTCAATCAGCAGAAAACCTTCCGGCGTGATATCCAGAACGGCGAGCTCCGTTACCACCCGCTTTACGCAATGAAGACCGGTGAGTGGCAGCGTGCAGGCAGGCAATAATTTGGATTCACCTTTTGGATTGGTATGTTGCATGGCCACGATGATGTTTCTGGCGCTGGCCACGAGATCCATCGCGCCGCCCATACCCTTCACCATTTTGCCCGGTATCTTCCAGTTGGCGATATCTCCGTTCTCTGACACTTCCATTGCGCCGAGTACGGTCATGTCTACCTTGCCCGCGCGGATCATGCCGAAGCTTTCTGCGCTGTCGAAAAAAGCACCACCAGGTAAAATCGTAACGGTTTCCTTTCCGGCGTTGATGAGGTCGGCATCCAGTTCTTTTTCATCGGGGTAAGGCCCCATGCCCAGCATACCATTCTCCGACTGGATCATGATCGACATGCCCGCGGGAATATAATTCGCCACCAGCGTGGGTATGCCGATGCCGAGATTCACGTACATGCCGTCGCGCAGTTCCTGTGCGATTCTTTTTGCTATTCCGAATTTGTCGAGTGCCATAGTTCGTTGTTCGTTGTTCGTTGACGATTGACCGATTCTCAATAACCGATCTCCAGTATATGATTTAGGTTTTAGGCTTTGGGATTTAGGCCTTTACAGGAACGTACTCCCTCAGCTTCTCTTCATAGCTTAAAAGAAATTCCGACAGGGTCGGATTGATTTCTTTCATCGTCTCGCAATTCCTGTAGAGCATCTCAAATGTTTTTTCGAAACCTTCAGCTCCATCACCCAGATCAATCACCACATTCTCCTCTCCCGCTTCCTTATCATCTGCATAATCGCGGATATCATCCATGATCAGGTAACTCGGATGCAGCGCATACCAGTAACGGGTCGCAAGTTTCCATTGTTCTTCCGTCAAAGGAAGATCACAGAGTACATATAAAAAAACATCTGCGCGGTTCAGCGAAGGATGTATCAGCCCGAACAAACCCAGCGGTTTCAACACTGGCTGATCCAGATAGCTGTTCAGCATTTCATAAAGGGCCGGATCCTTTATTCTGTTTTTCAACAGCCCGCGAATGCATGACAGTTCTTCCGAAATACTGATCTCACTTTTCTCCTGCAGGATCGCATAATGCATGAGCTGCTCCATGAAAAGAATATGTTTTTCTTCCAGCAATACTTCCATGGGTATGCCGATGCGATACAGTATGTCGTAAAAAACGGGGATCGATACAAAACCATTTCCCAATCCGATATATAACAGACGTCCCTTCCAGAAACTATTATTCTCCGGTGGTTTGCGATCAACAAAAAACCGGCCGATGGTTTTGTTGACACCCATATCTTTTTCCAACTGCGTGACTGATAGGAACAAGCTGTGTAATTATTAATTGGTAATTATTAATTATTAATTGGTTTTAAGCGTTGGGCGTTACGCATTAGGCGCTGGGCGTTACGCGTTGGGCGTTAGGCCTTAGGCATATGTAAAGTCTTTTTCTCAACACGTTTCTCATATCCGTTTCCCTGAAAAATGCGATGTACATAAATACCCGCCACATGCACATGGTCCGGATCGAGGGCACCGGGTTCAACCAGTTCTTCCACTTCAGCAATCGTAATCGTTCCTGCCTTGGCCATCGAGGTCGAAAAGTTGCGCGTCGTTTTTCTGAATACCAGGTTACCCAGACGGTCGCCCTTCCAGGCTTTTACGATGGCGAAGTCTGCATGCAGCGCATGCTCCATCAGATACATTTTGTGATCAAACTCCCGGCTCTCTTTCCCGATGGCGATTTCTGTTCCGTAACCCGCGGGTGTATAAAAAGCGGGAATGCCCATGGCGGCCATCTGTATGCGCGTGGCCAGCGTTCCCTGGGGCACCAGATCTACTTCCAGTTCTCCCTGCAATAACTGGCGCTCGAATTCTGCATTCTCCCCCACATAAGAGCTGATCATTTTTTTGATCTGTCTTGTTTTCAACAAAAATCCCAGACCAAAATCATCCACACCGGCGTTGTTCGAAATACAGGTAAGGTTTTTCACACCGGTTTTCACCAGTGCCGAAATACAGTTTTCGGGAATGCCGCATAATCCAAATCCACCCAGCATAATCGTGGATCCATCCGGGATGTCCTTTACCGCACCCAGCGCATGGAGGTATACTTTATTCATGGAATGAAGTTATGAAATGATGCGGCTTATTTGGCAATCGCCTTGCCGGGCAAAATCACATTTTTGGGAAGATATACGTCGGTTTTGTGCCGGTTGGACCAGGCAGAAAGACTGTCGAATATTTTTTTATTCAGGTCGGGCCTTGACTCATAAAATTTCAGACTGGTCTGAAAATCCTGCCGTGAAATACGATGAATTTTAAAAACCCCATCCAGCAATTGCTCGTTGGCCAGCATCTTGTCTTTTTGCAGGGAATCTTTGGAGAGATAGTTGGTTGAATATTCATCCGCCAGAATCACATCTTTCATGATCCTTCCCATGGAATCGGGCGGGATGATGTCATTGGGTATGCCCGTCCGGTTGCTGCAGGCAGCAAAGAAAATGATCATGAAAAAAATCTTTATCCGCCTCACTGCAGATCATTTTTATACTGGTTCAGATTGGACACGTCGATCCTCGACAAGATATCCAGTGCCCGGCTCTTTTCATCGGTGGTACCATGTTTAAAAACATTTCCGATCTCGGATCCTTTTCCCTGAAAGAAGAACTGGATAAACATGATGTTGGGGAATTCGTTGTTGATGCTGTTGAATGCAATCAGCGCATTCATCACCGCGATCCGCGCGTCGGCTTCGTGATCAAACATCTGATCCAGACCCGGCCGGTAATAATTGTATATCGCATCGTGTATCGGGTTGTATTTCGGGTTGGTGAGATTTTCCACCAGCCAATACCGATTACGCAACCCGTCAAAAGGTTTCCATCCATTGAGTGCGCTGGCTTCTGGCGCGTTGTTTACAATGTTCTGCGCTTTCTGAAAATATACATCTCCGCCACGCAGGCCATAGGAATCAAAATTCAATCCCAATATCATATAAGCATAGTAGGCAAATACCGCGGTCAGGTTGGCCGTCAGCGGATCGGTGCCACCCACGCGGTTTTCGTTGAAATCCATGTCCTGATACTGGATATATTTAAACGTCACCGATTCGTCCATATAGTTCATCAGCGGACTCTGATAAGAGCTGTTGAATATGGGGCGGCCCAGCTGTACGGTCAGGGAAGCCGTGTACGTATTGTTGTCCGTTGCACCGGCCAGGTTCAGCAGGAAGTTGCACTGGATTTTTTCATTCTGATTAAATGCCACGTTCGACCATTTGCGGCCGTTGATGAAATTATACAGCGCGGACTGCAGCGTGGTAAATATCTGTTTGTTTACGCTGGTGCCAATGCGGTTAGACAGGACAGTTACATTGGCCTGAAATTCCTGGCTTTTTGCCTGCATGGCGAGCAGGCTGATGAAACAAAAAAGGATTCCGGATTTTACACGCATCAGAGGAGTTTAATGATCCGCTCTACAATATCGCGGGCTACCTGTTGTTTGGATTTCTGGGGATAAGGTATTTCGCTTCCGTTCTTTTCAAATATCGTTACCTGGTTGGTATCAAATCCAAAACCGGCACCGGCATCGTTTAAAGAATTCAGCACGATCATATCGGCGTTCTTTGCCTTTAGTTTTTTTCTTGCGTATTCCGCTTCGTCCTTATTCTCCAGCGCAAAGCCCACCAGTATCTGTCCTGCTTTTTTTTGCATGCCCAGATCGTGCAGAATGTCTTTTGTTTTCGACAGCTCCAGTGTAAACGTGTCGGATTTCTTTTTTATTTTTTCAGAAGAAAAAGAAACCGGCGTATAGTCCGCCACCGCTGCCGACATCACGGCAATCTGCGTGGATGGAAAAATTTCAACACAGGCATTGTACATATCGCCGGCCGACTGTACCCTGGTAACCCGTATACGGGCGTCATTGACTTCAATGGAGGATGGCCCCAGCACCAGTTCAACCGATGCCCCTCTTTCTGCAAGTTCCCGGGCTATGGCCACACCCATTTTTCCGGTGGACTGATTACCAATAAAGCGAACAGGATCAAAAGGCTCATGCGTAGGACCGGCCGTTACCAATGCCTTTTTTCCTTTCAGTTCTGTGCTAAAAAAAAAATTCATCTCCAGGAAGGAAATGATCTGTTCGGGTTCGGCCAACCGGCCTTCTCCATATAGTCCGCTCGCGAGTTCTCCTTTGTCAACCGGTATCACGCGGTTTCCGAAGCCCTCGAGTTTTTGAATATTTGCTTTGGTTGCGGGATGCTTCCACATATCTTCATCCATGGCCGGTGCCACCACTACCGGACAGGTGGCAGATAAATATGTTGCCAGTAATAAATTGTCGCAGATGCCATTCGCCATTTTAGCGAGTGTATTGCAGCTGAGGGGAGCAATCAGCATCACATCGGCCCAGCGGCCGAGTTGCACGTGGTTGGTCCAGGTATCATTCAAAGATAAATCGCTGAGTACTTCGTTTTTTGAAATCGTGGATATCGATAACGGCGTTACAAAATCCTTTGCGGACGGCGTCATCAACACCTTTACTTCGGCGCCTGCTTTCACAAGCAGCCTGGTGAGAAGGATGGCTTTGTACGCGGCAATGCTGCCGCAG
>Ga0206961_1070_pt1 | contig 25808 bp, 22 predicted proteins | sample Alteio_BWOrgHeat_30_FD_153238 | JGI IMG/M metagenome (GOLD analysis project Ga0206961, IMG submission 153238) | Enriched cells from forest soil in Barre Woods Harvard Forest LTER site, Petersham, Massachusetts, United States -... | ecosystem: Environmental > Terrestrial > Soil > Temperate forest >...
AAAATAAGCGGCGATAAATCAATATTCAGTAACACATGGATTGCCGGTGGCGGACAAGTTACCTGGAACATGGTACACTATGATGTTCAGCTAATAGGTGGTGCTGTATTGCATTCCGGAAAAATCGCGGAAATGGCAACGGGTGAAGGTAAAACTTTGGTGAGTACTTTACCTGCGTATTTAAATGCATTAGCCGGCGAAGGCGTTCACATCGTAACCGTAAATGATTATTTGGCAAAACGTGATAGTGAATGGAACGGACCAATATTCGAATGGTTAGGCATTACTGTTGATTGTATTGATAAGCACGAACCAAATAGCTACGCTCGTCGTGCTGCATACAATGCAGATATTACTTATGGTACCAATAACGAATTTGGTTTTGATTACCTGAGAGATAACATGGTGCATAACCCGGATGAAATGGTACAACGCAAACATCATTTTGCGATGGTGGATGAAGTGGATAGCGTTTTGATCGATGATGCAAGAACGCCATTGATTATTAGCGGACCGGTTGGACATAGCGATAACACACAACAATTCTTCGACCTCAAACCTCGTATCGAAAAAATAGTTGAGGCACAAAGAAGGGCCGTTAACCAATACTTAATTGAAGCAAAGAAAAAAATAGCAGAAGGCAACGACGATCCAAAAGACGGTGGATTGGCTTTAATGCGCGCGTACCGTGGCTTGCCAAAGAACAGCGCATTGATCAAATTTTTAAGTGAACCGGGTATCCGCGTTAAACTACAAAAAAGCGAAAACTATTACCTGGCTGATCAGCAAAGAGAAATGGGTAAAGTAGATGAAGAATTATACTTTCACATCGATGAAAAAAATAACAGTGTTGACCTTACAGATAAAGGGATCAATTTAATTACCGGTTCAGGTGAAGATCCTGAATTCTTTATTATGCCTGATCTTTCTACCAAGCTGGCTGAAATTGATAGGAGCATTGCAAGTACTGAAGAAAAATTACAAGCGAAAGAAAGTTTATTAAATGAGTACTCTGTTAAAGTAGATCGCATACATACGGTACAGCAATTATTAAAAGCATATACTTTATTTGATAAGGATACGGAATATGTTGTAATGGATGGGGCTGTAAAGATTGTTGATGAACAAACGGGCCGTATCCTTGATGGAAGAAGATATAGCGATGGTTTACACCAATCGATCGAAGCAAAAGAAAATGTAAAGATCGAAGCGTCTACGCAAACCTATGCTACGGTTACTTTGCAAAACTATTTCCGTATGTACCACAAATTAGCTGGTATGACAGGTACAGCAGAAACAGAAGCAGCTGAGTTATGGGATATCTATAAATTAGATGTAGTAACGATCCCAACAAATATTGTTGCTGTTCGTAAAGATGAACAGGACCTTGTTTACAAAACAAAAAGAGAAAAATATAAAGCGGTTATTGACGAGATAGAAATATTACGCAATGCTGGCAGACCAACACTGGTTGGTACAACATCTGTAGAAATAAGTGAATTATTAAGCAGGATGTTGAAACAAAAAAATATTCCACACAATGTATTGAACGCGAAACAACACGCTAAAGAAGCACAGGTAGTAGCTGAAGCCGGGTTAGCCGGTGCCGTTACTATCGCAACTAATATGGCAGGCCGTGGTACGGATATTAAACTTGGCCCCGGTGTTAAAGAAGCAGGTGGTTTGGCAATTGTTGGTACAGAAAGACATGAGAGTCGCCGTGTGGACAGACAGCTTCGTGGCCGTTCCGGCCGTCAGGGAGATCCTGGTAGCACACAATTTTTTGTTAGTCTGGAAGATGACCTGATGCGTATGTTCGGTAGCGAACGTATTGCTTCGATGATGGATAGGATGGGTTACAAAGAAGGCGAAGTGATCCAGCATAGCATGATCTCTAAATCAATTGAGCGTGCACAGAAAAAAGTAGAGGAAAATAACTTTGGTATACGTAAGCGTTTGTTGGAATATGATGATGTGATGAACAAACAACGTAATGTGGTGTACAGCAAACGTAACCATGCTTTGTTTGGAGACCGTTTGGCCTTAGATCTTGATAATGCATTTTACTCTGTTGCAGATGGCCTGGTAAATTCTTTCAGAGAGAATGGAAGCTTTGAAGATTTTAAATTAGCGTGCATTGTAAACTTCGGCATTAATACCAATGTTACTGAAGAAGAATTAGCGAAAGATAATGTACAGGTTGTAGCGGAAAAATTATACAACGAAGCAAAATCAAATTACAATCGCAAAGCAGCAGCTTTAGGAACAGAAACATTACCGATCATTAAAAATATCCGTAAAGAACAAGGTCCTAATATTGAAAATGTATCTGTACCATTTACGGATGGTAAAAAAGGAATTCAGGCGTTGGCTAATATCGATAAAACGATAGCCTCTAACGGAGCCGAATTGCCAAACGCACTGGAACGCAGTATCACGCTGGCTTTGATCGATGATGCATGGAAAGAACATTTAAGAGCAATGGACGATCTTCGCCATAGTGTGCAAACCGCAGGCTACGAACAAAAAGATCCGTTGGTTATTTATAAGATAGAAGCATTCGGCGCCTTTAAACAAATGGATGACGAAGTGAATAGAAATATTGTAAGCTTCTTGTGTCATTGCGCAATGCCTGCTGAAAACAATTCAGACAAGCAACAGATCAGAGAGGGTCGCGAAAGAAAAACCGATATGAGCAAAATGCGCGAACGTAAAGCGGAATTTGCCGGTGCAGGGCCAGAATATGCTTCGCAAGAAAATGAGTACAACGATCCAACATCTGTTAAACATGAACCAATAAGGGTAGAAAAAACTCCGGGAAGAAATGAACCTTGTTATTGTGGTAGCGGTAAAAAATATAAAAACTGTCATGGTAAGGAAGCCTAATCAGTTCTTTTAATAAATTAAACGGGATCAGCTAAAACTGATCCCGTTTTTATGTGCAGTTTCTGGCGCGAATATTACCACGATCATGTAGCTTTAACAAGCAGATAATAAATTTATCTTGCCGCTACGGCTACTTTTACTGAAGTTCATAATTAACTAAAACAACAATGCCTGCAAAAGAGGATAGGAAAGAAGTTTGGAGAAATATAATACGCCTTATTCAGCCATATAAAAAAGGGTTGTTAACTGTATTTATCATTAGTTTATTAAGCACAGGTGTTACATTAATAGAACCTCTTATTTATCGCGAAGCTGTAAATGATATCTCTGGTTTATTTGTACAGCGCGCTCGTAATGATGTAAAAAGAGAAATGGGTGTTGCACCTGAAACGGATGATGACCCTATTACCAAATTTGTTGAAAAAGATGAAGCGAAATATAATGCTGCAGTAGTAATTGATTCAACAAAAAAAGCGACTCACGCTAAAGAGTCGGTACGAAAACACAGGGTAAAAGAACCTCATACAAAAACGCATGTAGCGCCGCGTACACCCGGTGAAGCTTTTCATACATTGGTTTGGGCAACAATCTGGTTGTTTGCTATTAATATAATCGGGCTGATCTTTTGGCGCATTGGTGAAAATATTGATATAAAACTCATTTGCACCATTGAACAGCAATTCATTAAAAAAACATTTGGACATGTATTAAGATTGCCATTGGCTTTTTTTCTCCAAACGATCTACAGCAGCTTTACATACACAGATAGATCAAAGCGAAGAAGTTTCAGAAACGATTGGTGCTTTTACCAAACAAATATTGCCTGAGATCATAAGTCTCGTTGGTTTATTGGGTATTATGTTTTGGCAAAATACGATACTGGCTCTTTTAGCTATTTCCATCATACCATTTTATTTGATCATTACGGTCATCTCAACTAAAAAATTAGAAATGGGTCTTGCGGCTTATTACGAGAAATGGGAAGATGTATCAACACGGATGCAGGATGCGCTGACAGGAATAAAAACAGTAAAACTTTCTGGAGCAGAAGAACGCGAAATGATTCTATTGGATAACCAGGCTGCAGCTGCTTATAAAGATTATATCGATCGGTCAATTTTAGCAAATAAATATACCTTCTGGCAAGTGTTGCTCACTTATGTTTCACAGGCATTGGTATTAGCATATGGAGGTTTTCTTGCTTTAGAACATAGATTAACTCCCGGTGATGTCGTAATGTTTGTTGCTTACTTAGATATGCTGTACGATCCTATTGATAATTTGGCAAGCATCTGGGCAGATCTTCAACAAAATGTCACTTCTATTTCACGTGCATTCAAATTATTAGATACAACAGTCGAAGAAAAAGTAGGAAAGAAATTAACAATAGCGAAAGGAAGAGTAGAATTTAAAAATGTTCATTTTTCTTATAATCCTGATAGAGAAATATTATGCGGTTTATCATTCACGGCAGAGCCGGGAAGGGTAACAGCATTGGTGGGCTCGTCGGGTGCAGGTAAAACAACAACGGTAGACCTTTTGCTTAAATTATTTGAACCGCAAAGCGGAAACGTATTGATCGACGGACAAAAATTATCAGAAATGGATGGTGCATCTGTAAGAAGCCAGGTAGGAATGGTGGCTGCTGACGGAGCAATATTCAGAGGCACACTGGCAGATAATATCCGTTACAAAAAACCTGATGCAACAATGGAAGAAGTAATTGCTGCAGCGAATTCTGCAGGCATGCAAACTACTTTGCAAAGATTACCGGATGGGTTACAAACCGTAGTTGGTGAAAGTGGTTTTGGTTTATCGGTAGGAGAAAGGCAACGTGTGCAAATAGCAAGAGTATTGATATCCAGGCCTGCCATCTTAATACTGGATGAAGCCACCGCCAATTTAGATTTTGCTACAGAAGCGGAAGTAAAGAAAACAGTTGATGAAATTCGTAAAGAAAACACCGTCATCATTATAGCACATCGTTACTCTATGGTGAAAGATGCAGATCATGTGATTATTTTAGATAATGGTGTTGTAACAGAGGAAGGTACTCCGAGTGAATTAATTGAGAAGAGCGATTGGTTTACTGAGTTTGCTAATAATAATGAAGAGGAGTACGAAGAGACTGAAGAAGAAACAGAGGAAACGGATGAAGAAAGCGACGAAGAATAGAATAATTTATTTATTTATTGTAATTTTATCCAATGCAAATTGCCTCTTACATCGACCACACTGTTCTTAAGCCAACAACAACTATTACAGATATCGAAAAGCTTTGCGCAGAAGCCTTGCAATATAAATTTGCTGCGGTTTGCGTACCACCTTTATTTGTAAAAAAAGCGGTTGCTTTGGTAAAGGACAGCGAAGTAAAAGTGGCAACTGTTATCGGGTTTCCATTTGGTTATTCGGCCGTTGAGGCCAAAGTGGCAGAATTGGTATTGGCAATTATTGATGGCGCAGATGAATTGGATATTGTAATTAATATTAGCGCGATAAAAAATAACGACTGGCAATTTTTGGCAAATGAGATCAATACGATGATGCCTATCATTAAAAACAAAAATAAAGTAGTTAAAATAATTATAGAAAGCGGCATTTTAACGGATGATGAAATTATCAGGTGTTGCACGGTTTATGCGGCGGCCGGGGTCGATTTTATGAAAACCTCTACCGGCTATGCTGAAAAAGGCGCATCGGTACACGCCGTTGAATTGATGCGTAGCCATTTGGACAAGAATATTCAGATCAAAGCCAGCGGAGGGATAAAATCATATACTTTTGCTAAGCAGCTAATTGATGCCGGCGCTACACGTATCGGATGCAGCAGCAGTATTCAAATAGTAAATGAAGCAGCTCAATAAAATTAAAACAACAGGAATGAAAAGTTTTTTGTCATTTATCGCGATACTCATTTCGATTTCCCTTCATGCACAAGACACTACTAAAATTGACACGGCAGTAGTTGCAGGAACGCTGACCATTAATAAAGATCCAAGACTTGAAGTATTGACTAAGAATGAAGCAAGCTTTAATGCTACAGCAATGAAGTCTGCAAAAGGATATCGGTTAATGGTATTAAATACTAATAATAGAAACCTTGCAATGAGTTTACGTTCTAAATTATTGCAACGTTATCCCGATCAAAAAGTGTACATGAGTTTTCAGCCGCCATATATCAAATTGAAATTTGGTGATTTTGCTGATGAAGACAGTGCTGATAAATTCAAAGATGAATTACTGAAATCAAAACTGATACCCGGGAATATTTATGTGGTACCGGAGATTATTGATTTAACAACGGGCAATCCGGGCCAATAATTATTTTACTTTTAATAAAACATTTAGTGAGCGAAACATTATTACAGCAGGTTAAAAAATTATCAAAAAAATACGCAGATGAATTCATTGGAATTCGTCACCACCTGCATGCTCATCCTGAATTGAGTTATAAAGAATTTGAAACATCTAAATTCATTCAGCAAAAATTGAGCGAATTAAATATTCCTTTTGAAGTAAAAGCAACGACTGGCGTAATAGGTTTGATCAAAGGAAAAAATCCAAATAAAAGAGTAGTAGCACTTCGTGGAGATATGGATGCTTTGCCAATTACAGAAGAAAATAATGTAGTGTATAAATCTACCAATCCGGGTGTAATGCATGCCTGCGGACATGATGTACATACAACCTGTTTATTGGGGGCTGCAAAAATATTGAATGAATTAAAAGATGAATGGGAAGGAACAGTAAAGTTGATCTTTCAACCGGGAGAAGAAAAAAATCCCGGCGGGGCCAGTATCTTAATTAAAGAAGGGGTATTAGAAAACCCTGCACCTGAAAGCATCTACGCATTGCATGTTCACCCAACTTTAGAAGTAGGTAAACTAAGTTTCAGAGGCGGTATGGTGATGGCCAGCGCTGATGAATTGTATATTACCGTTAAAGGCAAAGGCGGACATGCAGCTGCACCACAAAACACGGCGGATACTATTTTGATAGCATCACACCTTATCGTGGCATTGCAACAAATTATCAGTAGAAACAATAATGCGTTTAATCCATCTGTATTATCAATCACATCAGTGCAAGGTGGACATACAACTAATGTGATCCCTTCAGAAGTTAAGCTGATGGGAACCTTTAGGGCTATGAATGAAGAATGGCGCTTTAAAGCGCACAAGCTCATCACAAAAATGGCAACTGAATTAGTGCATAGCATGGGTGGAGAAATTGATCTTACTATTGATGTGGGGTATCCGTTTGTTTTAAATGATGAGGCACTAAGCGCAGCAGCACGTAAAAAAGGCGAGCAATACCTTGGTGCTGATAATGTTGAAGAGACTGAATTAAGAATGGGCGCAGAAGATTTTGCCTATTACTCTCATAAAATACCCGGCTGCTTTTTTAGACTGGGTGCCGGTAATAAAGCTAAAGGCATTTCCAGCGGTGTGCATACGCCTACTTTTAATATCGATGAAAGCGCTATTGAGATAGGGATGGGAATGATGGCGTTTTTAGCGATGGAGGGTAATAATGGTTAATTGTAAATCATTAATGATGATCAATGTATATCTTTAACATTTTTATTTTTCATCCTCTAATTTACTATTGTCTAATTCGTCAAACTCTTCTTCGTTGTTTTCTGTTTCAATAATTAAATTACTCAACCCACTCAATGGTATGAGTGTCCATGTTGGATAATCAGCTTTATTCTTTTGTGCGAATGCATCAGCTTCTGTTTCAGTAGAAAAATATTCAACCTTTGTTTCTGAACTTACTGCATGTATTCCTTTATATATTACCATAGGATTAATTTCCGTTTTTGTTTGACAAAGCCATTTATCATTTACCATTATTCCAATACTTTTTCCATTTGCATACTACGTGAGCCTTTTACCAGCAGCGTAGTATTACTGAAATTTTGATGTTGTACCCAATCTTTTGCTTCCGATGAATTATTGAAGTAGGTAAAGTTGTTAGTTATTTTATTATAATCTCCTCCAACTAAAACAACGGCGTCCCATTTAAATTTATTGATCAGCGCGATAATACCTTCATGCTCTTTCAAACTTTCAGTGCCTAATTCTGCCATTCCGCCAAGTAACAATACTTTTTTAGCAGCATTCATCTTAGCAAAATTTTCAATAGCGGCTTTCATGCTGGTAGGATTAGCATTATAGGCATCCAGAATTATTTTATTAGAGCCTTTTTCTATTAGTTGTGAACGGCTGTTTGACGGTGTATAATTTTCTAATGCAGCTTTTATTTTTTCATCGGCTATTTTAAAATACCGGCCAACGGCAATAGCAACTAAAACATTCGGCAGGTTATATTCTCCTACTAAATTTGTTTTGATAACCGGTCCGTTTTTTATAGCAACGACTAAAAATTCAGCGCTGTTATTTATTGTTCCAACAATATCCGCGTTTGTAGTCCCGTAACTTATTACTTCACGCATGCCTTTACTTATCTCTTTCAAATGATCATAATCATTCATTATAAAAACGGTTCCCTCATGTGCACGTAAATAATCAAACAATTCACCTTTGCCTTTTTTTACACCTTCTTCTCCGCCAAAACCTTCGAGATGAGCCTTGCCTATGTTCGTAATAATGCCATGCGTCGGCATGCAGTATATGCAATAACCCTCAATTTCTTTTTGATGATTGGCGCCCATTTCTATAACAGCGATCTCCGCATCTTTTTGAACAGATAAGATGGTTAATGGTATGCCGATATGATTATTTAAATTTCCTTTTGTAGTGTATGTTTTATACGTGGTCGATAACACTTCATGCACTAATTCTTTAGTCGTTGTTTTCCCATTACTGCCCGTAATGGCGATAAAAGGGATATCGAATTGTTGTCTGTGGTATTTTGCCAACTCCTGTAATGTACTTAATACATCAGCTGTCCTTATTATTCTTTCATCTTTATAGGATAAATCTTCATCAACAATTACAAAAGCAGCACCGGTTTGTAGAGCCTGTTCGGCAAATTGGTTGCCGTTAAAAGTTGGCCCTTTTAATGCAAAGAACAGATCACCTTTTTTTAATTTCCGGGTGTCGGTTTCTATAGATGGGTGCTGAAGAAAGATCGAGTATAATTCCTGAATTTGCATGTATCAAAAATAGGGTAAGTTTTATTTCCGGGGACTTTTCTTGTTAAAAAAATGCCAATAAGGCTGCTACAGGCCTTAAAAAGGCTTACTTTACAAATCAAAAAGCTTCCTATATTTGCACAAAATAATTTCACTTGCTATGTATAAAAATGAAAAGATGTTGTTTAGTAAAACAACTTTAATAGTAATTCTTTCCTTGTTGTTTTGCGGCATGGATCTACAAGAATTAAAAGCACAGGATTCATTGATCAATTTGCCGGAATATAGTCTGCCAATGACTGATAAAAAGATCGTTATGGCACATTGTATGACGCATATCATAAGAACAAAAGACAGGGTATTGGAAGATGGAGCTAATCCTGAATACTATCCAAACACACCGGATAATCCATCACAGGCAATTGGTGGTTATACTTTGGTAGATGTAATGAGCGACAGGTTTTTAAAAGATTCAAGTCTGGAAGCTTCGGTAGAATTTGAAATGCGTGCGGCAATGAGGTGTGGTATCGACGGGTTTCAGTTTTATTATCAATTAGGTAATAGCAGCTGGGACAGGATCGTGGAAGCATATTTTAAAGTAGCGGAAGAAAAGAACCTTGATTTTAAATTTGCTTTATGTTTATCTCATCCGGGTAATGGCGATACCAGTATACACGAAGCAGTTAAAATTGCTACCTGGTCAAGAAGGATAAATAGCATTATGGATAAAGTTGGCCGTAATAATAAACATTGGCTAAGAACGCCGGATGGCAGATTAGTTGTGTATTTATGGTACGGAGAACAATTGGCAGATGTTCCTTATGGTAATATGGAAGGTTATCCCGAACAATATTATTGGGCGCGTGCTTACAGAAGATTAGCAAATGCAGTACATGAAAAATTTGCCTGTGCTATTGTTATCAATGATTTAAAATCGAGTACAGAAATAAATAATTATTTAGATTATTTCCCTGCAGTTTGGTTATGGACCGGCGCTTATGCATCAGGCGAAGCAGAAAGAATTGCGTCTGCCTGTAAAGCAAGACATAGAACTTTTGAAGGCTCTGCCTTTCCGGATTTCTTCACGTCTAAATTATTAGCACCGGAAAATCCTGCTGTTTACTGGCATATATTGTGGTTCAATGATGCAATGGCTGCAGGTATCAATGGTATACAAAGGAATTATTTAGCAACAGGCTTATCTCAAACATTCCGTAGCAACTGGAATTTTTCTATTCAGCAGGATGTACCCGTAATGAATATTATTACATGGAACGATTATCCTGAAGGACATCACCTTGCTCCGGAAGTAAACCATAATTACGGTTTCTCTGTTTTGTTACAATACTATAAAAGTATTTGGGAAGGGAAACCTTCACCTTATGCGGACCGTGACGTAGCTATTGCGTTTTTCAAAAAATACAAAAGCAATGCCACACCTAGCCCATACAATATCCAGGTAGTAACTATTGGTAAAACAGGTAGTGTTGCAACAGAAGATTCTATCGACGTTGTTACAATATTACCTCAGCCTGGTCAATTACGTGTGAATGGTGAAACGGTGAATGTTCCGGCAGGATTAACTTCTACAAAATTCAGAAGTCAGCCTGGCGCAGTAAGCGTTGCTGTTTTAAGAAATGGCGTAGTAACTAAAAGTTTTGTAACACCCGAATGGATCACAGACAAACCTTACAGAACTGATAAACTTACTTACACATTTGATACAGAGTACATGAATTTCAATCATGATATTTTTGGTGATAAACCAATTTTATATTCTACTCAATACAACAAGGATATTAATAAGAAATAATCATTAAATGAATTACTAAAAGGCATCGCAAATCGCGATGCCTTTTAGTATATACAGACTCCAGATTAATCACTTCGCTAATCTATCAGTTCCTGCGGAAGCGCCTCTTTGGCTGTGGTGCCAAGCGAAGCGAGGCAGACAAAATCATGCGAAGCAGATTTTCGTCAGCGGCCAAAGCAGCGCTGGAGAAGGAACGCAGCCCAGGGGCTATGAGCGACTACAACTAAAAAATCACAAAACTGCTATGATGGATTAAGAAATATTTTGCCGGAAATACGGCAAGGTATTTTATACGATCTCTTTTAATTTAGCCACAACTATATCCACTTCTTTTGTAGTGTTGTGTTTAGAGAAGCTAAAGCGTACTGTAACGCGGTCAGGATTATTGTTAACAGCGCGTATAACGTGCGAATCCTGATCAGCACCGGAAGCGCAGGCACTTCCTCCGCTTGCGCAGATATGATTGATATCCATATTGAACAGCAACATTTCCGATTTGTTGGTCTTGGGTAGACAAACACTCAGCACGGTATATAAACTTTTGCCAAACACATCGCCATTAAATGCTACACCGGGAATATTTTTGATCAATTCATCATGCATATATTTTTTTATTGAATTGATATAGGCACTGTCTTTTTCATAATTAGCAGTAGCAATTTCCAAAGCTTTAGCTAACCCTACAATGCCGTAAATATTTTCAGTGCCCGCCCTCATATTTCTTTCTTGCGCACCGCCTTGTATATGCGGCTTAATTTTTACATTTTCATTAATGTATAATAAACCGATACCTTTTGGTCCGTGAAATTTATGTGCCGAGCCGGTTATAAAATGTACGGGTGTATTTCTTAGGTCGAAAGGAAAATGACCAACGGTCTGAACCGTATCGCTATGAAATACCGCATCGTATTTTTTACAAATATTGCCCACTATATTCAGATCAAGCATATTGCCAATTTCGTTATTGGCATGCATTAAGGTTACCAGTGTTTTTTCTTTATGAGTAGATAATAAATTCTCAAGATCAGTTAAGTCGATATGTCCGCCGGGCAATAATTTTACAAACGATAAAGTAACGGCTCCTGATTGTTGCAACTGTTCAACGGTATGCAAAGTAGCATGATGCTCAATAGGAGAAGTGATGATATGCTTACAGCCAAGGTCTCTTACAGCTGCGTTGATAACAGTATTGCTGCTTTCCGTGCCGCCACTTGTAAAAAATATTTCCGCAGGATGCGCATTCAGAATTTTAGCAACCACTTTTCTCGCTTGTTCTATTGCTGTTCTTGATTCCCTGCCATAGCTATAGATAGACGAGGCGTTGCCAAATTTTTCTGTTAAGTAAGGCATCATCGTTTCCAACACTTGTGGATCAAGTGATGTAGTGGCAGCGTTATCAAAATAAATTCTATTCATTATTACATCAACTCTTTAATATCCTGTATCAGTTTATTAGCAATATTGTTTGCCATTGTTTCAGAATTACTCTCTGCATAAATGCGGATGATAGGCTCTGTATTACTGGTACGTAAATGCACCCAGTCTGTTTCAAATTCTATCTTTAAACCATCTTCTGTATTAATAGGATTGTTCTTGTATTTTTCTTTGATGCCTTCAAAGATCTCTGCTACTTCAATGCCATCGTCTAAAGCAATTTTATTTTTAGACATGTAGTAGTTGGTATAAGTATTACGTAACTGCTTGATCGTTTTTTTACTTTCCGCAAGATGTGTCAGAAATAATGCGATACCGATCAATGCATCTCTTCCATAGTGAAGATCCGGGACAATGATGCCGCCGTTTCCTTCTCCGCCGATTACTGCATTAACAGCTTTCATTTTATTTACCACGTTCACTTCGCCCACAGCACTTGGAAAATATTTTCCACCGTGTTTGATCGTAACATCTTTCAATGCACGGGTAGATGACATATTAGAAACTGTATTGCCTTTTCTTTTGCTCAACACAAAATCTGCCACAGCCACCAAAGTATATTCTTCGCCAAACATGCTGCCATCTTCACACACAAAACACAAACGATCCACATCAGGATCTACTGCAATACCTACCGCTGCATTTTCTCTTACAACTTCTGTACTCAAGCCCGTCAAATGTTCAGGCAGGGGTTCAGGATTATGTGCAAATTTTCCGTTCACTTCTTCATTGATCACTACAATATCTTTTACACCCAATGCTTTTAACAATGCAGGTACAGCAATAGCGCCCGTACTGTTTACGGCATCAACCACTATTTTAAATTTTTGTTTTTTGATCGCAGCAGCATTCACCAGGTCATATTGTAAAATAGCATCAATATGTTTTTGTAAAGAAACCGTATCAGCTGTAGTAACCCCAAGTTTATCAACAGCTACAAAAGTGAAATCTTCTCTTGCTGCAATATCCAATACCTTTTTACCTTCTTCACCATTGATGAATTCGCCTTTGCTGTTTAATAATTTAAGTGCGTTCCATTCTTTTGGGTTATGACTTGCTGTTAGTATGATACCACCTGCCGCATTTTCGAATACAACCGCCATTTCTACGGTTGGTGTTGTACTATAATCAAGATCTATAACATTTAAGCCTAAGGCATTCAAAGTACTGATCACTAAACTTTTGACCATGGCTCCGCTGATGCGGCCATCTCTGCCCACAACAATTGTTCTTTTATCCGTTTCCTGCATCAGCAATGTGCCGAATGCCGCAGTGAATTTTACGATATCTAATGGGGTTAAATTCTCATTCGTTCTCCCGCCGATCGTACCCCGTATTCCGGATATGCTCTTTATCAATGCCATTTGCTAAAATAATTTAGGGCGCAAAGATAAAGAAGGTCAGCTTAATTAATGGGGAATTAGCCGGATTATGATAAATATCATGACATAAAGATTACGTTAACAAGACTTGTTTTAGCCTACATTTGCCATAACAAGCTCAAGGGGTGCCTTGTAAGACTGATCATCAATCTTACTGAAAGAAAGGCTGAGAATACACCCATTGAAAGGAACAGGCAAAAAACTGGATCCTTTCATGCACCTGATCCGGATAATACCGGCGTAGGAATGAGGATAATACTTACAAAATATTGGCGCTGCCAATGTGGGGTACACTTTGGGCAAGTATTATTTAATTAGTAATTATGGATCTACAAGATTGGTGGCATTTGCTGGTCAAGCAAATATTGGAAACAGGTTGGCTGGTATGGATAAGCGTAATATTAGGTGTTGCAGAAGTATTGTTTGCAAAAGCCAATAAAATATGGCTGTACCCAACGGGTATTGCCGGCACATTGCTGGCCATTTATATTTTATTTGTGGCAGGATTATTTGCGGAATGTTTACTCAACGGATATTATGTTGTCATGAGCGTCTATGGCTGGTGGTATTGGGTAAGAAAGAAAAATTCTCCACCCGTAAAAATCACTTATTGTACTCCAAAAGAATGGCTGCAGGTAATTGTATTCACTATTGCAGGCTTTATATTGCTGGCCATTTTACTGAAAAAGTTCACGCCTTCAACTGTTCCGTTAATGGATGCATGGGTTAGCGCTACGGCGTGGGTTGGCATGTGGCTGCTCGCAAAACGAAAGATAGAGAATTGGATATTGTTGAATATCTCTAATCTATTTGCCATCCCTTTATTATTCTACAAACAATTAGCATTGTATAGCGTACTCACTATTTTTCTTTTTATCGTAGCCGTATTCGGATATATTGAATGGAGAAAAATAGTTAAAGGCTAATCAACAAATGCGACACCTGCAATTGATTAAAAAATATGAACACAAAAGAAATTAGATATCCATCAGCGTTCATCAGCAAGCAATTGGTTGATGCATTGCGTAGTTTTTCTGCGGAAGCCGAACAAATAAAATGCTTGCATCCGGAACAGTTATCGATCATTTACAAACAAGGCTGGTTCAAATTATTTGTACCAAAAATTTATGGAGGGTTAGCATTACCACTTCCTAAAGCTTTACAAATTGAAGAAGCATTAGCATGGATAGATGGAAGCCTGGGCTGGACAGTTACACTTTGCAGCGGCGCCAACTGGTTTGTAGGATTTATTCAGGAAAAGATCGCAAAAGATATTTTTAATAATGAGACCGTTTGTCTTGCCGGAAGTGGAAAACCTTCGGGCATTGCAAAGATCATTGAGGGAGGATATGAAATAACAGGCTATTGGAACTACGCAACAGGCTCGGTACATGCAACAGCATTTACTGCCAATTGCCTGATAGAAAAAGATGGTGTTATTGTAAAAAATGATGATGGCACTCCAAAAATTACAGCTTTCTTATTATTAAAAGATGAAGTAACGATACATAAAAACTGGGACTATATAGGAATGATCGCCACAGCCAGCAATAGCTTTGAAGTAAAAAAAATACAAGTTCCTGCCGAGAGAGCTTTTGTAATTGATAAAGCATACAGTAGAATAGACGAGCCTATCTATCAATATCCCTTTTTGCATTTTGCAGAAGCAACTTTAGCGGTGAATAGTTCAGGTATGGCCTATTGCTTTTTGGAGCTATATGAAAAGATCGCTGCAGACAGTAAAAGAAAGGTCGACCCTGAAATAATTTTGCAACTGCAAGAAATAAAAAATCAATTCAAAACAAGCAGACAAAATTTTTATTCAGCAGTGCAACAGTCATGGGAAGATCATCTGCAAAATAATAACACATCACCGGAAAAATTACTATTGGTAAGCCATGCAAGCAGGGAGCTGGCTGCAAAAGCAAGACTACTTGTTGATGGATTGTATCCATACTGCGGACTTGCAGCTGCTGATATGGGCTCAGAAATAAACAGGGTTTGGCGTAACTTTCATACTGCCGGTCAGCACCCATTGCTTTTGTCTTATGTGCATTGAACGGTGAAAAATAAGTTCGGATAACAACCTGAAATAATTACATTTGTTATCATAAAACATCCCGATATGCATGCACCAACGATGGCAGAATTGACAGCAAAAGGAGAGAGCCCGGATGTGTTGTTTTGGGTAGGATGCGCAGGTAGTTTTGATCAGCGCGCACAAAAAATTACGAAAGCGTTCGTTACAATTTTAGATAAAGTAGGAATTAAGTATGCCATTTTGGGGAAAGAAGAAATGTGCACCGGCGACCCGGCAAGGCGAGCGGGAAATGAATTTATGTTTCAGATGATGGCGTATCAAAATATCCAGATATTGAATGGGTATGGAATAAAGAAAATAGTAACTGCTTGTCCGCACTGTTTTAATACATTAAAAAATGAATACCCTGAATTGGGCGGCAATTATGAAGTAATCCATCACGCCAGTTTTTTACAAGAACTGATCGATGAAGGGAAAATAATCATGAAAGAAGATGGTGCTTTTAAGGGTAAAAAGATCACTTACCATGATAGCTGTTATTTAGGCAGGGCTAATAATATTTATGAAGCTCCAAGAAAAGTGCTGGAAGCTTTGGATGGTGAACTTGTAGAGATGAAACGTTGCAAAAGTAACGGATTGTGTTGCGGTGCAGGCGGAGCACAAATGTTCAAAGAAGAAGAAAAAGGCGATCTCCGCATTAACCAGGAAAGAGCAAAAGATATGATAGAAACAGGCGCATCAATAGTAGCCGCTGCCTGTCCTTTTTGTAATACAATGCTCACGGATGGCGTTAAAATGAGTAATAAAGAAGATTCAATGCAGGTGCTGGATATTGCTGAATTAGTAGCCGCCTCTATCTAAATTATTAATTGAATAACTTTGTAAAATGAATTTTGATATTAAAGAACATATTCCTGAAGACTTTGCCGACTCATCAAGGGTATGGATATACCAAAGCAGCCGTTTGTTTTTGATGAGTGAAGCATTTGAAATGGAAGATATGCTGAATGCATTTGTTGCCGGCTGGAAAAGTCATGGAGATGAAGTAAAAGGTTATGCTAATTTATTCTTCGGCCAATTCATTGTAATAATGGCAGATGAAAGTGCAACAGGTGTTAGCGGCTGCAGTACCGATAGTTCCGTGCGTTTAATAAAAGAAATAGAACAAAAATTCAACGTGCAGTTATTCGAGAGACAAACGCTGGCATTTATTGTAAAAGATAAAATTCAGTTATTGCCATTATCACAATTGGCATATGCCGTAGAAAATAATTTTATTAATGGTGATACTTTGTATTTCAATAATCTTATCCTGACTAAAAAAGAGTTACTCGAAAAATGGATCATCCCTGCAAAAGAAAGCTGGCTGGGTAAAAAGAATATTTTTAAGACAGTAAATACCTGAACCGCTGATTGAAGTTGATTACAGTAATTGCCATGATTTTTAAATCAACTAAATCAGAACAATCAACTTCATTCAATGGTTCAGACAAAAAAAGCCGTTTCAATTAGAAACGGCTTTTTTATTATTACAATAGAATGTTTTATTGAGCAGAAGTACTGTCTGCAACAGGTGCTGTTCCCGGATGCGGATTTTTAAACTGCGTTTCCATTTGTTGCATATTTCTTAAAATAGCGCCGGCCTGTTGTGTTTCATTTAAAATTGCTGCTTGCTGATCATCATTCAAATTAGATGCGTAATTTATCTGTTGCTCAAGATCTTTCTTTAAGCTGCGTGTTACTTTAGCAGCTAATGTACTATCACCCGCTTTGTAAGCAGATAACAAAAATTCCATCGAGATATAGTCATGTTGTTGAAAACGAGATACCATGCCATAAGCAAAATTCTCATCCAGCATATTTGAATCACATCTTTCAAGGATCTTTTTAGCATCTTCTTGTCTGCCCATATCTACCAAAGCACTTGCAGCTTCCGCAAATGACAAACGAATGGTATTTAAATGACGACGGTTCTCTTCATCATAGTAAACACCCGGCTTATCTGCGTTACAAAATTGAAATTTATGTAACATTTTATCAACGGTCCAATCTGCATTTAAAGCACTGTTTAATACAGGAACCAATTGGTATGTTAGGCCATTCTGGCGAAGGTATTGGCCAAATCCTAACTCGCCATAATTTGAGGTAAAGCAGATAGGGCGTTTCCAGTTATTCGCTGCAATGATATTTAAAATCGCAGCATCGTTTTTAAATAATACGGTTTTAGGTATTTCAAATTGCAATTGTGATACTACGCTATCATCTGCATTAACAGTTCCGTTTGCACGAACAACATTTATATCAACAGGAACTGTAACTTTTTTAGAAGGGTATATATTCAATGTATCACCTTCGTTTATTTTTATCTTATCCGCATCATCGCTTCCTGCATAATTTTTCATCATAGTGTACAGATCCATTGATTGATTAGGATCAACACCCGGCATTGGAGAATAATACAATACATCTCTTCTCGCACCTTCGATCTGTGCAGGAGAAAATACCTGTGCTATAGCATCGCTTTTATTGACTTTATAGCGTTCCTGGTCAATATACCAGTCTGTACCCAATAAGCTGGAGTTGATCACGCGGATATCTCTGCGTATACCTTCTACTTCTTGTGCATACCACAAAGGATAAGTATCGTTATCACCAAAAGTGATAAGGATTGTATTTTGCGGACAGCTTTCTAAATAATCGATTGCGAGGTCTCTAGCTAAAGTCTTATTGCTACGATCATGGTCATCCCATTCCTGGTTGGCCATTAACACCGGTACTGCTAATAAACAGATACCTGCGGCAGCATAGTTAGCCACCCTGCTGCTCATGAATTTATCGAACTGCTCTTTTACGAACATTACGCCAAACCCGATCCACATCGCAAATGCATAACCCGAACCTACAAAGGCGTAATCTCTTTCACGTGGTTGGTTACCCGGCATATTTAAGTAGATACCGATCGCAAGGCCAGTGAAGAAAAATAATAATAGAACAACCAATGCATCATTTCCTTTTTTCTGCATTTGATAGTATATACCTAAAAGGCCCAATATCAACGGAAGTGCAAATAAAGTGTTGTTAGATTTATTGCGTTTCATACTATCCGGCATATATTTCTGATCACCTAAACGGGCATTGTCCCAAAAGCTGATACCGCTTTTCCAGTTACCATCTCTCACATTGGCCATGTTGGCACCTTGTATATCATTTTGTTTACCAACAAAATTCCACATAAAATATCGGCCATACATCCAGTTACACTGATAAGCAAGGAAGAATTGAATATTATCCAGCATAGTGGGTTTATCAAGCCATGCACCTGTTTTTTGATCTTTTCCAATGCCGGCAAACTGGGCATAGTAATCAGCATGTCCCTGATCATTACTTGCATCCCACATACGGGGGAACAAATGTTTATCATCATCAGAGTATACATAAGATATCTTTCTGCCTGTTTGAGCGTATTGATGCGCTTCTTTTACATAAGTCGGTTCAACATCTGTGCTTTCAACTTCTGCGGTAAAATCCTGTCCGTATATAATTGGCCAATCACCATATTGATCACGACTTAAATATCCTTCTAAGCTTACAGGATTATCAACATTGTACATATCGATCGCCACATCTGCAGTAGAGCGGATCATTGTAGTAAAATAAGTAGAGTAACCAAGTACCATGAACGCTAAGCTCCACATACCCAATCTTAAAAAAGACCAGTTCTTTTTATTCGCAATATTTATCGCAACTGTGATGATCACAGCCAACAAAATAAAGAAGAAACAGAAACCGGTAAAGAATGGCATACCAAAACTGTTTACAAATAGCACGTCCATATCGCTGGCCCAGTTAATGATCCATTGAATAACAGCTTTTTGTACAAAACCAGTTATAGCACATCCTACAAAAAAAGTAATGATCAATCCCCAGGTAGTAGGTTTATAGCGTCTCAGGTAATACATCATTACCATGGCAGGGATCGTTAACAGGTTCAATAAATGCACACCTATTGAAAGCCCCATTAAATAAAATATAAGAATGATCCATTTATCTGCTTTTGTAAATTTAGCGGTACTGCCTGCTTCTTGTTCTTCTTCAGCAGCAGCATCCCATTTAACCATGGTCCAGAAAACGATCGCTGTAAAAAAAGAGGATAATCCATAAACCTCACCTTCAACAGCACTGTACCAAAATGAATCAGTAAATGTATATGCCAGGGCACCAACAGCGCCTGCAGCCATGATCATAAATATCTGGTTATTGGTTAATGCAATACCTTCTTTCTTGATCATTTTTTTTGCAAAATGCGTAATGGTCCAGAATAAGAATAAGATACTGAAACCACTTGCCAATGCACTCATTGTGTTCAACCCTCTAACTGCCTGATGAGGGCCCAATGGCATCATGAATATTCTGCCAATTAATACGAAGAGAGGAGCGCCCGGTGGATGGGGAATTTGTATTTTATAAGCACTCGAAGCAAATTCACCGCAATCCCACAAACTGCCGGTGGCTTCCATTGTCAAAAGAAAAACTGCACAGGCAATAATGCATATCACCCATCCGGTAATATTGTTGATACGTTTGTAAGTCAGATTCATATGTAATTGGTTATAAGTCGGCAAATATATAGTAGTTTGTTGTTTACCTGTGTTAGCGAAATGTTTTTTATTATTATTTTCAGATAAGTCCATTTAACAGGCAGTTTTTCAATTAATAACTAAAAAATGACCACTTACCTTTGCCAAAATGAAGAAAGCATTTCTACAATTACATATTGCGGTTTTTTTAGCAGGGTTCACGGCTATTTTAGGGAAATTGATTGGTTTAAATGAAGGAATATTGGTTTGGTACCGGCTTTTGATAACTGTACTCACGCTCGGATTACTGTTATTCTTTCGTAAAGAACTGGAGAAGATCTCACCAAAAAATATGTTGAAGATAGCGGGAGTGGGAGCCATCGTGGGCATTCACTGGGTGTTGTTTTACGGCAGTGTAAAATATGCCAATGTATCTGTTGGCGTTGTTTGTCTTGCTGCCGCAGGATTTTTTACCTCCTTTTTCGAACCACTTATTTTAAAAAGAAAGATCAGCATTATAGAAGTGTTATTGGGAGTACTTACAATTATCGGCATTTATATAATTTTCGATTTTCATCCGCAATATAAAGTAGGTATCATTTTCGGGATATTGGCTACAGTGTGCAGCTCTTTGTTTCCCATCTTCAATAAAAAACTGGTTGAAGATTTTTCTCCGAGGATATTGACCTTGTACGAATTAAGCGGCGGACTGATAGTCTTGAGCATCTTAATGCCTCTTTATCTGGCGCATTTTCCTGCAGCTTATTATTTGCCCACTCCTTCAGATTGGTTCTGGTTGCTGGTTCTTGCCTGGCTATGTACGGTCTTATGCTTTGATTTACAGTTAAATGCGCTGAAAAAGATATCTGCTTTTACTGCCAGCCTTACCTATAATTTGGAGCCTATCTACGGCATAATCTTCGGATTTCTACTATTTCACGAGAACAGGCTATTCAACTGGCATTTTTACCTGGGGGTAGGATTGATACTTTTATCTATCATTTTTCAAATGATACGGGTATTTAGGGCGAACAGGCGTAAATTATCCACTATTTAAAATTATTCATTACTAATTATCAATTATTAATTAATTAATCCTTACCTTCGCCGTCCTAAAATTTTAGTACAAATGGCTAGAGTATGTCAGGTTACAGGTAAGAAGCCAATTACTGGTAACAAAGTATCGCATTCAAATATTAAGACAAAACGTCGTTTTTTGCCTAACCTGCAAACAAAGCGTTATTTCTTGGCTGAAGAAGACAAATGGGTAACCTTAAAAGTTTCTTCAGAGGCAATTCGCACCATTAATAAAAATGGTTTGTATTCAGTTGTAAAGCAATTGCGTGCAGAAGGCGTAAAATTATAAAAGCACTTATCCCGTTGTAAGGCGGGAAGTAATTAATAAAAACAAGCAACAATGGCAAAGAAAGGCAACAGGGTTCAGGTTATTTTAGAATGTACAGAGCATAAAGCTAGCGGTAAAGCTGGTACAAGCCGTTACATCACTAAAAAGAACAAAAAGAACTCACCTGAACGTTTGGAGTTGAAAAAATTCAACCCGATCCTGAAAAAAGTAACTGTTCACAAAGAAATTAAATAAATCAATCGGTTTGTAAATAAGTCTATTTGATAATGTATTCATTACCAAATTGTCAAATTACCAAATCATCAAATTAAGTAGTCATGGCAAAAGCAGTTTCAAAAAACTCGAAAATTAAAGATAGCAAGGCCGCAGCAGATGCAAAGAACTGGACAAAAGTGATCCGTGCTGTACGTAGCCCTAAATCAGGCGCTTATACTTTTAAAGAAGCGATCGTTCATAAAGACAAGGTTAAAGATTACTTAGCTAATTAATTTTTAGTATAAGAGAATAATACTGTAAGCTGTTCTGATTTATATCGGAACGGCTTTCTTAATTTTAGTTAGCTTGGGTTTGCAACAAGTACAACTAAACTGCTAAATTATAAACCACTAAATCTATCAATGGGAATCTTCGATAAACTCTTCGGCAAAAAAGAACAACAGGAAAGCCTTGAACAAGGCCTCCAAAAAACGCGTGAAGGATTCTTAGGAAAAATAACCAAGGCCATCGCCGGTAAAAGTACAGTGGATGAGGAAGTACTGGATAATATTGAAGATGCATTGGTAAGCGCTGATGTTGGTATTCAAACTACAGTGCAAATAATTGAACAGATAGAAAAAAGAGTTGCGAAAGATAAGTACCTCAATACAGCTGAATTAAATTCGATCCTTAAAGAAGAGATACAAAACGTTTTAATCACTGCTCCGCAGGATAGCAGTTATGAAAATTACGAGCTGCCTGCAGGGCACAAACCACATGTAATATTAGTAGTTGGTGTTAACGGTGTAGGTAAAACGACAACCATCGGAAAGCTGGCGCATAATTTTTCTAAAGCAGGCAAAAGCGTTTTGTTAGGTGCAGGCGATACATTCCGCGCAGCAGCAGTAGATCAGTTAACGATCTGGAGCGAACGTTCGAATGTACAGATCGTAAAAAAAGAAATGGGAAGCGATCCCGCTTCTGTAGCGTTTGATACCGTAACAAGTGGACTGGCAAAAAATGTAGATGTAATTTTAATTGATACAGCAGGAAGATTACACAACAAAGCTTACCTGATGGATGAACTAACTAAAATTAAAAGAGTTATTCAAAAAGTAATACCGGATGCGCCGCATGAAGTGATGTTAGTGTTAGATGGCAGTACCGGACAAAACGCTTTAGAACAAGCAAAACATTTTACCGCTGCAACAGATGTAACGGCTTTAACAATAACAAAATTAGATGGTACCGCAAAAGGTGGTGTTGTATTAGCAATAGCCAATCAATTTAAAATACCGGTAAAATTTATTGGTGTGGGAGAAAAAGCAGAAGACCTGTTAGTGTTCAATAAAAAAGATTTTGTAGAAGGCTTGTTTAATAATGTTTAATTGTTAATGGAAAGATTTTTTTTAATCTGGGTTAATAACAATTTAATAATTAACCATTAACAATTAAGAAGCCCCTAAGACTAGGGGCTTCTTTTTACCAAAACTAACTATTATGAGAATTGTATTTGCTTACAATTGTTATGTAAAATTCGTACTTGTTCGTGTTGGTTGCTGTTAAGGAAAAACGAAAGGTCGGTTAATGACACGTTAAAAAGATGCGTCAAATTATTATTATTAAAATATTATTATGGTAAATGTTGGAGAATATAATACGCTGAAAGTATTACGTGCCGTGGATTTCGGACTTTATTTAGATGATGGTGCAGAAGGGATCCTCTTGCCAAAACGTTTTGTACCCGCTGGTGCAAAAATTGGCGATGACCTGAAAGTGTTTTTATACCACGATGGAGAAGATAGGCTGATCGCAACAACGCAGGAGCCAAAAGGTGTATTAGGAGATATTGTAAGATTAAAGGCGATTAGTGTTACGTCACATGGCGCTTTTTTAGACAATGGTTTGATGAAAGATATTTTTGTCCCCAAATCAAAACAATTAATTGGCATGCATCCTAACGGAGAATACCTGGTGAAAATATATTTAGATGAACAAACGGGCCGAATGGCAGCTACAGAAAAATTAGGGTCGTTTTTTAATAATGATGAGCTGACTGTAAAAGAATTAGAAGTAGTTGATCTGATCGTTTATCGTAAAAGCGATATCGGTTATGTATGCATCATCAATAACAAACATACAGGCGTTTTACATTTCAATGAAATTTATCGCAACATACAGGTAGGCGATAAATTCAAAGGATTTATTAAAAAAATATATCCTACAGAAAATAAAATTGATGTAGCTGCAGGAACACCGGGTTACCAAAGAGTTGAAGGTGAATCAGAAAAAATACTTCGCTTATTACAAGAGAACAATGGCTACCTGCCCTACAACGATAAAAGCGCTCCCGAAGATATCTACAGTTTTTTTGAAATGAGTAAAAAATCATTCAAGATGGCGGTGGGTAATTTATACAGAGAAAAAAAGATCACGTTGGAGAAAACGGGGATCAAGATCGTTGAATAAGAAAGGAACAAAAAAATAGGGAAGTTGAAAAGTAATTCGTGTAATTAGTGAATATAATTCGTGCTACAGAATCAACTTAATCAAAACAATCAACTTCAATCAACGGTTCAGACAGATAAAAAATCCCTGAACCAATAACCAGAGTCCTTGATCGTCCTAAGTTGTGTTTCAAAATCAACATGTATCAAGCCAAAGCGGGCATTGAAACCTTCGGTCCATTCGAAATTATCCATTAGTGTCCAGGCAAAATATCCTTTAATATTTACGCCTTCATTTTTCGCTTTCAATACAGCTTGTAAATGTTGTTGAAAATAATCAATGCGTTCCACATCATTTACAATACCACTTTTTAATTCATCTTTAAAGAAGGCGCCGTTCTCGGTAATAATGATTTCTTTTATCCCCTCATACTGCCACATTTTTTTAATGATATTGTAAAAACTATCGGCTTTTATTTCCCAACCCATATCTGTTCGGGGAACTTTTCTTGTGGCAGGTTTAACTTCCGAAGCATTTACAATCGGTACTAAATTATTATGCCTGATCGTTACGGGAAAATAATATTGCAAGCCGATAAAATCGAAATCAAATTGCAGTCGCTTCGTGTATTTCCACGCTTTATTTTCCATATGCAGTTTTTCCAGAAAATTAAAAGAATCTTCTGTAGGGTATCCTTTACCGAGAGTGGGTTCTATAAATAACCTGTTCATTAAAATATCTACACGGTTTGCAGCGTCAATATCTTTTTGTTTATCAGAAAAAGGAATTATCTCCGAGCAGGAAAATGTAGTGCCGATATAAGCCTGGGGAACTTTGGACCGAATGATCTGCGCACCTTCAGCTTGCGCCAATGCCACATGATGAATAACAGGTAAAAAATTACTAAGTCCTGTTTTCCCCGGCGCATGGCTTCCTAACATATAGCCTAAAGATGTAAAGCCAAATGGCTCATTTAAAATGATCCAGTTTTTTACTTTATCTCCATAAGCTTCGGCACATATGGTAACAAATCTGTTGAACCATTTATTTACATAATAATTTGTCCATCCGCCTTTTTTTTCTAACTCATGCGGAAGGTCCCAATGATACAGCGTGATATAAGGCGTGATGCCAAGCTTAATGCATTCATCAATCACGCGATGATAAAAATTAATGCCGTCTTTATTTATACTTCCTGTTCCATCAGGTAATATTCTTGCCCACGAAATAGAAAATCTAAAAACAGAAAAGCCCAATGCCTTAACCAATAACAGGTCATCTTTATACCGATGATAAAAATCGCAGGCAATATTTGGTTTATGGCCACCTTTTATTTTGCTGCTGCTTTTTGCAAACGCATCCCAAATAGATGCACCTTTTCCGTCAATGTTATGAGCGCCTTCATTTTGAGCCGCTGCCATTGCAACCCCCCATTTAAAATCTTTACCAAAATCCTTTGCTGAAATATTTCCGTCGTTTAGTGCCAATTTATGTAGTTATACTTTTTTGCAAAATTGACATTAACTACGTGTTGTTTGATATTATGATTGTGTTAAGTTTAAAGCG